>JAEEGL015470292.1_pt1 | contig 14260 bp, 15 predicted proteins | sample 9134231 | NCBI WGS metagenome assembly JAEEGL01 (sample SAMN16246548, study PRJNA631951) | gut metagenome | biome: gut microbiome; feature: rumen; material: fiber-attached | host: Bos | place: Iran: Karaj | collected 2018-10 | reverse complement strand
GGCATTCTTTTCGGGAATTATGAGACATACAAGTGCCTCGAGAATATCCAGGAACGGGAAAAGAAGAACGATCATGCTCATTCTGAGAACGGTATTTACGATGGCCACACTTACGGGATTCATAGCCACTCCCTCGAACGGGAAAACAAATACCGCATCCGCTATATAGTACAGCGACGCACACGTCATAACGCCCAGGATACATGAGACCAGATAGCTGAGAGCGGTTCTCTTACCGCCGGTATTGGTTCCGAGAGCGGCGATCATAACGGGAAGTGCCGCACCGATGGAAATACCCATGAGAAGGGGAAGTGCATTATCAAAGACGATCGCTCCGGTGACCGAAAGGGCCTGAACGATACCTACCGCAGCAGATGCCGACTGGAGCAGAACGGAGATCATTATTCCGACGAAGATACCAAAAAGGGGATTGCGGAGAGTTGAAAGAAGCTGGTCGAACCATGCCTGTTCCTTGAGACCGCCTACGGAACCGCTCATCGCGCTCATTCCGAACATGAGGATCGCAAAACCCATCATGATATCGCCGATATGGCGGCGTCCCTTATCCTTGCAGAAAAGTCTGAGAAAAATACCGATTATGGCAACCACGCCTGTGAGAGTGGAGGTTGAAAGAAGACTGCTTACTCCGCCTGCGCCCTCGATATAGCTGAGACAGATGATCCAGCCCGTGATGCTCGTTCCGAGTATCGCTCCGAGGATTACGGGTATTGCCTGTTTGAGCTTCATCATGCCGGAGTTTACAAAGCCCATGACTATGACTGATGTGGCAGATGAAGACTGTATCACCGTGGTGACACCGCCTCCGAGAACAAGACCCTTAATGGGTGTGTCCGTCAATCTGTATAATACCGGCTCGAGTCTGTTGCCGGATGTTGCTTTTAATCCGTCGCCCATGAGTGTCATTCCGAAAAGGAAAAGGGCGATTCCCGAAAACAGGGAAATGATATCTGAAATAGTCATCTTTACGCCTCCAAACAGATATCATTTTACCATCAGAAGATTAAATCTGAAGACATCCTAATGTTAAATCTATGTAAAAAAGGGCCTTCAGCCCTTTTTCTTTCTGATTTCCGTATTGATTATGTCAATATCCCGCCTGATCTTGAACGCATCTATGAAGTATGCAAGCACGAGCACTATACCCACATAGATGAATGCCATCCAGAAATTGGACCTGTAGAACCACCCGGCTATAAACCCGAACAGCATTACCGCCGCCGTGGCCGCAATGTACTTGACCACATAGCTTCCGATCATGGGAAGTGACAGATATTCATCCAGGAAGTAATTGCCGAGCGAAATGATAAACGACAGGCCGAAAAGCTCGAGAACGAGCTTTATCTCATCGGTCATGCCGACCCAGACGATGGATATCACAAACACGCTGAGCACGGCCAGTGCAAACAATATGCAGGTGTCTCTGAATATTTTCTTCATGATCCCTCGTTCTTAAATATCCTCTTGATATCGGGAAGGTACTTTCTCGAAACGATCAGTTTCTCATCATTATCCATCACTGCTTCGAGATGGCTGTTTCTTATCTGTCTGATCTCCTTCAGATGGTCCGTATTCATTATGCAGGTTCTCGAAATACGAACGAGCTCAGTGTCTCTGATCCTGCTTTCGATATCGGACATCGTTCCGTCAAACCTGTAAACCTCATCCTTCGAATAGATAAAGAGCTTTCGTTCGACATTTTCAATGTAGTAAACATCGGAAATGCCTATGCTGACAGAGCTTCCCTCCGTCTTTGCGACAAAGGAAATATCCATCCTGCCGATCTTCCTTACGAGGGAGTCGACAGTCTCATTCCATTCCGGATATTCGATTATGACCGTCAGCGGCTGACCTTCAACCTGCCTTTTTTCGATTCTCATTCTTTAATAGTTTTACGGATCTGAATAAACTTACCGGAACATTTACCGCGAGGATGCAAAGTCCTCCGGAAAAACTTAAAGGAGCCCATGTGAACGCTATCTCACGAAGACCTGCCCCGAATATGAGAGGCATGGTAATGCATACGGATAAAAGGAGAACAAGGCTTGCCGAACCGAGTACGATGACGATGCCTTTTCTCTTACCGAATATTATAACCGAAAGCATCAGTATTCCAAGCACCGACAGTGCGGTAAATACAATGTCGAATACGGTCCAGACATCCGTTGCCGGTCCGGAGGGAGTATCCCCTGCAGCAATGGCATATACCGAATTACACAGACTGTCCGTTGATGCGGCAACGTTCATATCAGTCAGGACGCAGACTCCCGTCATCTCCTTTTCGGAAAAAACTATCCTTGAAGAATAGTTCGGAGTACCACCGGAGTGTCCGTATACATCATTTTCAAAAAGCTCCCATCCGGAGAAATAATCCCCTTCTTCATTAAGACGGGATTTCGTCTCGGTTATCAATTCCTTATATTCTTCCGGAATATCCGAAGTTCCCATCCATATCCGGAGCCATTTTGTCATATCACTGATATTCGAATAAAAATACCCTGCAGGGATCCTTCCTTCATAAACAGGTATCTCATATTCTAATGCGATACGGTAGCCGGGTCTTGATCCGGGAATGATCCTTTCTTCGGCAGAAGGCTTACCAACATACGTATCGTTCAGGCCCAGCGGATGAAGGATCTCATCATACATATAATCCGCATATGGCTTCCCGGTAACTTCTTCGATGACCGCACCGAGAAGATTGTAATTTACATTTGAGTAGGCATACCTTTCACCGGGTTTCGAGTTCAGTTCCAATCGCGAGATATCGGCGACCCAGTCGCTCAGAGTCATATCCTTTCCGGCACTCGGATAAATGTTCTCAAGATTGGTATATCCGCTTGTCTGTGAAAGGAGGTGCTCAATCTTTATCTCCGCGGGTGCATTGTGATAATATGCTTCAAATCCCGGGAGAAGGTCCGAGACATTATCATCATATGAAAGCTTTCCATCACTTATGAGCTTTAATACGGCAAGTCCGGTAAAAGCCTTGGTCATCGAACCGATCTGATAAAGCCCGTCGCTGTCACCATAGACCATAACATCTTCCGAAGTTATGACAACAACACTTACCGCTTTGCACCTTGTCTCATGACGGAAGTCCTTGATATATCCGGAAATATCATCCGCGCCGGCCGAGGCATTAACTCCCATGCTGTTTGCAAGCACGGTGAACAGTATAATTATCAGTGCCGTGAATTTTGTTTTCTTCATAACGTTCTCCTTTGTCATCATCTGTAACCCGATGATAACGGAGTCTTTATGAAGCTTCCATAGGTGCGGACAGATGTTGCAAATCCGGAGACGCGAAATGCAATCAGACGAATCCTTTTCCGTGCCATGATACAAATGTCTCGTAACCGAGCTTTCCGTACCAGGCGGTCTCATATGTATAGTGGATATAGCTGAGATCGTAATTCTCATCTCGGAGGATCTTCGTGACATTCTTTACCATTGAAAGTCCGAGTCCGCAGTCACGGAATTCGGGAAGCGTACCGACACATCCGGGGCCGCCTATCCGCAGCTTCACCCCGTTTACTTCATGCTCGCCGAAATCCTGGATCTGACAGAAGGATGCGACTTTGCCGTCAACAAATGCACAGTATACCCTTGAGTTCTCGTTAAAAAACTGAGTCCAGTGAGGAACAACCTTTGCCACATTTTCCCTGAGCGATTCGATGTCACCTTCATAATTTCCGAATGTAACATCACTTCCGAACGATTTTGTATAAATGCTTTCATCAAAATCCCGCAGGGATAAAAACATCTCCGAAGCGGGCTCATCCTCAGATACCGCACGGACATAATCCCTTTCGAAATATCCGGGGTGCAGCTCAAGGAAAAGAGCTTCGTACTGCTCCTTTGTCACGTTATTCAATAATTCCTTTATCCTGCTCATTTCTTTTTCCTTATAAACCATACAGTTGTCACTATGACGAAGGACAGAAGCTGTGCGATCATGACGCGGACGATCATCATATCATCTATTCCCCTGTATGTCACAACATGAAGGAGATTCGTGGCAATGCAATTGTTGAAGAAATGATCCGCCATTCCCGAATAAAGACTTCCGGTCATTCGGTACATAAGTCCCCACTTAATACCCATCATTCCTGCGAGAATGATATATCCGACTGCGAGAACAATAAACGAAGTAAGATCGATATCCCCGTCGATCAGGTTGTGAAGAGGAGTTACGATATGCCATACTCCGAAAAGAAATGCCTGGAAAAAGAGTGCGAATCTGTCAGAGTGCTCTGATGCTGCCAGCTTATCGAAAAGTCCGCGGAAGGTTCCTTCTTCCATGACAACATTGATAATGTTGAAGAACACACACATCAGGATAAAGCCAAAGCCCGCATGTATATCCACTTCACCGGTAAGAGAAAAACCTGTGGTAAATACTCCGAGGATCGGATCATATCCCTGATTACTTAATATGGTGAGCTCGACAGAATAAGAAACCACGAATGAGATAAGAGCCAGAGCAAAGCCTATACCGATGCTCTTTAATAATCCCGATCCGGAAAACCCGATATCGGACGGTTTCATATTAACTATGTGAAGAACAAAAAATATTACGATGATACCGAAGATCTTATTGATGCAGTTTTCCCCGAGCACAGTCTCATCCATTCTGAGAACGATCGCCTCGAAACCGTGCACAAGGATCAGTATCGCAAATATGATAAGGCATGATAAAACAGGTTTCTTTAATATCTTTTCTTTCACTTTAAGTCCCCCTCAGGAAATAATTTTATATTGAAACATATTATGCAGTGATCTCTATACGGTTTCCTTCAACCGCAACAATGCAGGATTCATAGTAACCGTCACCCGTGGTCCTGGGTCCTCTCAAAACCTCATATCCTGCATCGCTCAGCTGCTTTGTAAGTTCATCGACTTTTTCCTTGCTTCCGACGGAAAACGCAAGATGATCGTATCCGGTGCGTTCCTTTTCCTTATCATCGTCAGCCACACCGGGCTTGGACATGATCTCAAGTCTTGCTCCGTCATCAAAGGTAATGAAATGTGATCTGAATTCTTCTTTTGGATTGTAGTAACCCTCATCGGATCTTCCGTTTAAGTATTTAACGAAAAAGTACCTTGCTTTTTCAAGGTCATTAACAAATAATGCTATGTGCTCTATAACCATATGATCTCCTGACTGTTTTTCTGATATCAAAATCTCACAGTTATCTATTATACCCTAAAAACCAAAAAGGAATAACGCCTTGATCAGCGTCATTCCTTTTAACAATGATCTCAGAAAAACTATCACTCGTGCATCTTGTACTCCGTATCCTCAGAGATCATCTCAAGCATGATACGTGCAAACTTCTCATCAAACTGAGTACCCATTCCCTTTTCTATCTCACTCTTTACGTGGTCCTGGGGGATAATATCACGGTAACTCCTATGGCTGGTCATTGCATCATATGCATCGGCAACCGCAATGATCCTTGCCTCTTCCGGAATCTCTTCACCTTTAAGTCCGTCGGGATATCCCCGTCCGTCATAACGTTCATGATGCCATCTCGCTCCGGTCACAAGCTTCGGCATCTCACTGACCGTTTTAAGTATCTCCGCACCGGTCACGGGGTGCTTTTTGATCATGTCGTATTCTTCGTCGGTAAGCCTTCCGGGTTTGTTGATAACGGTATCGGGAATTCCGATCTTGCCGACATCATGCAGCAGGCCCATCATGTAGATCTCTTCCTGCCTGTCCTCGTCATAACCGTATCTTCTGGCTATCTCCCTGGAATAGTCCGCCACTCTTTCGGAATGACCGTTCGTATATGAATCCTTGGCGTCTATCGTTTTAGCCAGTGTATGAACCACGTGGAGGGAAAGACTTTCAAGCTCGGCAGTCTTGAGCTTGACCTCATGGTGAAGGTCTCTTTGAAGCTTTATGAGATCGACAAGGTTTCTTACCCTGAGCTTTAACGCTTCGGAAGAGAAAGGCTTTCTTATAAAATCTAAAGCTCCGAGTGACAGTCCCTTTGCCTCGGAATCGGAATCTTCGTTGGCAGTAAGGAAGATTACCGGAAGCTCATCACGGGAATTTGCGCTCTCCCACTCACGAAGTGCACGGATGGTCTCGAAACCGTCCATTTCAGGCATTCTTATATCGAGTAAAAGAATGTCCACCGGATTGACTGCGATATAATCCATCAGAAGCCTTCCGCTTTTTAAGCATGTGACTTTAAACCCGGCTTCCGCGAGCACCATATTAGCCTGTTTCAGTATAATGGCGTCATCATCGACAACAACGACTCTTTCATCCATATTTGTAATCCCGCCCCATAAGTTTTAGATCAGTTCAGATAATCCCATTTGTGTCCCAAAAAATAGTTATCAATTGCGGACACAATGTCATCTTTGGTCATCGTTTTTAACAGATATCCCTGAGGCTTGAGCCTCATAACGTTCATAATGCTCTCACGGTCAGATTTACCGGTAAGGAATATTATCGGGATCTCGGAAGCATTAAATTCACTCCTGATCATCTCCATTACCGTAGGTCCCGGCGTGATGGGCATATCGTAATCGAGAAGAATAAGATCGGGTGTATGATTGGCAATATAAGTGATCGCCTGCATTCCCGATTTGACCGCAGTTATGCGGTACTTGTCCGAAAGCCAGCCCTGAAGCATCTTGAGGAAGGTGGGATCATCATCGACCAGAAGGATGCGCTTTCCGAGCCTGTTCTCGGTAGCTATTTCGGCAACCATCTTTAATTCCTCGGCAAGATACTTTGCATCGAAGGGACGCTTAAATTTGCGGTTGATACATTCTTCCGGAATGTACTTTCCTATCTCAGCAAGTTCCTGATTGTAACCGATAACGCACAAAGGAATGTCATCGTCCGCAGTTATATCCTTGAGATAGACAAGCGCATCCACGGAATCATACACATAATCATCCGCAAGCAAAAGAACGATGTCAACGTCAGCCCTGGCGGCCTCGATCTTCTTTACCACCGGCTCCGCAAATTCGGTCTCAAAGCCGGCTTCCTTAAGATTGTTGTCGAGTGCATCCGACATAAAACCGGACCCACGGCTTACAACAAGTATTTTAACCTTGTTCATATCTGTCCCACTTCTCCGGAAATGATCCCGGGTATTATTTCATAATCAAAATTATCCACGGCTTTTACTATTGCGTCAACCCTTGTCGCCTCATCTTCGGGAATCCTGTATTTCTGCAGTGATTCGGTGATATGAACGACGCTGTCGAAATCAAAGTTTGCACAGAACTCGGAAAGAGTCCTGTAGGCTTCATTTAACTCCTCTGAGGTAATGAGCGGACGCTCATCACCGCTCTCGGAATCGCCATGTTCGTTAAGCGGCTTCAGATCCTCGGCCAGCTTTCTGTACTGAGCAAGAAGATCCGAAAGCTCCTTATCAAGCATTTCCGTGTCGCCACGGTCTCCTGCTTTCTCAAGCTTTGCCGCAAACTCGCCGAGCTCAAGGGCACCTATTACCCTGGAGGTACTCTTAAGTGCATGAACCTTTATCGTGGTATTCCTTATATCCCTTGCAGCCCAGAACTTTTCGATCTCATCTGCATTTTTCTCTGCGGTGTCGAGATACATCTTCAACGTTGCCATATACGATGTACCGTTTCCGCAGTGGGCAAGTCCCGAATTCACATCGATCTCATCCAGATGGAAAATGAAGTCGGGAAGCGCATAATCATCAGCTTCCTCATCCGACGCCGGTGCGATCTTACCCTTAGGAAGATACTGCAGAAGCATCGTCTCAAGCCTGTCGGGGTCTATCGGTTTGGTAATATAGTCGTCAAATCCCGCATTTATGAACATCTCACGCATGCCGGAGATCGCATTTGCGGTAAGGCAGATGACCTTGGTCTCGTCATTGGGCGTATCTTTGAGACTGTGCATTTCCGTGATTGTCTCTATACCATCCTTGTCCGGCATCATATGATCCAGGAAGATCACATCGTAATGCTGCTTTTTATACATACAAATCGCTTCATCGCCGCTTAAAGCTGTATCGATCTGAATCTTTGTACGGCTCAGGAGACTGGTAAATACAGTAAGATTGACCGGTGTATCATCAACGACAAGCACTTTCGCGTGAGGAGCGGTAAATTTCTCACGGTAATTGCTTCTTTCCTTGAGCGAAAGCCTGAATGCTTCCTCATAATTTCCGACGGGATCCCACTTAACAACCTTCTGTTCCAGGTCAAAGGAAAACACCGAACCTTCACCGTAGACACTTTCAACCTGAAGCTTACTGCCCATCATATCAAGGAAGCTCTGTGCTATGGTCATTCCGAGCCCCGTACCTTCAATGTTACGGTTTCTTTTTTCCTCGATACGTTCAAAAGCCTTGAAAAGCCTGTCCATATCTTCGGGCTTGATACCTATTCCGGTATCGGCAACGCTTATCTTCAAAATGATCGAATCGGGCTTGTCGGAAATCTTTTCAAATCCCGCAGAGAAAGTCACCGATCCTTCCTTGGTGTATTTGACCGCATTCGAAAGGATATTGGTGATAACCTGCTTGATCCTTATCTCATCTCCGTGAAGGACGGAAGGGATCTCCCCGTCAATGTTCATATTGAAAGTAAGGCCTTTATCCTCAGCCTTCTTCTGAACCATATTTACAAGGTCGTTCAGTGCGGATACGAAACTGTAATCCACATTGATGATCTCCATTCTTCCGGCTTCAATCTTGGAGAAATCCAGAATGTCATTAATAAGACCAAGAAGTGTATTTCCCGCGGTCCTGATACTTTCGGAATAACCGGTAATGTTCTCTTCGTGACTTTCCCTGAGTACCATTTCGTTAAGTCCCAAGATGGCGTTCATGGGAGTACGGATGTCATGTGACATAGTGGAAAGGAAGTAAGACTTGGCATCATTGGCCTGATTAGCCTGAATCGCAGTTTCTGACAGCTTTCGGTTGTAGATCATAAGAACAACGAAATTAAATACAAGAAGGATCGTCAGTCCGATCGAAACGACACCGAGCAAAAGCCAGTCGACTACACGACTTTCAACAAGATCGTCCATCGGAATGTACGAAATCAGATACCATACCTTCAAGGACTCAAGCGGAGTATAGGCTATCATGCAATCCTCGCCCTTTGAGTTCCTGATCACCATCGATCCGACTCCGCCGGTTATCTCTTTCTTAACACGTTCATATTCCTCGGCGGATACATAATTATATGATTTGTAATATTCGAAAAAATTGTTGTTCTTAAGGGATTTTCCATGAATTATGTAGTTGCCGTCCTTGTCAAAAAGGCTTATCTCAACACTCTCATACTCTCCCTTTAAAAAGACCAGCTTCTGTTCAAGAAGACTTAAAGGAACCACTCTCATCAAAAGAGCGGTCCTTAGATCACCTGTATCTTCGTCAAGTACCTGCACGTAATTCATGAAGGCGATCGACTGTATTCCGTTCAGGGGATTTGTGTAAGCCCTGGTAAGATTTACCACACCGTTGGCGTTGCTTACACTGTCAAGATTGTCAAAGATTGAAATATTTTTGTAGGAAACGAAATAATCTCCGGGCTTGCTCGGATTTTCCGCTGTTGAAATACCCGAATAATCTGAATCGTCAATGAAAACAAGATGACCGGATATTTCGGGTGATATCTTCGCCTTTCTGATATAGGAGACGATCTCCTCGGCGGTCATGGGGGTGCCTGCTTCAGCGGAACTGTTGACATAGTTCGACCATATATCGCACAGATGCTGCTCATCCTCGAGGTAGTTGGTTATGATCTGATTAACCGTTAAGGTCATCTTCTCATATTCCGTTATGGCATTTTGGTTGGTCTCTTCTACCTTGTAATTCGCATACCGTACGATGAACAGCAGTATGAATGCGATTATCAGGATATTGGGAACAATGACCAGCGCTCTCTTCACGCTACCCCCTCCGTTAATTACTCAAAGCTTCCGTACATTGCAACAGCCTGATCCACAGTGATCTCACCTCTTCCGACCCGAAATGCCGCGAGTCTGATCTGCCCCGTAAGCTTATCCGAAATACCGATAACCTCAGGGGATATAGTGCGCTCGGAAGGAACCTGGGCGAAAGGAGCATAAACAGAGTCAAAGGAAAGATCTGCTGTGGGTGTTATCAGACGCTTTACGGAAGCCATCTGATCCAGCTCGCTGCCGGAAATAAGGAAACGCATAAATTCGTTTGTCATATCCAGATTATCGCAGTCCTTGTTTACGGAGAATTCCACTGAAGGACTGTCGATAAAGTATCCGCCTTCTTCTGTTGTGGGAATAGGTGCAAATGTATAGGTAAAGGGAGATGCCGTGAATGCATCAGACTGACTTTCACGTTTTTTGGTACCGGATACGGTATCTCCGGCGCAGATCATCATAGGTACATCGCCTTCAAAAAAGCGAAGGATGACCTGGGTATAATTGTCCTCGATGGGATCACACGCATCAATATCGATACAGCCGTTTTGAACCAGCTTCTCAACCGTTTCCAATGCAGGACGCATATACTCTCCCGCTGCAGGATCAAGATTGTTTGCAAGTGCAAGTGCTTCCGAATTCTCAGCAAGAGTGGCAGTGAATATAGGATATGCAACCGTGTACATAAAGCAGCTGGACTGATCCCGGCTGAAGCCCATCATAGGGCTGTCGTAACCCTTTTTACGGAACTCCTCGCAAACAGTCATGAGCTCCGACCATGTAGTCGGCACGCTGAGTCCTTCCTTTTCGAACAGGTCGTTGTTAACCAGCATTCCGTAGCTTCTGGAGAAAACAGGAACCATCATCACGCGGCCGGCCTCATCACGGCTGATAAGTCCGGAACGGATACAGTCAAGATTCATGCCAAGGGCGGGATCCGAAAGATCTTCAGTATGAGTCAGTACAGGTGCGTACTTTTCGTTCCCGATCATCCAGGCATAAGAAAAGAAGATATTGGGGCTGTCATTGCCGTCAAGAACAGTACCCAAAATATTGTTATAGTCATCGAGCTTTACATAGCTGAGCTGGACATTCGGATAGATCTCGTTAAACCTGTCAAACTCAGCCTCAAGAGCCTCGAAGTTGTCATAGCTTCCGGCTATGGTGATACTGCATTCTGTAGCCGTATCAAGTGCAGGTACAAATCCTTCCGACTCTTCCGCGGGTGTTTTTCCACCGCAAGCCGTCAGCGACAGAACCATGCTCATAACCAAAATAGTGCAGATCAGCTTTTTCATGCTTTCTTCCCCCTTGATTCTGCAGATTTCCCATATGCTTTTGAATCAGTGCCTCATAAGAAAAAATACTCTTTAATTATATGCAAATCAGGCCATTTCTTCAATAATTGTATCTTCCGTGGCCGCCATTGCCCGAAGTGTCATTTCTATCTCCTTGTCGGCTGATCGGCATATTTATCGATCTGTGAGCGATCACAGATACATTTCTATGGTCTTCATCTTTTCCGAAAAGCCGTTTCTTTCGTAAAACTGCATGCCTCGTACATTCTCAGGGAAAACCTGCGTCCTCATGAAATCGGCTCCCTTTTCCCTGCCGTATTCCTTGCATGCATCCATCAGCTTCGCGCCTATTCCGTGGCTGCGCATTTCTTCAGAAACATCCAAATCCTGCAGATAGATCACTCTTTCAGGTTTCAGGCAGGGAACTTTTTTCTGTTCAAGGATCATGACATGGGCAAATCCCACTATCCTGTCGTCCGTTTCCGCCACAAGAATATCCTGGTTTTCGCTTTCGAATATCGCTCCGAAAAAAGCACCGTCACGTTCCCCGTGAACAAAGTGCTCGGGCTGGAATCTGACGGCATCGTTTTCAAGCTCATAATAGAGCTTCCGTAAGGCAGTGATATCATTTTCCGTTGCAAGACGAATGATCATTTTATCCTCCGGATCAAACTCTGTATTCCCTGTTAAGTGACGGGGCTGTCGAGTGTCAGACGCATTTCTTCCATTCCAAGCTCGATCAACCCTGTATCAACGAAACCTACGGATTCATACAATTTCTTTGCCACAGTGTTACCGGGGACAACACCGGTGTATATTTCTGATACATCGAAACGGTCCTGAAGAAACTTTATTCCGAGTTCCAGGGCTTTGCGACCGTAACCCTTATTCTGATACCGGCTGTCTATCATAAATTTCCATAGAGTATAATACGATTTCACTTCGTAATAACCCATCATGATAAAGCCTACAAGGATAGCATCATTGTACACCGCAAACGGAAATGCCGTTTCGGAATATACATATGCCTGTGCGAGAGAATCAGCGTTTGTGGAAACGAAACTCTTCTGACCCTCATCCACTTTAAGTGCGAGTACCTCGTCTATATTATCTCTTGTGATCTCTTTCAGGCTGACCATTCGTACAACCTCATTTGTTTTCAACCTTCACACTACCAGTTAAGTTCAAATACGGTCTCCTCATCAACCATATCGCCGTTACGTTTAAAGCCGAATGACTCGTATAAATGGATCGCGTTTGTATTACTTTCTTTTGTTGAAAGTCTTATGTTCGTTGCGCCGTTTTCTTTGAAATATGCGATTATCGGCACAAGTGCTTTCCTGCCAAGGCCCCGTCCCTGCCGGCTTTCATCTATCATGAATCTCCAGAGCCAATATCTATCGTTCGGATCTTCGTAATCCGGCTCAAAAGCAAACATTGTAAATCCGACAGGTGACCCGTCCGCATAAATCACAAACGGTCTGGCAACATCGGAATGTTCCTTTGCGGCCGCTATCGAGTTTTCATTGGTATCTATGTACTGAGCCTGGTCCTTTGTGACCTTCAGCCGGATACAATCGTCCGTATTGGATTCATCCAGCGGTCTTAATTCAATATTCATTTACGTATCATCTCCATCTAACGATATCTCAAACTGTCTCATCCGGATAGCTGCAAAGTACACTATCCAGATACTTGATTCCTCGGAAGTATTTGCATATCGAAGTATTCTTTACGGCACATTTATGTTCGAGTGTGTTATCATCGTTATTCCAAGGACAGGTTGTCTGTTCCCAATGAATATCAGCAGAATCGCTTGTCAGATCGATGTCCATATTTGCACCGTTTAATTCTCTGATCGTATCTCCCATATGCACCCCTTTACTTCAACTTTATATGTTCACGTATGAATTCCACTTCTCCGTTCAGCATATCGGCATCAACAGATCCGGTGCTGTCAAATGCCGTGGATTCAAGAGTAAATGTCCCGTCATATCCTATCTTTCCGATAAAGGAGAAAAACTTTTCGAAATCAATATGGCCCTTTCCTATAGGAAGAGTTTTCAGATTAGCCCAATCCTTTAAACCGCCACCATAATCATTTACATGATAATGGCATATATGGCCGTCTTTCCACAGATATTCATTTTCTTTGGCATAAAGCAGATCAAGCTGGCCGTGAAAAGCCGCCATCTTAGTATCAAACACAAAATGTATCTGCGGATACACTTCCAAAAGTTCCATCCATCTGCTATGTGGATCCTTAGCATTACACACAACATTCTCAACAAGCAGATCCACACCGGCCGTTTTGCTTATACTCAACAGTTCATCATAAGCCTTGATATTGTTATCAAAATTCTTATCGGATGTGATCCCGTCCCATAAATGAACAACAATTTTCTCAGCACCCATCCGGGCAGCCATATCGCAATTGAGCCTGAATCTTTCGAAAGCATCCTTCAGTTCATCAGGTCCGCCTTTGCTTATGTTTTCACCGATGCTCTTCTGCGCATGATAAACCGGAATCTTAAGTCCGATATCCGCAACCATATCCACTATATCATCGATCTTGTCATACCAGTCCGAGTACATCATGAACTCAAAGCCGTCACATTTAAGTTTCTCTGACAACGGCTTTAATAATCTGTAATCTCTTCCGTTAGGTTTTCCTATCAGCGCACCTGTAGAACACAAAATCATTTTATTCACCTGTTTATGTAATGCTCATTGAGTTGTTGGGTTGTAAAGTCTTTAATTTCCACCCAAACAATCCTTTTTTCACCTTGAAATCCTTTGCGTTGTAATCCTGTAATAATTCCATAATGTGATCATGCGGATAATCGTCTCCCCAGGGAGTACGATGTTCCTTTCCGTCGGGATCAATCCTTGTAATACTTTGCCTGGGCCTCGAACATCTGAGCATATATTCCGCCTTCGATTTTCTCAAGCTCTGCATGAGTTCCGTATTCAGCAATATGTCCGTCAGAGAATACGGCAATCCTGTCACAGAACTGACAGCTTG
>JAEEGL014778510.1_pt1 | contig 14260 bp, 13 predicted proteins | sample 9134231 | NCBI WGS metagenome assembly JAEEGL01 (sample SAMN16246548, study PRJNA631951) | gut metagenome | biome: gut microbiome; feature: rumen; material: fiber-attached | host: Bos | place: Iran: Karaj | collected 2018-10 | reverse complement strand
GAGGGCAGACGGGGACAGTCGGCGTAGTCTTCGTTCGTTATGCTCTCCGCCACCAGGTAAACGTCGCCGATCCCCAACTCGAGCAGCTCTTCCATGGCGGACACCGTGCCGTAGTACTCGAAGGCCAGAGCCAGGGCGCCGTCCTCGGTCTCCAGGTCAGACAGAGGCACTTCCACCACGTAGCACATGTGCTCCCAGTCGTAGACGTCGGAGGAGTCCGTGTAATCGAACCACCAGCGGCCGTATTCGTTGGTCTCCGTGGTGTGGACCTTGTAGGTCTTGACGGTATCGCCGCACTTCACGTGGACGGCGGCAAAGTCCTTGCCGTGGTCGAGGGTATTGTCCACAAAGGCCTCAAAGAAGACGTAGAGGGTCTCTCCGTCGTCCGCTACGTAGAAGTCGATGGGAGCATTCGGGTGGCCGGAGTCGGGATAACACATCTCGCTGACAAAGAGGCTCTCCCCGTCGGGCACGACCAGATCGTCCCCGTCGGAGAAAACGCCGGAGTTGGCGCCCGGGGTGTAGCTGTAGAAATCCGACTCGGGGCGGATCATGCCGCGGTTGGTGAGAGGGAACTTGATGGAGTAGTTCTCACCCATGACCTCCACGGGAGCCCGGGCAGCAATGACAAGCTTGCCGGCGCCGGTGAGGGCGAAGTCCTGGCTGTCCTCCACCTCGATGAGGTCGTTGTCCGTGGCGGAGAGCTTCCGCTCATAGCCCGCCGGACATGTCCCGTCCAGGGTCAGCCGGTCCAGATTCAGCTCGTAGCAGACGCCCTTGACCACCCGAAGGGCGGTGATGGGACGGTCCACCGTCACGGTCTGCTCCGTCACGCTCTTGTCAAAATACAGCGTGGACAGAAGCTCGAAGCCGTCGCCGTAATCGGCGTAGAGGGTCACGGCGTTGTCGGACGCCGCAGGGGTCTCGGTCCCGGGCTCCGCCGCCAGCGCCAGAGGCACCAGCGTCAGGCACAGAGCCAGGACCAGAAATACGCTGAGCAATCGTCTTTTCATGGTCGTTTCCTCCTTGCGGTTTTATAAATGTTTTGAAAAAATCTTGTCTTGCATCTGTTTTTTATTATTATATCATACCGCGCCGTTTTTCGCACTATTTTTTTATAAATTCACAAAAAAATGCCGGACTCTGCGCCATCGCGCCGAGTCCGGCTTTCTGTCGGGTCGATTTGTTTTTTCCCCGCCTACGCCCGGGGATGGCTCTTGCGGTACACATCCCGGAGTTTGTTCCCCACCAGCTGGGTGTAGATCTGCGTGGAGGAGATGTCCGCGTGACCCAGCATCTCCTGGATGGAGCGCAGGTCCGCGCCGTTTTCCAGCAGATGGGCGGCGAAGGAGTGCCGCAGGGTGTGGGGTGTGATCTTCTTCTCGATGCCGGCGGTCTCCTGGTAGTGCTTGATGATCTTCCAGAAGCCCTGGCGCGACATCCGGGCGCCGTTCATGTTGACGAACAGCGCCGTCTCGGCGGGGTCCTCCACCATCTGGGGACGGACGCGGTTGAGGTAGACCGTCAATGCCCGGACGGCGGCGGAATAGAGGGGGATCGTCCGCTCTCGCTTGGGGTTGGCGCAGTGCAGCGCCTCCGCGTCCAGGTCCAGGTCGTCCAGATCCAGGGCAATCAGCTCACTGACGCGGATGCCGGTGGCGTAGAGCAGCTCCAGCATGGCCCGGTCACGAAGGCCCTTAGGCTCCACAGCGCTGGGCTGTTCCAGGAACAGCTCCACCTCCTGGTTGGTCAGGATCTGCGGCAGCTTGCGCTCCGACTTGGCAGCGGTGACGTCCCGGACGGGATTGTCCTGCACCACCTGTTCCCTCACCAGAAAAGTATAGAAGCTCTTCAGCGAAGCCACGGCGCGGGTCACGGTAGCCGGGGATTTCCCCTGGGCATAAAGACGCATAACGTATTTCTTCACCGTGTCATGGGTGACAAGCTCCGGAGACGGGCCGCCGTTGACGGAGAGATGCTCCAGAAATTGCCGCACGTCGCGGAGATAGGAGCTGCGCGTATTCTCGGAAGAGTGTTTTTCATCTTCCAAATATGTTCCGTAAGCTTTCAGAAAATCCAAAACGCACAGCCCCCTTTCCCTCCGTCAGCCGCCGACCCAGGTCAGCAGCAACGGCGCAAGATAATGTAAAAACAGTGTGTGGCAGGTCAGCGCGGCGGCGCAAAACGTCAGCATGCCGAAGGAACAGGGCATGAAAACGCCTCTCCTTCGGGGCCGGGTCAGCGCCTGCACGGCTATACCGAAAAGGCAGGGCATGAGCAGCATGGCCGAAACGCCGACCGTACAGACGCCCCAGAACAATCCGGCGCCCCCCAGCGCACAGAATAACAGACAGAAGAAAAAACCGAGGATCAGGCCCCGGACCGCCAGAAGCAGCGGCAGGGAGATCAGACGCGCGGAGAGAATGGCGCACAACAGCGCCAGCAGCGGAAATCGCAGACCGTACCAGAGCAGCGCCGGTATGCCGGCGTTCCCCAACAGGACGCTGGAATCCAGACAGCCGCGGAGGAGTTCCTCTCCCCGAGGTCCGGCACGGACCGCCAGAAGGCAGCCCAGCAGGACGCCCAGCAGAAAACAGACCGTCAGGCAAACAGTGACGAGTCCGCGCTCCCTTCCGGGCAAGGCCCCATCTCGCTGCGGCATCCCATCATCTCCCCTCACGGGAAGACTATGACACGAAAAGCTCGATTATTCAGCCGTCCAGCTCCTCCGCCCGCTTCACGCAGCGCACCATGGCCTCGCGGATCAGTGAGTCGAAACCCATGTCGTCAAAGGCCGTCAGCGCCGCAAGGGTCGTTCCGCCGGGGGAACAGACCTGGGCCGTCAGTTCAGCAGCCGTGCGCCCGCTCTCCTTGAGCATCCGGGCAGCGCCCTCCATGGTCTGGGACGTCAGCCGCAGGGCCAGATCAGGATCAAGGCCCAGTGCCGCGGCGCTGTCCGTCATGGCCTGCGCCATGCGGAAGAAATAAGCCGGACTGGAACCGGAGACCGCCGTGACGGCGTTCATGTACGCCTCCGGCGCCTGGGCGGCGAAGCCCGAGGCCTCAAACAGCGCGAAAGCCAGCCGGTAATGCGCCTCCGGAATCTCCCCCCTGGGCGTCAGGACCGTGGCCCCGCATCCAAGCATCAGAGGCGTGTTGGGCATGGCACGCAGGATCCATCCGGCGGGGACAGAGCGTCTAAGACTGTCGATGGACAGTCCCGCGGCGATGGAGAGCAGACACTTCCCCAGCATCATCGCGCCCACTTCTGCGAGCACCTGGGGGACCTTCTGCGGTTTCACCGCCAGCAGGATCACATCGGACCGATCCACGACCTCACGGTTGTCCGCCGTCACGGCGACGCCCAGGCGTTCGCGGACCTCATCCCGACGCTCTTTTCGGGGATGCGAGGCAAGCACGGCCTCCGGCTTCAGCACGCCGGCGTTCAGCGCGCCGGTGAGGATGGCGTATGCCATGTTCCCCGTTCCGATCACGCCGAGCCGCAGAGCGTCGCTCCCCGTCATAGTCCCACCTCCGGAATTATAACCTTTCAAGAGATGTTCATGATTTTATAACAATTTCGCGCCGCTGGCAAGGGCAAATCGCAAAAAATAGTAAATTTTTTTATTATTTTCCGATTTTATGTTAACAGAATTATGTTAACTATGTAAATCGGGCCTCTTCAGCTCTCGTGATAGCGCAATATATAGCGTCCGCAAAATGCGGACGCTATATATTGATTTTCCGTTTTTACCCAAATTTATGTCTCCTGTGTAGTGCCCGGGAGGTCCGGCGGCCTCTTCCGCTTCGGTGTGCGCGCACCACGGACGCCGCCAGGCCTCCGGCCAGGACGCAGAGGAGCGTCGCGCCGCCCTGTCCCGCCGCCGACGGCTCGTACAGGAGCGCGGACAGGATCAGCAGAAGCAGGCACAGGACGACCCCGGGGAGCACGCCCATGAGGATGCGTCTCCCTCTCCCCTGTCCCATGGCGCCCAGGCCCGCCGCCAGTCCGCTCACGAAGCCGACGGCCATACCCACGCCGCGGCTCTCTGTCAGATCCACGACGCCGCAGTTTATCAGCAAGGCTGTCAGCAGCATCAGTGCCAGCAGGACCGCAACGCCGGTGGCGGCGCCTCGCAGTACGGCTCCGGCGGGACCGACGGCCCCTCTCTCCTTCTTCCCTGCCATAAAAACACCTCCCCGCAGGATCAGCTTGTGCCATCCTATGCGGGGAGGTTGTTCTTCATTCTATATCTATTCTATTCTATTTGGCGCGCGGGCGCGATCACTCTTCCTCGTCTTCCTCGGGCTCCTCGATCTTCGCCGGCTTGTCCTGCTTCTTGCTGGAGACGGCCCACTTCATGATCTCGACACGGACGCGGTCAGCGCTGGTCTCGATGACCAGGGTCTCCTCCGTGATCTGGACGATGACGCCTACGATGCCGCCCACCGTGACGATCTTATCGCCCTTTTCCAGATTGCTGCGCATCTGCTGCGCCGTCTTTTTCTTCTTGCTCTCCGGACGGATCAAAAACAGATAGATGATAATGATGATTACGATAAAAGGCAGAATGCCGGATATTCCGTTCAATTCGTATTCCCCCCGAACCAGTTATTTCAAATTATTCTGGATTCTATTATAGAGAAGTCCCCTCTCTTTTGCAAGCTTTTTTTCACGATCCGCTGTGAAATCACTATATCCGCTGCGACAGCTGCAAACTGTATTTCCGTCGGAAGTCCTCGTAGCAGTCGGCCTCGATGGCCTCGCGGACCTTTGCCATCAGCTCATTGTAGAACCACAGGTTGTGGAGAACCGAAAGCCGCAGGGCCAGGATCTCCCCTGCCTGAAACAGATGACGCAGATAGGACCGGGTATAGCTGCGGCAGAGCGGGCAGCCGCAGTCTGTGTCCACAGGTCTGTCGTCCAGCTTGTATTTCTCGTTTTTCATGTTCATGGCACCGTTCCAGGTGAACAGCTTGCCATGGCGGGCGTTTCTGGCGGGCATGACGCAGTCGAAAAAGTCGATGCCTCGGGCCACGCCCTCGATGATGTTGACCGGCGTGCCCACGCCCATCAGGTACCGGGGCTTGTTCTCCGGCGCCCAGGGCAGCACAATATCCAGGATCTCGTACATCGTCTCCGTAGGCTCCCCTACCGCCAGCCCGCCCACGGCGTAGCCGTCCATGTCCAGCTTTGCCAGCTCCTGCATATGCCAGATCCGCAGCTCCGGCTCCACGCCGCCCTGGTTGATGGCGAACAGCTGCTGGCCGGGATTGACCGCGTCCGGCAGGGCCATCAGCCGCGCGTGCTCCTCCCGACAGCGGTACAGCCACCGGAGAGTCCGCTCGCAGGAGGCCTTGACGTAGGGATACGGCGATGGATTCTCCACGCATTCGTCGAAGGCCATGGCGATATCCGAGCCAAGATTGGCCTGGATCCGGATGCTCTCCTCCGGACCCATGAAGATGCGGCGGCCGTCAATGTGGGAGGAAAAGGTCACGCCCTCCTCGGTGATCTTCCGCAGCTTTGCCAGGGAAAAGACCTGAAAGCCGCCGCAGTCCGTGAGGATGGGGCCGTCCCAGTTCATGAACCGGTGCAGGCCGCCCATGGCCCGGACCACGTCGTCCCCGGGCCGCAGATGCAGATGGTAGGTGTTGGACAGCTCCACCTGACAGCCCACCTGCTTCAGGTCATAGGCGGACAGTCCGCCCTTGATGGCAGCCTGGGTTCCCACGTTCATGAACACCGGCGTCTGCACCGTGCCGTGAGCGCAGGTAAAGACGCCCCGGCGCGCTTTCCTGTCTTTTTTTAAAAGTGTAAACATAGTTATGATTCCCCCGCTGTCTGATTTCGTAAACCGGCGTCACCGGCTTCAACGGGTCACGGGAGCGCATATGCTCCCACTGAAGCAAAAGCGCAGGGCAAGCCTGCGCCGGTGCTTCGGGAGCCGTCCCCGTCTCTGTCCTTATCTTATCAGAATGCATCTTAAAGTCAATGATTTTTTAACGGTTTCCGGCGGTTCTCCCTGTTGTGCGCGCGCCGTCCTGTGTGCTATACTATAAAAATGTAGTAACACACATCGCATCGGATGGGCCTTGCCTTGACAAAAGGAGCGACAGGATCGTGCTGCAGACAGAACTGTTCTCGGAGGGCGCTCTGGGCGCGGACCGCAACGAGGATCGTGCGGGCGCGGGGGACAACTATATCTTTGTGATCGACGGGGCCACGGGATTGTCCGGCAAAAACGAGATGGGCTCCGCCAGCGACGCCGCATGGTTTGCCGGAGAGGTAGCGGCGCTGCTGCACCGCGGCCTGCCGGACGGCGCTCTCTCCATCGGGGAACTGCTGACCGACGGTATGAAAGCGCTGGCACGGGCATGGAACGGCACGCCCGAGGACGCCCCCTCCGCCGGTATCGCCGTCTGGCGGCTCCGGGGCACCGACCTGGAATATTTCGGTCTGGGCGACTGCGACGCGTCGCTGGAGCGGACAAACGGTGCGTTCTCCACCTGGCGGGAGGTGCGGCTGGCCGCACTGGACGCTCTCGCTCTGAAACAGATGCAGGCGGTCCGCCTGGAAAAGGGTTGCTCCATGCAGGACGCCCGGCGGTACTGCACGGACATCCTTAAGCGCCATCGGGCCATGCGCAACAGGGAGAACGGATATTGGTGCCTCGACCCCTCCGGCGTCGGGATCCCCCACGCGAGGCAGGCTGTGATTCCTGCCGGAGAGTGCAAAAGCGCTTTTCTCTGCTCGGACGGTTTCAGCCAGCTGATCGGATTCGGCGCCGTGCCCTCCCTGCCCCTGCTGCACAGTACCGTAAAAGAGCAGGGCGCACAGGCTATGTACCGGACGCTGTATCGCCTGCAGGAGGAGGACCGTGAGATGACGCGGCTGCCCAGATTCAAGCTCCGGGACGACGCCAGCGCGGGATTGATGCGATTGAGGGAGGAAGACTGACATGGGAAAGAAAACAGCGCGGGGCTGGGACATGATGAAGCAGCAGCCCTTCTGGCGGGACGTTCTGAACTTCGGTTCCTATGCGAAATATGACTTGAAATATTCCCTTCGCAATTTTTCCTGGGATTATCTGATTTCCCTCCTGTCATTTGCCGTAGGCCTGATCAGCTTCCTTGTCAGCGGCATTTCCGACCTCCAGCGGCCCGGCGTGCCGCGTATCCTTATGATCGTGGGTTGGGCCATCACCGTCGTGACATTGTTCCGTCAGTGGGTCAAAAATAAAGAGAAAAAGACGCTGTACGCCGAGGCCATCAAGGATATCTATAAAGACGTAACACCCCCGAAGCTCCCCGGCTCGCAGCGGGAAAAGTGCAGTCCGTGGCGGCGCCGGATCATCCGTGTGATGAGAGACGGCAGGCTGGCGGAAGAGACCACCATCTACTCCAACGACACCATCGACGAATGGCTGTATGAGGGCGCCGGCGGCGTGCAGATGGAGCGGGACAGAACGTATGAAAAAGAGCTGAACAAGAAAATCAAGGAGCACTATAACGAGGACTACAAGCCGTTTCTCCGGCACAACTACCGCGTCTCCATGTTCTACGGCCGGCAGTTTCAGAACGAGAAGAAGTGGGGCATCTCGGGAGAATTCTATCCCGACAGCAGATCCGTGAAGGTCCATAAGACCTGTTATTTCGACACGTATCTGACCAACATCATCCCCGGAACACAGCTTCTGTCCACCCGGTACGAGACGGCGGCAGTCTCCATCGACACGCCCGAGTTATTCCTGCCTTACGCGCAGCCGGGGCAGGATCAGAAGCAGCTGCAGTGGCTCGGAACGCCTGTGACCGCGAACGAGTTGGGGGTCACTACCCTCTGTTTCCTGGACGAGGCGGATTATATCCCCCTGTGGACCCAGAACCACCAGGCCCAGAGCAGCCGCGCGCAGCTGGTGGCCACGGGCAGCGGCTCGGCGGACTGGAAGGACTGCGAGCATTATCTGAAGGGCAGCGACAAGAGCTTTATCAAGGCTGTGATCCGCGGCATGGAGCGGGAGCTGTACGAGGAGTCCATCGGCGGCCGCGCCGTGTCCCAGGAGGAATTTTTATCTCGCACGCAGACAGAGGTCACCGGATATTTCCGCTGGCTGGCAAAGGGCGCGAAATCCGAGTTCGTCGGGATCTCAAAGACGGATCTGGAGCGTCTGCTGGACAAGATCACGCCGGAGGAGACGGAGGTCACGAAGGGGATCCAGGTCCCCTCTCACACGATCTACGCCCTGAAAAGCAAGCTGTCCGAGCTGGTGCACCCGGACCCGAATGACCCGGACGGGGAGATATACATCTCCGAGGCCTGCTCCATCTCCTGCACTGCCGCGATCCTGGCCCTGCAGAACCTGTGCGAGCGCAGGGTGTGCGATACGTGTCCCAACCGGGAGAACTGCGGAAACTGCACCGTTAATCCCTGCCGGGCGCTGTTCCATGACAGGCCGTGACCGGCAGTCAAAACCGCCGGACTACGGAGAAAAGTGAAAAAGCCATCGTTCCGTAAGGAGCGATGGCTTTTTTAATACTGTTATTTCTGCCGGTCACATGATGAACATCGCATCGCCGAAGGAGAAGAATCTGTAGCGGCGTTCGATAGCCTGTCGGTAGGCCTCCATGATCAGTTCGCGGCCCGCCAGGGCAGAGACCAGCATCAGCAGCGTGGACTCCGGCAGGTGGAAATTGGTGATCAGCGCGTCGGTGACCCGAAAGGTACAGCCGGGATAGAGGAAGATATCCGTCCAGCCGGAGTCGGCTCTCACCGTGCCGTCGTCGTTGGCAAAGGACTCCAGAGTGCGGCAGGAGGTGGTGCCCACGCAGATGACCCGGCCGCCGCCCTGCCGGGTGCGGCGGATGGCCTCCGCCGTCTCCTCCGGAACGGTGCAGTACTCCGCGTGCATCTGATGGTCCGTGATCTCCTCCTCCTTCACCGGGCGGAAGGTGCCCAGACCCACATGGAGCGTGACCCAGGCCAGGGTGACGCCCATCGCCCGGATCTGCTCCAGCAGCTCCGGCGTGAAGTGCAGTCCCGCCGTGGGCGCGGCGGCGGAGCCGACATTTTTCGCGTAGACGGTCTGGTACCGCTCGCCGTCCTTCAACTCCTGCTTGATATACGGCGGCAGCGGCATACGTCCCAGCTTCTCCAGCAGTTCCAGAAAGACCCCCTCATAGTCGAAGCGGACCAGGCGGTTGCCGTCGGGCAGGACCTGAGTGACCTCTGCTCGCAGAAGGCCCTCGCCGAAGATCAGCTTCGCTCCTGCCCGCAGGCGCCGGCCGGGCCGGACCAGGCACTCCCAGGTACGGTCTCCCCTGTCCGTCAGAAGCAGTACCTCCACCGCGCCACCGGTGTTCCGACGGCCCAGCAGTCTGGCGGGCAGGACCCGGGAGTCGTTCATCACCATGCAGTCGCCGGGGTGCAGAAGCTGCGGCAGTTCATAAAAACAGCGGTGCCCGATCTCCCCCGTTTTCCGGTCCAGGGTCAGCAGCCGGGAGGCATCCCGTCGCTCCAGCGGCGTCTGGGCGATCAGCTCCTGGGGCAGGTCGTAGTAGAAATCTGAGGTCTTCATCTTCACGCTCCCAGTGTAACGTCCGTGTAGTAGAAGTGCAGGATCTGATCGTAGGTATATCCCCGCTTGCTCATGGCATAGGCGCCCCACTGGCTCATGCCCAGATTATGGCCGCTGCCGGAGCCGATGAGGGTAAAGGTGTCCGACGTGCCTCCGCTGCCTGCGGTAACGGAGGAGACGCTGCCGGAGCCGTCGATAACGTAGGCCTCATTGCCGGGCAGGGCGGTCACGTTCCCGTCGCCGTCCGCCACGTAGACGCCCTCCAGAGAACTGATCTGCTCCCCGTTGTTGACATAGACGGGACCGCCTCCGCCGGTGCCGTTCCCGGTGATATCGAAGCGGTAGCTGCCAAGTCCCTTTCCAAGCGAGGAGATGGTGAAAGCGTTGTGCATCGCCGTGCCGGACAGGGAGATGCTCTTCCCGGCGCTGTCCACAAAGGTGACCGTCTTGGGGTTGCCTGTGGGGGTGTACTCCGAGACGTAGACCCGGACGATGTCGGAGCAGGTATAGCCCATGCCGTTGAGCCGGTTGGTCAGCTGGGCGGAGGTATAGCTCATGGTCCAGTGATAGCGGGTGATCTTGTCGGCCACGTCGGCCTCATAGGGGTCTATGACGCCGACGATATACCCCAGCTTCGTGCCCCAGACGTTCTCGCTGGACTCCGTGGCGCCGCCGTCACTGGCGTGGTAGTAGGCGGTGATCAGCGCGCCGTTGTAGCGCATATAGACGCCAGCAGTGCCGTCCACCGCGGCGTCGCTGTTGGCACCGGCGGAATTCAGGCCACGGTAGACCTGGCAGCAGGTGCTGTTGCAAAGATCAAAGCCGGAGCTGCTGTGCTTGTAGTAGGAGTTAGCGGCAAAGGTCCGGGCCGAAACGGCCTGGGCCTTCAGTGCCTCCAGAGGCCACGACGCGCTCATCTCATAGGGCAGGACGCCCTTGATATAGTCCTCCATTCGCACCACGTTGATCACGGTGAGGTTGCCGCCGTTCAGACGCTTATACTGAAAACCGCCGTAGTAGCGGTATCCCTTGAACCAGGTGACGGTCTTCTCAGAATCGTCCTGGCCTGGCATCACCGCCAGAGAGGTGGAAGTGCCGCCGTCAAACTGGAACAGGACTTCGGTCGTCCCCGTTTGAGTAACGGTGACGGCGGTGGCACTGGCACCCACCACGGAGTAGTCCGTCAGACCCAGAGCAGCCGCGGCGTTCTCCGCGTCCGACTGATTGGTATAGCAGCCGATGCGCACGTGAAACGCGCCGTTGATCCACGCCGGGAAGCCGCCGTTATAAGCGGCGGCGGCAACAGTGGCGGCAGCCTCGGAACCGTAGGTCCCCGCAGGCTGGATGTGGTAGGCGCCGATGCAGGAATAGCTCCCGGAGGGCACGGAGGCGGAATAGGTGCCGCCGGAGAGATATGTGTTGCTGTCCTTCAGAACGGTCAGCTGAGACTGATAGGTCGTATGCAGGGCAGTAAAATTGTATGCGTCGTCAAAATAGCCCAGTCTGTAGCCGGTGCCCACGGAGTTTTCCAGATTCGCGCTGACAAGTGCGGAGTTCCCGTAGGCCAGACCGATGCGGATATAGGGGTCAGAATACGCCTGCGCGGGGGATCGGCCAAACAGCGGCAGCAGGAGGGCAAGTATCAAAATCGCACAGAAAACCGACGCCCATCGCCTGTTTTTCATGGTAGCTTACCCCCCCTTCCCCATTTGACAGTGAATGCAAAATACAGTATAATAATCTGATAAAGAAGCAAAGTGCGGGTCACGTCGCTCCGTCTTGTGTCAGTATAGTACAAAACCCGACATGAGGCAAGCGAATTTTCGATCCGGACACATCGCGCCCGAACCGTCATAGGATGGTGCGAGGCAATCCGCGGCAAGAGGAGTTCTTTTACATGAAACGGTACAAGGTCGGTATTCTCGGCGGCACAGGTATGGTGGGTCAGCGGTTCATCACCCTGCTCGATCAGCATCCCTGGTTTGAGCTCACCCATCTGGCGGCCAGCGGCAGAAGCGCCGGGCAGCCCTATTCCCAGGCCATCGAGGGACGGTGGATGATGTCCACGCCCCTGCCGGAGAAGATCGGCGCCATCGTGGTGCAGGACGCCGTCGCCGACGCGGAGTCCATCGCATCTGAAGTCGACTTCGTCTTCTCCGCCGTGGATATGAAAAAGGACGAGATCCGGGCTCTGGAAGATCGGTACGCGAAGCTGGAGGTCCCGGTGATCTCCAATAATTCCGCCCACCGGCACACGCCGGACGTACCCATGGTCATCCCGGAGCTCAACGGCGACCACTTCGCCGTGATCCCGGCGCAGCGAAAACGGCTGGGAACGAAGCGGGGCTTCGTGGCCGTCAAGTCCAACTGCTCCATCCAGAGCTACGTTCCGGCGCTGCATCCGCTTCTTCCCTTCAAGCCCACCAGGGTGCTTGCCTGCACCTACCAGGCCATCTCAGGAGCCGGGAAAAATTTTGAGACCTGGCCGGAGATGATCGACAACGTCATCCCCTACATCGGCGGCGAGGAGGAAAAATCCGAGCAGGAGCCCATGAAGATCTGGGGCCACGTGGAAAACGGCGCGATCGTCGACGCCCTTGTGCCCGCCATCACCTCCCAGTGTCTCCGGGTACCGGTGACGGACGGTCACATGGCCGCCGTCTTCGTCTCTTTCGAGGATACGCCCTCTATGGTCGAGATCAAGGCTCGCTGGGCTGCCTTTCAGGGCCGGGCCCAGGAGCTGAAGCTCCCTTCCGCGCCAAAGCAGTTCCTCCATTACTTTGAAGACCCTTCGCTGCCCCAGACCCGCCTGCAGCGGGATTTGGAGGGCGGCATGGCTATCTCCATCGGCCGTCTGCGGCCGGATACACAGTACGATTACAAATTTGTCTGTCTCTCCCACAATACCCTTCGGGGCGCCGCCGGCGGCGGCGTCGAGCTGGCTGAAATGCTCTGCGCCGAAGGCTATATGGACTGAGAGGCCGGAACAGGAGGTCAACACAATGCGTGAACCCGTATTCACCGGCTCCTGCGTCGCCATCGTGACGCCCTTCGGGCCGGACGGCAGCATCCAGTACGATAAGCTGCGCGAGCTGATCGAAATGCACATTACCGCAGGCACCGACGCCATCTGCATCTGCGGCACCACCGGCGAGGCCGCCACCATGAGCCTTCATGAGCACCGCAACGCCGTGAATTTCTGCGTCAAGGAGGTCGCCGGCCGAGTGAAGGTCATCGCCGGCGCGGGCAGCAACGACACCTCCGCCGCCGTCTACCTCTGCCAGCACGCGGAGGAGTCCGGTGCCGACGCCCTGCTGCTGGTGACGCCCTATTACAACAAGGCCAGCCAGACGGGCCTGATCAAGCACTACACCTACATCGCCGACCGGGTGAATACCCCTATCATCCTCTACAACGTCCCCTCCCGTACCGGCGTGTCCTTCACTGCCGAGACGTACGCCGAGCTGGCCCAGAACCCCAAGTTCAACGGCGTCAAGGAGGCCAGCGGCAATTTCTCCCTGCTGGCCCACACCCGGTATCTCTGCGGCGACGACTTCTATATCTGGTCCGGCAACGACGATCAGGTGGTGCCCATGATGTCTCTGGGCGCCAAGGGCGTGATCTCCGTGGCCGCCAATATCGTCCCCGAGGTGATGCTCCAAATCACCCATCTGTGCCTGGAGGGGAAATTCGAAGACGCCGCCAGGGTACAGATCCAGTACATGGACTTCATCGACTCCCTGTTTTTGGAGGTCAACCCCATCCCCATCAAGGCGGCCATGAACATGCTGGGCTGGAACGTGGGCGGCCTGCGGCTGCCTCTGTGTGACATGCACCCCGGCAAGGCTGAGATCCTGCGCTCCGCCATGGAGCGCATCGGGCTTCTCAAGCGGTAAGGAGCGTTGACGATGCAAAAGATAATCCTCTCCGGTTCCAGCGGGTTTATGGGACAGACCGTGGCCGGTCTGTGCGCCGCCTCCGATGAGCAGTGTATCGCGGCGGGTATCGACATCTGTCCTGGCAAAGACGAGGGCTTCGTCACCTACTCAGATCCCACGCAGTTCGACGGCGAGGCCGACGTGGTCATCGACTTCTCCCATCCCAGCTCTCTGACCTCCCTGCTGTTCTACTGCGCCCAGCGGAAGCTGCCGCTGGTGCTGTGCACCACCGGCTACTCCGATCAGCAGTTGGAGGAGATCCGCCGTGCTTCTGCGCAGATCCCCATCTTCCGTTCCGCCAATATGTCCCTGGGCATCAACGTAATGCTGGAGTTGTGCCGTCAGGCCGCCCTGCTGCTGGGCCGTGACTGGGATATCGAGATCGTGGAGGCCCACCACCGCAGGAAGCTGGATGCCCCCAGCGGCACGGCTCTCATGCTGGCCGACGGCATCGCTGAGGTCCGGGACCCGAAGCCCCGGTACACCTATGAGCGTCAGAGTCTTCGCCGTCCCCGGGAGCGGGACGAGATCGGCATCAGTTCCGTCCGTGGTGGCACCATCACCGGTGAGCACACCGTGCTCTTCGCCGGTGAGAACGAGACCCTGGAGCTGCACCACAGCGCGCAGTCCCGTGCCGTTTTCGCCGCAGGCGCCCTCCGGGCCGCCGCCTATATGGGCAGCGTCACGGAGCCGGGCCTGTACACCATGCAGGATCTGGTGACCGCCGTGTTGGGCAAATAAGATCCG
>JAEEGL013704969.1_pt1 | contig 14260 bp, 11 predicted proteins | sample 9134231 | NCBI WGS metagenome assembly JAEEGL01 (sample SAMN16246548, study PRJNA631951) | gut metagenome | biome: gut microbiome; feature: rumen; material: fiber-attached | host: Bos | place: Iran: Karaj | collected 2018-10 | reverse complement strand
GCTCCGGATGATCTCCTTCTGCTCGTCGTCGCGCTCCCTGGCGTTCAGGCGCTTTTCCAGCAGCGCCGGGTCACGGCGCATCATCACGATCCCCGCGCCGAGCATCGGAATGAAGAGCAGGCCCATCAGCAGCCAGCCGTTGGGGAAGCGCAGCGTGCCGGCAGGCACGAAAAGCAGCGCCCCGAGCAGCACAACGCCGGCAAGATACTTGACCAGCGCCTGGATAACCAGTTTTTTTGTCATGTTTCCCTCTCCTTTCAAGATCATTCCACGGACTTGAGCGACTCGGCCATGTTCACGGCCGCGAGGCGGCGCTTCATCGCCGCGTTCGTCATCAGCGTGAACAGGATCGTGACCGCGAAGGCCAGACAGTAGCTCAGCGCCGTGACGCGTACGTCGAAGCTCATGTATTCCACCACGAGCGCACGGATGATGATATAGTGCAGACCCTTTCCCAGGAAGAGTCCGAGCACTGCGCCCAGACAGGACAGCAGCACGTTCTCCCGCAGGACGTAGGAGTCCGTTTCCCTGGGATAAAAACCAAGGACCTTGACGGTCGCAATCTCGCGTATGCGCTCCATGATGTTGATGTTCGTCAGGTTATACAGCGTGATGAAGGCCAGCGCGCCCGAGCTGACGATGACCAGCGCGATGAGCACGTCCATGCTGCGCATGGAATCCTCCATCAGTTCGCGCTCCTGCCGCGTCACACTGACGTAGTTCACGCCCTCCCTGCCGCGCAGCCTCGCGCCGAGTTCGGCGGGATCTCCGTCCCCGCCGCAGCGCAGCAGCGCCGCGTTGACGCGCGCGTCGCGCAAGGAGGCAAGATCGACGAATACGAAGTGACGCAGGTAGTTTTCGCACACGCCGCTGACGCACAGCTCCAGCGGCTCGCCCCCGTCCGGCGTCAGCGTAAAGCTGTCCCCGACCCGCAGCGACATCGTCTCGGCGATCTTCTTCGTCACGACCGCCTCGCCCGACGCCGGGAAAGGCAGCTCGCCGTGCTCGTCGTGCAGGCTGAGCAGCCCTGCGAGCGTTCCGGGCGCGGCCGCGATCATACGGCTGCTCTTCACGCGGCCGTCGGCGGTGATCGTCGCGCTCTCCTGGCGCGTCAGCGTCCAGCGGCAGTCCTCCTCTGTCCACAGCGCGGTGATCTCTTCCTCCGAGGAAAAACGCTCCTCATCAAGATTTACCTCCAGATCATAGAGCATGATCTCGTCGTATTGATAGTCGCTGATGTGCGCGACGGAATCGCGCGCCCCCAGTCCCGCGACCAGCAGCGCCGTACAGCCGCCGATGCCGAGCAGCAGCATCATCACGCGCGCGGGGAAGCGGAAGGCGTTGCGCAGGCTGAACCTGGTCAGGAAGGGCAGCGCACGCCACAGCGGCGTGATGCGCTCGAGCAGGATGCGGCTTCCTTTTTTCGGCGCCTTGGGACGGATCAGCTCCGCCGGACGCTCTCGCAGCTCGCGGCGGCAGACCGACCAGGTCACCAGCAGAGAGCCGGGCACCGTCACAAGCAGACAGAGCGCGGCCATCAGCGGGCTGAAATAGAATCTCAGACGCGCGTAATCGTAGATGATCCCATAGGAGAACCACACGAGCCAGGGAATCAGCAGCGTGCCGAGGAAATAGCCGCTCACGCAGCCCAGCAGCGACGCGGAGGCGGCGTAAAGCAGATATTTGCTCATCGTAACGGTTGTGGAGTAACCCAGCGCCTTCATCGTGCCGATCTGCGTGCGTTCCTCCCCCACCATGCGCGTCATCGTCGTGATGCATACCAGCGCCGCGACCAGCACGAAGAAGATCGGGAACACGTCGGAGAGCGCGTCGACGATGCGCGTATCGTTGTCAAAGGTCAGATAGCCCGGATTGCTCCCGCGGCCGAGGGTATAGAGCTCCAGATCCAGCTTCTCGCCGGCCTCGCGCGCGGCGTCGGCAAGCTCGTCCTCCGCGTCGGCAAGCTGTTGCTCCGCCTCCAGGAAAGCCTCCTCGGCCTCCCGTTTTCCGTTTTCATATTCCGCGCGCCCCTCTTCAAGCCGTCCTGCCGCCTCGTCCAGCAGCTGCTGTCCGTCCTCCAGCTCGCGCAGATGCTTCGGGAAGGCCGCCTCGGCGGCGGCGATCTGGTCCTCGGCCTCGGCCAGCCGGGCGTAGCCGTCGTTCAGCGCGGCCTCGCCGCTCTCCAGCTCGGCACGGGCGGCGGCAAGCTGTTTCCTTGCCTCGGCCAGCTCCGCCTCCTGCGGGGCGAAGGAGGCCTCCGCCGCGGCATAATCCGCCTGTGCCTGTATCAGCGCGGCGGTCTTTTCCTGCAGTCTGGCCCGCAGCGGGGCGGCGATCACCTCTCCTCCCGGGACGTCCTGTGCGGCGCTGAGAGCGTTTTGCAGCGCGGCGATCTCCCCCGTGAGGGTGACGATCTGCTCCGCATACGGTGCCAGGCTGGCCGCCTTGTAAGCCTCCAGTGCGGCCGCGTTCATCTCCAGTTCCTGTTCGCCGGCTTCCAGCTCGGCCCGCCCGGCTTCCAGTTTGGCGCGCTCTTCGTTGAGAAGCGCGCGGTTTTCCTCGATCTGCTGCCGCGCGGCCGGGAGCTGTGCCATACCCTTCTCCAGCTTTAAGCGGCCGTCGTCGAGTTCCTTCTGCCTGCGGGCGATCTCTTTTTCGCCGTCTTCCAGTTCTCTGCGCGCGTCGGCAAGCTCTTTTTCCGTCTTGGCGCGCTCGGCGCGGACTTCCTCCCGGGCCTCGTCAAGTTCACGCCGCCCATCGGCGAGCTTCTCGTCCGCTTCGGCGCGCAGCTCGCGCTGCCGCGCCGCGCCGAGCCTGGTCTGAAGCGTCTTGATCTGCTCCTCCAGACGAGAGAACGCGGCGTCGTATTCTTCGGAGTAGATCGCGCCGGGCAGGTCACAGAACAGCAGCAGCTCGTGATAGGCCTCGCTGTCGAAGTCCTGCGGCGGGAGCAGCACGAAGCCGTCGATCCTGCCCGAGCCGAGCGTGGTGTCGCCGCGCTCGCTGCTGATGTAGCGCGGCGAGCGTGCCAGGCCGACGATCGTAAAGCTTTCGCGCTTGAAAAGGGCCAGCGTGTCGGCGTCGTTGTCATTGCCGAGCCGGACCGTCGTTCCCAGATCATCCTCCGTGAAGATGCGCCTGTCCCCCAGGCACTCTCCCAGGCTGCGCGGCATACGGCCGGCGGTGAGTTCGGGAAGATCGACCCGCTCGGTGATGCTCATAAGGCGGCAAACCCTCCGCACGCCGCCGTGCTCGACGTAGGCGTCGGCAAAAAACGCGCCCTCCGCCGCTCCAACGCCCGGCACCCGTTCAAAGGCAGCACGGTCGCCCTCGGAAAAGCCGAGGGTGGAAAGAAGCTGAAAATCATGAAAGTGCAGGCGGCGCAGATAATCATCGGCCGTCTGCTGCATCGCCGGAAAGGAGCTCTTCAATCCGGCGAAAAAACCGACGCCGAGCGCGACGATCCCCAAAATGGCAAGATATCGTCCCAGACTGCGCCGGATGCTCCGCAGGAGCATTTTCAAGGTGCAGCGGTTCATCTTCTCACCATTCCAATTCCTCAACGGGCGTGACGGTCTCCTGCCGTTCCTCGGACAGGATGCCGCCGCTCTTCATGCGGATAACGCGGTCGGCCATGGCGCACAGCGCCTTGTTGTGGGTGATGATGACGACGGTCATGCCCTTTTCCCGGCAGCTGTCCTGCAGCAGCTTCAAAATGGATTTTCCCGTCTGATAGTCGAGCGCGCCCGTGGGTTCGTCGCACAGAAGCAGCTTCGGCCTCTTTGCCAGCGCCCGGGCGATCGCGACGCGCTGCTGCTCGCCGCCGGAGAGCTGGGAGGGAAAATTCTCCGCGCGGTCCTTCAGGCCCACCTGCGCGAGCACCTCCGCGGCGTCTGCCGTCTCCCTTCCAAGACGGGCGGCAAGCTCGACGTTCTCGAGGGCGGTCAGGTTGGGGATGAGATTATAGAATTGAAAAACAAAACCGACATCCCTGCGGCGGTATTCCGTCAGACGGCGCTCGTCAAAGGCGGATACCTCCTCGCCGTCGACGCTGATCCTGCCCTCGGTGAGACCGTCCATCCCGCCGAGGACGTTCAGCAGCGTGGTCTTGCCAGCGCCGGACTCGCCCACGATGACGCAGATCTCCCCCCGTGCGACGGAAAAGCTGACGTCGTGCAGGGCGGTCAGCTCCACCTCGCCCGTATGATAGACCTTTTTGACCTTTTCAAAACGGATGAAATCTTCGTTCATGGGGCGCTCCTCATTCTTGTCAGGCGCTTTTATTTCGCGCCGCGGAACTCGTGGTCAACGTAATAGTCCCTCGCCCAGCGCAGCAGGATCTCCGCGGCCTGGCCGCGCAGCTCCGCCGTTTCGGCGCCGAGCAGCACGAGCACCAGATCATGCGTCTCCCCGCCGCGCGTGACGGGCATGGATACTGCGACGCAGCAGCCGGCCCGATCCGTGCTGCCCGTCTTGAGACCGGAGATGCCGGAGCGATTGAACACCAGCGAGTTGGTGTTGGCGGTGGAATCCTACAGCGTGCTCATCGTGGAGTACTGCCGTCCGGTGATGCCCGTGATCTGGGGGCAGTTCTCCAGCAGGTAGCCGCAGAGCCGGAACATGTCATAGGCGCTCATCAGATTCTGCCGTTTGGCCGTGACGGCGCTCCGGGTGTAGACCGGCAGTCCGTGGGGTGAAAAGAATCTTGCGCTGGAAAGGCCGAGCTCCTTCGCGCGCTCGTTCATGCGCTCGACGAAGGCCTCGCTCGAGCCGGCCGCGCACGCGGCGAGCGAGGCCGCGGCTTCATTGCTGGAAGCAAGCAGCATCGCGTCGACGAGCTCCTGCATTGGGACGCTGCTGCCGGCGCTCATGGAGATCATGCCGTCGGCGCTGCGGGAGATCGACTCGGATTCCTCCGTGATCGTGACATTGTCTGAAAAGCTGAGCTCGCCCCGCTCGGCCGCCTCGCAGAGCAGCAGATAGCTCATCAGTTTGCTGAGACTGGCGACCGGAAGCGGGCGGCGTCCGTCGCGGTAAAAGAGGATCTCTCCCGTGTCCGCATCGCCGAGGACGACGGCGCTGATCGCGTCGAAATAGCCCTCCCGCTCGAGCGTCTCGGGGTCGGGCGCGAAGGGACGTCCGGGATCCAGCACCAGCGTGTCCCCGTCCGGCAGCGCGGCCGAGAGATCCAGCATCAGCTGGATGTCCGTGAGGCTCATGTACAGGTCGTGCTCTCCGCCGCGGCGGTAGGTATAATACCGGCGTTCTCCGCCGTCGACAAAGATGCGGTTGCGCAGAAGGTCCAGATAGACCGCGCCGCCGCGCTCCCGAACAGTCGGCTCGCCCTCCGCCGCGGCGGCCGGGCGGCCGGTGGTGACGGTGAAGGAATCGTCCGTGCCGACATGGGAGAAAAGGAACTGCTTCGTCGTGCCGCTCAGCGCCCGGGAGAGGTCGGAGAGCGAGAGATAGAGATTCCCGGGATAGTTGTCCTCATAGGCGCGCACCCGGCTCTCCCCGCCGCCCTCGACACGCACGGAAAGGAAAAACGGCGCGGGCTCGGCGGCAAGGGCCGGGCCGGTCAGTGCGAGCACCGCGCACAGGCAAAGCAGGAGGGCAAGCAGTTTTCGCGTCATGTTCATGCTTTATCCTCTCTCTTTCTGAAGGATATACTTTAACAGGATACAGTATATACGTTCCGGGGCGATTTCGCAAGAGACGGCAAAAAATGAGAGCAAAACCGCCCTGCCCGGTGTGGCAGGGCGGTTTTTGCTCATTCCGTCTGTGTTTTCCTCTTTGCCGGAAGCTGGACGAGCAGGATCGCGACGAACATCACCGCGCAGCCGACGCCCTCGCGCACGCTCATGCGCTCCGAGAGCAGCAGCGCGCCCGCCAGCACCGCGAAGACCGACTCCAGGCTCATCAGCAGCGAGGCCACCGTCGGGTCGGTAAAGCGCTGCGCGACCATCTGCAGGGTATAGCCGATGCCGCCCGAGACGAGGCCGCAGTACAGGATGGGGATCCCCGCCGAGACGATCTTGTCCCAGCTTGGGCGCTCGAAGACGAGGGCGGCGAGCAGCGCGAGCAGCGCGGCCGCGGCGAACTGGATCGCCGAGAGCGCAAGCGGATCGCCGCGCCCGGCGAAGTGGCCGCAGCAGAGGATATGCCCGGCGAAGAGCAGCGCGCAGACGCACACCAGCAGATCGCCGCGCGCAAAGGAAAAACCCTCTTTAACGCACAGCAGATACAGCCCCGCGACCCCCAGCGCGACCGCGCACCATACACGCGCGCCGTGCCGGCGGCGAAAGAGAAGCAGCTCCAGGAGCGGGACAAGCAGCATGTACATCGCCGTGATGAAGCCTGCTTTCCCCGCCGAGGCGGTCAGTATCCCCGCCTGCTGGAAGAGGCTGGCCGCACCCAGAAAGAGGCCGCAGCAGAGCCCGCCGCGCAGCGTCGCGCGGCGCTGCGCGCGCTCGTCCGGAGAGGGCGGCGACGCCTTGCCCCTTCTTCGCCTCAGGATAAAGACCGGAATGCCGACCGCAGCGGCGGAGAGCGCCATGCGCGCGGCGACGAAACTGAAGGGCTCGATCGCGCCGCGGCCCGCGCGCTGCGCAGCGAAGGCCGCGCCCCAGATCATGGCCGTAAAGAGCAGCAGGAGACTGCCGATCGTCTGCTTGTTCTTCATCTCTCACGCCTCCTCTCCGGCAGCATCGCGTTTATTTCGTCTCGGCGAAGAAATCCCGCTTGTTGAAGGCCGCCGTCATGAAACGCCAGGCCGCCTTCGAGGTCGTGAGCCATTCGATGTGCGCGTTGTTCTTTGTGTTTTCGAGCATGCCCTTGACCAGATGCGCGGCTACGACGTCGGGATAATCGCCGAGGATGTTATAGACCTTTTTGGTCTTTTCCGGCAGAGAGATGCTCTCTTTGCCGCCGAGGGCCTTGACGGTAAAGTCCGTGATCATGATGCCCGGCGAGAGTCGTCCGGCTCTGACCCTGCTGCCGCGCTCTTCCAGCTCCTTGGCGAAGGCCTGCGTGAAGTGCGTGACGGCGCGCTTGGAGGTGCCGTAAAGGTTGAGCCCCAGCATCATCGCGTCGTTGCTGCCGTAGCCCTCGATGTTGTAGATGAAGCCGCCCTCCGGCTGTTTCTCCATCTGCAGCGCGGCGGCGCGGCTGCCGAGGATCGCCCCGCGCAGGTCGATGTCGAGCACCGCGTCGATCTCCTCCCCGCTCAGCTCCCAGACTGCCTTCATGGGCTGGTTGACGCCGGCGTTGTTGATCCAGATGTCGATATGGCCGAATCTCTCCGCGGCGAAGGCCGCGAGCGCAAGCAGATCTTCGCCGGAGGCCACGCTGCCGGAAAAGCCCTCGACCGTGCCAGCGCCGGGAAGATTCTCAAGCTTCGCCTTCGCCTTTTCAAGGCGCTGCGGGTTCACGCCGTTGACGACGACGTTCCATCCGTTCTGCCGGAAGAGCTTGGCCATCTCAAAGCCGAGGCCGCGGGTAGAGCCGGTGATGACGACTGTTTTCATGCTTACTCCCTCCGAATTGCAAATTCTGGATAATAATATACTATCACGATCCGCATTTTCGCACAACGGGAAAACAAGCGGCGGCCTCAATCCGCTTCCTCCGCTTTCAAGAAGCGAAGCAGCTCCTCCCGGAAGCGGTGGTAGTACGGTTTTTCGATCATCAGCATGTGCGCGCCGCCGGGGATGACCCTGAGAGCGGAGCAAGCCGGCAGCCGCTCCGGCGAAGAGCGCAGCCGATCGTAATTCAGATAGGGATCGCGGTCGCCGCAGATCACGAGCGTGGGGGCTTTGATGTCCTCGAGCGGGATCAGATCCCGCTCCCTCTCCACGCAGATATCGCGCCGTCCGCCGTTGGGACTGCGCTCGCCGTCGCCGCGCAGGCAGCTCGAGCAGTACAGCTCGATGACGGCCCGCTCCGCCGCATCGAGGTCGAAGCGTCCGTCCGCCGTTTTCTGAAAATCGTCGGAGGCGTGCTCCCAGGTGTTGTGATGGAAGGGCTCGTCGATCTTTTCCCTCCCGATCCCGGTGAGGATCGGCGCATACAGCACCAGCCGCCGCACATGCTCCGGGTGCCGTGCAGCGCAGCGGCCGGCCGTCACGGTGCCCCAGCTCCAGCCGAGGAGGTCGATCGTCTCCTCGCCGCTCTCGCGTACGATGCGCTCGACGGCGGCGCAGACGTCTTCGGCGGCATAGTCCGAATCCGGCAGGAAGCCGTCCTCCACCGCGCCGGAGCGGCCGTAGCCGGCAATATCCAGCCGCCAGACTGCATAGCCCTCCCGCGCGAGGAAGCGCACCAGACTGTAGTCACGATAATCGATGTCGAACTCCCGGGAGGAATAGGTCACCCCGTGCGTCAGCAGGATGCTGCGCTGCGGTCTTTCCCCCGCAAGGCACATCCTGTCGAGATGGAGGGCGACGCCCGCCCGCTCGAGCGGGAATTCCCGGTATTCATATCTCTTCGGCTCTGTTGTTTTCATTTTTCTCCGCCTCTTCCTTCGTTCGTTCCGGTTTGGCCGCACGCTGGACGCCGTAGATGCCGAAAAGGATCATCGCGCAGCACACGAGCCCCGTAAATGAAAAGGGCTCGTGCAGGAGCACCGCGCCCGCGAAGACCGAAACCGCGGTCGTAAGGTTGGCGAACACCGTTGCGCGGGCGACCGAAAGCCCCGTGAGCACGTAGCTGGAAAGAAAATAGCTGACTACCGAGCAGCAGACCGCGAGGAACAGGATCGAGAGCAGATAGCTCCTTTCCCCGAGCGGACGAAGATAGGCGGACAGATCCCCGCGCACAGAGACGAGGGCCATCACGCTGAACACCAGCGCGCCGAAGCCGATCATGGAATAGGTGCGCTCAAAGGGCGAATAGCGGGCGGAGATGCCTCGGTTCAGCAGCGTGTAAGCGACGGCGGAGAACACGGCCACCAAAAGCCCCGCCACGCCGATCCAGTCGAGATGGCCGCCGCTTTTTGTAAGCAGGCCGATGCCGATCACGCCCCCGACCGAGAGGAGGCTGTAAAGTCCCTGCCGCAGCGTGGGCTTTTCGCCGAGGATCGGGATCGCTGCCAAAGTGGAGGCGATCGGTATCAAAGCGATCATAACGCCGGAGAAAATGGTGCTGGAGTGGAGGATGCCATACTGTTCTCCGAAGAAATAGACGACAGGCTCGAAAAGACCGAGCAGAAGCAGCGGCAGCAGCGGTTTGCCCCGCAGGCGGCAGTCGCCCAGCGCCGTCAGCCGCAGCAGGCTCATCAGCAGGAAGGCCAGCAGAAAGCGATGGCTCAGCAGAAGGATGACCGGCGCGGAATCCAGCCCCACTCTGGAGGCCATGAAGCTTAAGCCCCAAAAGGCGTGGCTGACGATCGCCGCCGCGATCGCTTTTTTGGTTGTTGCGGAACTTTTATTTTTCATGGACAAACACCGCTTTTTCCGGGACGCACATTTCTTTCGGCGGTATCTTATCATAAAAAGCCGTAGAGAACAATGGAAAAGCACTTCCTTCCGCTTTGGAGAAAAGCACGCCGCCCGGCCGGGCAGCCGGGCGGTATGCCGAGGTTTTTCAGATGTCGTTCCCTCCCGGAAGGGGCGTCGCGTCCGGGGTCAATCCGGGAAATCTTCCCGCGTTCAGCGCTTATAGCCGGTCGCGGGATCGACGATATTCCGCAGCGGCTTCCCGCAGAGATAATTTGCAATATTCTCCCGCGCGATCTCGATGATCCCCTCCAGGATCGACGTGTGGTGGAAGTTTCCTGCCACATGCGGCGTGATCACAAGCTTCTCCTCCTGCCACAGCGGGCTGTCGGAGGGCAGCGGCTCCGTCTCGCACACGTCGATGGCGGCCGCCGCGATCTCTCCTCTTTGCAGCGCCTGCAGCAGCACCTCGTGCGACACGGCGTTCCCGCGCCCGCAGTTGACGAACACGGCGCTGTCCTTCATTTTCTCAAAACGCTCGCGCGTATAGAAATGGACCGTTTCCTTCGTGTTCGGCAGCACGGACATGACGACGTCCGCCTGCGGCAGCACGCGGTCGATCTCATCGGTCAGGACGAGCTCGTCCACCTCCGCGGGGCAGGGGCCGCCGCGGCGCTTCACGCCGATCACCTTTGCCCCCATGGCCTTTACCAGGCGGGCATAACTCAGTCCGATATCGCCGAGCCCGACGACCAGCACGGTCGCGCCGTCGAGCGAGCCGACCATCCCCCGATCCTCCCAGCGGCAGCTCAGCTGGGAGCTGCGGTACAGATGCAGCTTTTTGATCAGCATCACCGTCAGGGCGAAAGCATGCTCGGAAACGGCCTGCCCGTAGGCGCCGGTCGCATTGCAGAGCACCGTTTTTTCCGCAAGGACGCCCTTGGGCATATAGGGGTCGGCGCCGGCCGAGAAGAGCTGCAGCACGTCCAGATTCGGCGACGCGGCGATCTTTTTCGGCGGCACGTTGCCGAGGATGAAGTTGGCCTCGGCGATCTGCTCGTCCGTTGCCCCGGCGGGCGTGGTAAAGACGAGCTCACAGTCGACGCCCGTCGCCTCCGCAGCCTGCCGCAGGGCGGCTCTTTCCTTTTCTCCGATTTCAAGTGCGATCAGTATTTTTTTCATCATGACAGCTCCTCTCCGGGCATTCCGGTTGACGGCTTTCTTTGAGAACCATCCTATCACAGTTCCACGTTTTGTTCAACCGATCCTTTTCTTCTCTGTTTTTTCTCTTTTCCGGCGGCGCGCCGCGCCTTTCCCCTCTGCCTCCCGAAGTGGAAGCGCTTCGCAAAGCAGCGGGAGGGAAGCTGCCTCAGGGAAACGAACCGCGCCCTGCCTGCGCGGCAGAGCGCTGCTCGATTTTTTATTCGTTCTCCGGCTTCAAGGGAATCTGTCTCCCCCCGCCGCGGCGGGGCCGGAACGCCCGGCGTCTCAGCCGGCGCCGCCCGTCCTGTGCCAGGCCTCCACGCGGGGGATCAGGAAGGAATAGCGTCTGCGGAAGAAATACGAGGTAAAAAACTGATCCCACTTCCAATGCTCGGGGTCGACATCATAGCGTCTGTGATAGTCCGCCAGCAGCGGGCTCCATTCGGAATTCCAAAGCTTGAGTTCCCGGTCGACACGGGCGGGCTGGTAATTCACCGTCCCGATCTCTTTGAGCGCATTGAGAAACAAGGCATAAAACTCCTCATTCCGCAGCGCCGCGGCCAAAAGAGGGTACTTTTCCAGCATCATCTCGAAATGATTGAAGTCCGAGGCCGTACTGCTGATCCCGTAAAGGCCCGAGCTGAACTCGACGTCGTAAAGAAAATACTGCCACCTTCCGTCATTCCAGGAACGGTCCCTGCTGCGCCAGAGCACGTCGTTGTTCTCCATGCTCCAGTCCGCGTCGCCGACATAAATCCGCAGCGCCGCATAATCAGCCATGGACCGGACGTCCATGATCCCGCAGAACTGACGGTAGATCTCGGGATCTGCCAGATCCTTTTCCGCATAGGACATCAGCTCCTCATACAGTGCGATGTCCTCCTCCTGTCCGACCTCCACCTCGAGTTCCTTGATCAGCACGATCTGATCCGGATCGACCCCGTAATGATCGACAAGCGTTTGGGCGGAGAGCTTTTCCGTCAGCAGATACGGCCCCCAATACTCCCCGTTCAGGAACAGAACGGCCATGCGGGAGGAGAGGAAGCCCACGTCACGGTCCGCAGCCATGCTCTTGAGAAAGCTCTCCCGGAATTTCATCCATTCCGTGCTGTTCCCTCCCGCGTTCAGAGAAAAGCTTTTGTACTTCCAAACGCCCTCGAACAGCTCGTAATCCAGGTACTTGCTGCCGTACTCGCGCCGGAAGTAGAAATTGAAGGATTTCTGGCTGTAACGGCGGGAAACGCCGCCTCTTACCCTCATCCCGGCCTTTTTCTCGGCGGCCGGTCTGTCCGAGCCGTCATAGATCTGGACAAGGCAGGGCCTTTCCCACTCTCTTCCTTTCTGGGTGGAATTCGTCTCGTAAACCCAGAAATCGTGCGCCTCCAGCGCGGCGCGTCCCTCTTCCGTCTGCGACCAGGCATCAAAGACCGCGCCGGTCGCCAGTATCCCGCTTTCATAATCCAGAAGGTTTTCCGGATCGGTGTAGACCGAGACGACGAGGCAGGAGGGAAAACGCTCGGAAAAATCCGTCCCGAGGAAGAAGACCCGTGTTTCCGGCGGAAAGATCTCTCCGGACGCTTCCACGGCCGAGGCGCAGAGCACGCAGCCGCGCGGCAGTTCTTCGTCTTCCAGGATCGCCTCTTCGTCGGGGTGGGTCATCAGCTCGCCGCGGCCGGCAAGATAGCCCTCTCCTTCCGCGCGCAGCGTGATCGTCAGCACGGACTGCCCGCTGTCATCCGCCGAAGTGGGTGTACAGCCGTTGGTGGTATAGGCGATGTGATAACCGTCCGGAGCCTCGATCTGTACGGAGATCTCGTCCTCCGCATAGACGCCGGAGCCATGGGAAAAGCGGAGGCGCGGCACTTCCGGCGGCAGAGGGTTCGGCGTCTCGTTTACGGGCTGGGGGGTGGTCTCGGGGGACGTTTCCGTCCCGGTCTGCGCCTCAGGTGCGGGATCTGCCGGCGCAGGGGCGCTCTGACAGCCGCTCAGCAGCAGAACGACGGCAAGGAGGAACGCCGGCAGACGCATGCCCAGACCGGGTGCGCGCAGGCGGCGTTTTTCTTTTTTGTTCTGTGGCCGCATGACAACATCTCCTCAAAGCAATCGGGAGGCCTCTTCGTACGTATCCTCCACCAAAGGGGACGGCGGCAGGAATCTTCTCCGGAGAGCGCGCCTGCGGACGCCGGCGCACCCCGGTTTTTTATGAAATGATAGCACACCTCCCTCTTGATAGCAAGACCGGGAATACGCGTCCGCGTACCGGCCGGAGACGGCGTTCTCTCGGCTCTTCTTTTTTCCGGCATCTGTGGGTACCTGGTTCAGATCCGGAGCATCAGCGGATATTGAAAGAGGGCTTTACAGACTTGTCTGTAAAGCCCTCTTTTTCAGGAGTTCTTATATCTTGTTCTATCGTTTTTCTCCACTGTCCATAACCCGTTCGGCCGGGCTTTCAGGAACACAATGTCCGATAAACTCTTACAAACGTTATAAGAGTTCACTGGTCGACCGGCTTCCTGGTCGGGAACAACAGAAGCGTAAATAGATCGCTTGCTTACTGCGCTTTCACAATTGGTTTTCTTTCCAATATACGAGAATAAACGAATTAAATAATAAATAAAAATCCTGCATCTCGCCCGAACAACTTTGATTCATTGTTTTTTCTTAAGAATATCCAGTGTATGATGAGAGGCTCCGATCAAATCCTGACGCTCACAGATGGTAAAATGATACTCCATCCATTTACTGAAGGTTTCCTCATCCATGGCGTCGATGCACTCCCGAATATAATTAGTTGCTCCGTCAGCAGCAATCAGTTTGATTCGTTCCACCGGAAACTCTGCATCCAAAGAAGCAATATCCTCTGTCCGTACCTGTTCAAAAATATCCTTCGGTTCGCTGACACAATGCCAGTCGCTTGTGAGCATATTCTGTTCCAGTACTTCATGCAGATGATTGGAGCCAAACACATACTGGATAACCGTTGGTTCATTCATGCAGTACGCAACCAGTATATATCCGCCGGGCTTTGTCACGCGGATCGCTTCGGCCAGCGCTCGAATTTTATCGTCGCGCGTGTAAAGGTGATACATTGGCCCCAAGAGCATTGTCAAGTTAAAGGAAGCATTCGGAAACCCAGATAAATCCAAAGCGTTTCCTTGAATGGCAATAATAGGCTCTGACCCGTCAAGTTTTGATTTCAGTATTTCAAGATTGTGCGGGACCAGTTCTACAGCGCTTACCTGATACCCTTGTTTCGCCAGCGTTACACTATACCGTCCCGTTCCTGCTCCAACCTCCAAAATGGTCGGTTCAGAAACATCGGAAAGACACTCTCGAATGTATTTCATAGTGGTAAGGTATTCAACTTGTCCATGCTGGGAAAGCAGTCGTCCTTCTTCATCGTAATTGTTGTAGTGTTCATCAAGATAGCTCATGGTTCTCTCCTATACACATTCCGATTTATTGAGTGTAGTCTACCACATCAAACCATTTCCCGCTATGGCAGAATTCATTTTTTCAATCATTTGCTTGCCTTGGGTTTCCAAGCTGTGACAAAACGAAAGCATTGCTATGCCGGGGGTTTTCGTTGATAAATCAGCGCCTTTTTCATCGCCCCCGGCTGC
>JAEEGL017214675.1_pt1 | contig 14261 bp, 10 predicted proteins | sample 9134231 | NCBI WGS metagenome assembly JAEEGL01 (sample SAMN16246548, study PRJNA631951) | gut metagenome | biome: gut microbiome; feature: rumen; material: fiber-attached | host: Bos | place: Iran: Karaj | collected 2018-10 | reverse complement strand
AGCACCCATTCCTTCTGGACGGTCTGCTTGTTGGCTGATACGGTTTTGTAACTTAACGTACTCATTTTTTTATTTTCCCTTTTTTAATGTTCGCTCCCTTTCGGTCGCGTTCATCACTAACGATGATGTTTATGTTCCTTTTTGTTAATTTCTCCTCCGATTGCATCGCATTTCGGCCGCCGACGGATAAGTGGCCTCCATACTTATCAACCTGAGAAACTGCACATTGAACGGGTATACAATGCACAATTCCCCATTTTTGGAGAGTGCAAAGTTACTAACATTTTTTGAACTGACAAAATATTTTTTTGCCGATACCCTGTTTCTACTCCCAACATTTCCCCCAATAGAAGCCCCCTGTTCTTCATCTGTTTCCTTACTGTTCTTTTAGTTTTGTAAAAGAACAGCAGTCAAATACTTGAGAATGAATGGTGATTTAGGGCGTCAATTACAGGGGGAAAGTAATCTTGCGGGCAGGCCGGTCGCCGACTTGTATCAGATAGATACCTGCCGCAGGCAGCGGCAGGCGACAGGTTCCTTGGCAGGTGCCGGTGGCCAGCAGGCGGCCACCAGCGTCGTAGAGGCGCACCCTCTCGCCCTCGGCGCCCTCCACCACGACGGTGCCGTCCACCACGCGTACCGTCAGGCCGTCGATCTCCACCTCGGACACGGCGCTGCAGTCCTCTATAATATTGCTGAAGTAACTCCATTGTGAAGCTGTGGCATAGGCCTCGGCGCTGTGGCAGGGTACGGTGAGGGTGAGGTTGGATTGCATGTCGTGGAATGCGTCAAGGCCAACCTGCGGCGGTACGGTGGCCAGGGAGGTTAGGCGAGTAATGCGGGTGCAGTCGCCGAAGGCATAGTTGCCAATGTAGGTCAGCCCCTCGGGCAGCGTGAGTTCGGTGAGTTTGGAGCATTCGTTGAAAGCCATGCTGTCAATGTAGACCACGGTGGAGGGGATGTTGACCTCGCACAACCCTGGATTGCCGTGGAAGAGCTCGGCTCGGATGGTGTCGAGCCTCTCGGGCAAGCGTACCTTGTTCAGGCGGCCGTTGTAGTTGTAGCAGAAGACGCGCGGCCCGAGATAGGTGACGCTGGCGGGCACGATGACTGAGTCGAGTTTGTAGCAGTTGCAGAACGCGTCGGTCTCGATGGAGGTGACGCGGCTGCCGAGGTCGATGGCTGCCAGGTAGCTATAGGCGAAGGCAGATTTGCCTATGCTGCACTCGGCGTCGGCGATGGTCACCACCGAGTTGCCCGTGTTGCGCTGGAAAGCACTGTGGAAGGCGGCCTTGCCTATCGCACGCACTGTGGAGGGGATGGTCAGCGAGCCCAGCTTGCTGCAACTCTTGAAAGCGCTGGCACCGATAGTGTCGAGTCCCTCGGGGAGGGAAACGGTGGTGAGTGTTTTGATGCCGCAGAAAGAGTAGCGGTCGATGGTGCGCACCGTGGCCGGCACGGCGACCTGCACACGGCCTGGGCGGCAGGCGGTGAGCACGGAGCGTGTGCTGTCGCGGTAGAGGAGGCTGTCCTCCTCGTAGGCGTTCACCGTCAAGGCGCCCCAGGGACTGCCCGCAGCGCTGCCGTGGTAGACGACGTTGCGGACAAGGAGGAAGGCGTCCCCGCCGATGGCGCTCACGCTGTCGGGCACCTCCATCTCGAAGATGCCGGTGCCATTGAAGGCCGACACGCCGATGGCGGTGACGGTAGCTGGCAGCACGACAGCCTTCACCTCGCTGTGGTCGCAGAAGGCGCTGTCGGCCAAGGCACTGACGGTGTACTGCGTGCCCTCATGCACCACGGTGGAGGGGATGACCAGCGTGTCGGGGTAGCGCAGGTAGTCGGTGCCGTAGATGTACTGGTCACCGCGTACGCTGACGTGGTGCGCCGCTGTGTCGACGACGGTGCAGAAGAGAGTGTCGCCTTGCGGGCTGACGGCTTTGAAGTCGTAGCCCATCTGGGCCGAGGCGGCGGTGGTGAGCACCGCCATGGTGGCCGCGAGGGCGGCCTGTCGTTTTACGTTGAACATATTGTACGGGATTTGGGATTGTGCGAAGAGCGAGGAGTCCACATTGTGCATCACGGCGCGGACGGCATAGGTGCCGGCGTAGCGGATGTAGACGAGCGCGTGCTCGTCCTGGCGGTACTGCCACGAGTGGCCGCTGTGGGGCGGGGCAACCGCAAATGTGTCTACCTCAACCCAAGGGCGGAGCAGTGCGGCTTGTGGATCCTGTAGCTCCATGCGCTGCTTCGGCGTGCTGTCCTGCGGTGCTTCTCCGTGGGGACGGAATACCTTCTGTCGCCATTGCGGCACCACGGCTACGGTCAGCGTCGAGGTGAGCAGCAGCAGGAACAGGACGAGCAGCGCATTGCGTGCCTTGACGATGATGCGGTGCATACGCTGGTAGACGGCGTCGCGCGTGAGGTGCATAATCTGTGCCACTTCGGCGGCGTTGTAGCCGCACAACTGCAGGCGCACCAGCCGTTGCTCCTCGGGCGTGAGCAACTCAATCACCTCGGCCACCTTCTCCTTGTCGCTCTCCGGTTCGTCGACCAAGGTCTCGGTCATGGCGTCGGTGAACGGCTCGGTGACGAGGTGTTGCTTGCGGCGCTGCAGGTCGAGCACCGAGCGCGTCTGCCAACGCACCCAGGCGCGTTGCTCCTGCGTCGTGGCATCGTGGCGCAGCTGGCCGAAGTGCTCCCACAGCGCTATCGATACCTCCTGCACCAAGTCGTTGCAACGGTCCCAGTCGCCGCGGGCATGACGCCAGCAGAGGCGCCACACCATCGGGCGGTAACGCTCCAGCAACTCGTAGTATGCACTATTGCGGTCCATCTACCAATATAATACACCGTTTTTGTCCCAAATCTGACATTCGGGGTGCAAAAATACAAAAATGTTTGGTCAGTATACATTTATTGCGTATCTTTGTAACCTGAAAAAGGGTTATTATTGTATATAAACATAACGATATGAAGCTATTAAGGAAAATACTGGGAGGTGTTTCGCTCACGGCGGCCATGTTCGTCTTCCAGGCTTGCTATGGCACAGACTATTATTGTCCTTCCATGGAATACAACTTTCGCGTAGTGGATGCCAAGGGCACACCCATCCCCAATATCAAGGTGAGCACCCAAAAGCAGTCAAACGGTGACTATGTATACGACTGGTATTTTCAAGGAGTTTCCGACTCGGCCGGCTTGGCTCACCTCTGGGTGGAGGATTGCAACGGCTTGGATGTAAAATTCCGTTTCTCGGATGACGACTCGGTCTATGCCGTATATGACACCATCATCAGCCATAACACCGTTCCTGATACCGTCGCGGCCGACAGTCTTGCCATTCCTCAACCCTCCGACACTATCGACATCGTTCTCCATCCGGTCGACTGATGGTTAGTCTTTTCCGCAATCAGCTGGGCCGACTCTTCCGCTGGAACGAGACGCGCATCCATGAGTTGAACTATCTCTTCTGGGAGTGCACCACACGGTGCAACCTGCATTGCCGCCATTGCGGCAGCGACTGCACCGCGCCCGGCAGCAGCCCCGACATGCCGCTCGACGACTTCCTCCGCGCCTTCGACACCATCCCCCGCTCGGCCATTGTGCCCCGCTTCACCGTCGTCCTCACCGGAGGTGAACCGCTCTTGCGTCCCGATATCGAGGAGGTGGGCCGTGCCATCCGGCAGCGCGGTGCAGGCTGGAGCATGGTGAGCAACGGCTGGTTCTACGACGAGGCGATGCACCGCCGCCTGATGGCTGCCGGCATGGGCGCCCTCACCATCAGCCTCGATGGGTTGGAACCCGAGCACGACTGGATGCGCGGCCGCGAAGGCTGCTACCGGCGCACCCTTAACGCCATCGCCATCGCCGCCCGCGAGCGGCGCCTCAACTTCGACGTGGTTACCTGCGTCAATCAGCGTACCCTGCCGCAACTGCAGCAGCTGCACGACCTGCTGGCCTCGCTTGGTGTGCGTCAGTGGCGCATCTTCACCATCATCCCCATCGGTCGGGCGAAGGACGATCCCGAGCTGCACCTCACCAACGCCCAATTCGTAGAGCTGATGGAGTTCATCAAAGCCAAAAGGGAGAAGCCGGAGAGTGCGATGAACGTAACCTTCAGCTGCGAGGGCTACCTGGGACGCTACGAATGGCAGGTGCGGCAGAATCCCTTCTTCTGCCATGCCGGCATCAACATCGCCTCGGTACTCATCGACGGTACCATCTGTGCCTGTCCCAACATCGACCGCGAGGTCTTCGGCCAGGGCAACATCTATCAGGACAACCTCTGGGAGGTGTGGAACAACAGGTTCGAGGATTTCCGCGACCGCTCATGGGCGCGACGCGGCATGTGCAAGGACTGCCGCAAGTTCCGCGACTGCCTGGGGAACGGTATGCACAATTGGCATGGCGACTGCCAGGAGGTCATCAACTGCCACTACCGCAAGACCCTCACACCTTGATGTCGGGTAGCCTGGGGGAGCAATGACAGTCTTTGCCGTCCTTCATAGGGCAGTGGTCGCAGCCACAGCCGCAGCCCTCCTTCCTTTTGAGGATACGTACCAGACGCCGCACGGCGAAGAACAGCGCCGCTACGACGATAAGTATGACAATGACGGTCTGCATAAACTATCGTCTTAACTCCTAAATCAACAGGCTCCCTATCTGGAAGAAGAGGGTGGATACAATCCAGGCCAGCCCTATGGTGTAGACCACCGTGAAGAGGGCCCACTTCCACTTGCCGCTCTCGTTCTTGATGGCCACGATGGTGCTGACGCAGGGCATGTAGAGCAGGATGAAGAGCAGCATCGAGGCTGCCGAGAGAGGTGTCATGTTGTTGCGTATCAGCTCGCTGATACGGCTCTCGTTCTCTTCGCTTTCGAAGTCCTCCTCCAGCAGTTCGGCCTCGTCGCTCGAGGTGGCGTAGACCACCGCCATGGTCGAGGCCACCACCTCCTTGGCTCCCACGCCGGCCAGCAGCGACACGCTCTGGCGCCAGTCGAAGCCGCAGGGACGCATGGCGGGCTCGATGGTCTTGCCTATCTTGGCCATGTAGCTGTTCTCGGTCTGCACGCGGCGGTCGGCATTGGTGGGGTAGTAGCTCAGCGCCCATACGATGATGCTGGCGCCGAGGATGATGGTACCCATCTTCTTGAGGTATTCCTTGCCTTTCTCCCGGGTGTGGCGCAGCACGGCCTTGGCGGTCGGCATGCGGTAGGGCGGCAGCTCCATGACGAAGGGCAGGCTGTCGCCTTTGACGAAGAAGCGGCTGAAGAGCTTGGCCATCAGCACCGCCATCACCATGCCCAGCAGGTAGAGCCCCATGAGCACGAAGGCGGCCCACTTGGAGAAGAAGGCGCTGACGAGGATGACGTAGACGGGTATGCGGGCCGAGCAGCTCATCATGGGGATGACCAGCATGGTGAGAAGGCGGCTCTTGCGGTCTTCGATGGTACGGGTGGCCATGATGGCGGGCACGTTGCATCCGAAGCCCATGATCATGGGGATGAAGCTCTTGCCGTGCAATCCCATCTTGTGCATCAGCTTGTCCATGATGAAGGCGGCGCGGGCCATGTAGCCGCTGTCCTCCATAAAGGAGATAAATAGGTACAATATTAATATATTGGGCAGGAAGACCAGCACAGAACCCACGCCGGCGATGATGCCGTCGCAAAGCAGGCTCTTCAGCGGGCCGTCGCTCATGGCGCCGCCCACCAGTTCGCCCAGCCATCCGAAGAGGCTTTCAAGCCAGTCCATGGGATACTGCCCGATGGCGAAGGTGCAGAAGAAGGTGATGAACATCACCACCAGGAAGATGGGGTAGCCTATCCAGCGGTGGGTGACGATGGCGTCAATCTTGTCGGTATGCGCATGCAGGGTGCTCTTCTCGTTCTTTTCATAGCATTCGGCCAATGCGCCGCGCACGAAGGCATACTTGGCGTCGGTGATGGCGCTTTCGATGTCCTGGCGCGGGTGTGCTTCGTTGGCGTGTGCTTCGCGCACATGCTCGATGTCGTCCACGGTATGCCTGTTGCTTTTTAAATACTCCTCGGCAATCTGCGTACGCATCTTCATCACACTGCCGTCGGGGTCGCGTTCGGCGACATATTGCTCCAGCTGATGGTCGTTCTCCAGCAGCTTGATGGCCAGAAAACGGGTGGAGAGCGAGTCGCTGAATCCGTGCTCGTAGAGTTCGGAGCGGAGTCGCTTGATGCAAGGCTCCAGGGCAGGTCCATGGTTGACATGGATGTGACGCGTCTTCTCGTCGCGCCCTTCGAATACCTCTATGATTTTGTCAAACAGACTGCCGATGCCTTTGCCGTTGCGGCCCGTGGTGGGGACGATGGGCATGCCCAGCAGGGTGCTCAGCTGCTCTATGTCCAGCTTGTCGCCGCTTCGCTGCAGCTCGTCGTACATGTTCAGCGCCATCACCATGGTGATGTCCATGTCGATGAGCTGGGTGGTGAGGTATAGGTTGCGCTCGAGGTTCGAGCCGTCGACCACGTTGAGGATGATGTCGGGATTCTTCTCTATGATGTGCTTGCGCACGTAGAGCTCCTCGGGCGAGTAGGCCGAGAGGGAGTAGGTGCCGGGCAGGTCGACAAGGTGGAAGGTGTAGCCGCCATATTGGAAGGTGCCTACCTTCTCGTCGACAGTGACGCCGCTGTAGTTGCCTACGCGCTCATGGGCGTGGGCGGCAATGTTGAAGATACTCGTCTTGCCGCAGTTGGGATTGCCTACGAGGGCCACGTTGATAGTCCTCGACCGCTCTTCGGCGATATGGTGCATGGCGTCACACTCGGGGGCTTCCAAGGGCTTGTAGTCGTCGTGATGGGCAATCTCTTTCTCCGCTTCACTTTCGCTGACAATCTCCACCTTCTGTGCATCGGCGCGGCGCAGCGACACCTCGAAGTTCATTATTCTATATTTAATAGGATCCTTCAGCGGTGCGTTGAGGATGGCCTCGACGGTGACACCCTTGATAAATCCCATCTCGATGATACGCTTGCGGAAGGCACCATGGCCTGCCACGCGCACCACTACGCCTTTCTCTCCTGTCTGTAGTTCAGATAGTAACATAGTATGTGGTTAAGTGTTTCTACTTGCAAAGATACGAAATATCATTCACTTGCCTTCTCACCATTATTGGTGATATGTGCAGCGGAGCACCTCTTCGGCCAGCGTGTCGACGGGTTGGGTGGCGTCGAGCCAGTGGATGTCGACGCCGTTGCGTTCCATGCGGCGGAACCAGGTCATCTGGCGCTTGGCGAAGCGTCGTATGTCGGTGAAGAGGTCGCGGAACATCTCCTCTTGGCTGCACTGCCCCAGCAGGTAGCGGGTCACGTGGCGGTATTCCAATCCGAAGCGCATCAGGCGCTCGGTGGGTATGCCCTCGTCAATCAGCCGCTGCACCTCAGCGGTCATCCCTTCGTCGAGGCGGCGCCGCAGGCGCCGCTCGATGCGGTCAATCACCTGCTGGCGCGCCAGCGCCATGCCGAACACACGGTGCTCCATCTTTGGCAGTCGTGTGTAGCTGTCGGGATGCTGCTGAGCGTACTCCACAATCTCCAACGCACGCACCAGCCGCTCACGTGTCTCGGTGTCGGTGTGGTTGTGCAGGGGACCGTAGGAGGCCAGCCGCTCGGTGAGTTCCTCGTCGCTGTAGGACTTGAGGGTGTTGCGGTAGGAGGGGTCGACAGGGGCGTCGCTGAGGCGGTACTCGCGCACCACTGCGTCGACATAGAGGCCTGTGCCCCCGCAGAGTATCGGCTGCCGTCCGCGCGAGGTGATGTCGTCGTAGGCACGACAGAAGTCGCCAACGAAACGGTAGGCAGAGTATTCCTCCCGCGGGTCGCAGATGTCAATCAGATGGTAGGGGATATGGGTGCCGTGCAGGTCGTAGTCGGCCAGGTCTTTGCCTGTGCCAAGGTCCATGCCGCGGAACACCTGCCGTGAGTCGGCGCTGATTACCTCGCCGCCAAGCCGGTAGGCCACCTCGGCGGCCAAGGCTGTCTTGCCTGTCGCCGTGGGCCCTAATATAGTTATGAGTTTATAGTTATGAGTTCGGAGTTCAAGGTTGTTGAACGCGTCAGCCAACTCTGAACTCCGAACTTCGAACTCCGAACTATTATTACTCATCGAAGAAGATGAGCTTGGCGCGCTGCTTGTCGAACTCGTACTCGCCAAACTGGCGCAGACCGGTACGGTTGATGATGAACTTGTAGTCCAGACCCTTCATCACCACCACCTCGACGTTGCGCTGGCGCTGCTCGCCAATCTGCATTTCCTTGAAGACCAGCGTGGCGCGGTCGACGATATTGCCCTCGGGGTCGAAACTCTCGTCGCGCAGCGGGAAGTCCTCCTTGGTGATGCGCTGCTGATAGAGCAGGTTCATGGCCTCTTCCCACGAGATGGCAAAGGGCTCCGGGAAGCGCTCGTCGATGAGCATGGGAACCTGCATGGCGCTGTTGACGATGCAGGTGATTTCGCCACGTGTGGCGTTGATCATGGTGACGGGGATGGTGCTCTCGTCGTGTACGATGGTGGGCTGCTGTATACGGTCAAGGTCCTCCAGCTCGTTGTCAACCAGGTTGACCACCTTGCCGTCGGTGGGCTTGGCCATGTTCTCTATCTCGCGACGCGACACGTAGTCGTCTCTCAGCACAAGGAACTCGATACGGCGGTTCAGCGAGTGGGCCGCCTGCTGGCGGTCGCCGCTGAGCGAGGCGATGTAGTCGCACTCCATCACGGTGCCTTTCTGGAAGGTGTATTTCTGTCCGTTGAGGACGACGGTCATGTCTTCGTCGAGCACACGCGGCACTCGGTCGGCATAGCCCTTGGCCACCAGACGTTCACGCTCGATGCCACGGTTGACGAGGTAGTCCACCACCGTCTGCGCACGGCGCTGCGACAGTGTGTCGTTGGTCATGCCCACATAAGGCTGGCAGTCGGTGTGAGAACGTATCTCCACCACCAGGCCGGGATTGTTCTCCATGACGATGAGCAGGTCCATCAGCGAGTCCATGAACTCGCCCTTGAGCTCGGTACGCGCCAGGTCGAAGCGTATCTCGGGCAGCACCACCGGCGTGCGCGGCACGGGATCCATGCGGAAGTCGTGCTTGATATACTTGTTGTTGTTGTATCCTTTGGTGCTCTCCGAGCCCTCGATGCTGTAGTAGTTCTTCTTCGAGAGGTAGAGCTTGTAGATGACGTCGCGTCGCACCACGGTGCTGTCAAATTTGTAGAAGCCTCGTTTGTCGGTGCGCACCTCTTTCTCCGTGCCGTCCGAACCAACCAGGCGCACGCGCACGTCTTGCATCAGCTGCATCGACTTCTCGTCGCGCACGATACCCTCAATCGAGAAGTTCATGCCCGGCAGCTCGAAGTAGTACAGGTCGTCGTTGATGGGGGCCGTCTTGTTCTTGCTCTGGTTGGCGATGTTCTTATTGTGCGGGTCGGCGAAGGGGCGGTTCGACGAGAAGTAGCCGCGCTCCAGCAGGTTGCTTCCGGTGGCCACTTCGGGATAGAACACGATCGACATCTCGTCGTACGACGAGTTGATGGGCACGCCCATGTTCTGCGGGAAATCGAACTTGCCGTTGCGCTGCAGGCGGCAGAAGAAGAGGTCCTGTCCGCCGACGCCCGGATGACCGTCGGACGAGAAGTAGAGCAGCGAGTCGGTGCGCAGCAACGGCATCACCTCGCGGCCCGGGGTGTTCACTATCGAGCTCAGGTTCACGGCGCGGCCGAAGTCATCGGCCGTGCTCTTGCGGGTGGCTTTCCAGAGGTCGTACTCGCCGAAGCCGCCCGGCATGTCGCTGCTGAAGTACAGCGTCAGTCCATCGCTGCTCACGGCAGGGTAGAGGTAGTTGTAGGCGGTGTCGCCCAGCACCAGCATGACGGGCTCGCTCCATTCGCCGGCCGGCGTCTCGGAGGCCTGCTGGCTCTCGTTGCCTTTCTTGCCCTTGGCGCCTTTGGCATCTTGTGCCGTCTTGTCGTTCTTGCTCTCCTTGGCGGTCGTCTTCTTGCCTGCTGCGGGCACGCGGCCTTTCTTCTTTTTCTCGGGAGCGGCCACGGCGCGCGAGGAGGTGTAGATGCGGCAGCCGAGGGTCTCTTTCTCACGCACGTCGCATCGCGTGAAGTAGACGGTGTTGCCGTCGGGCGAGAAGCAAGGCTCGCCTTCGTTGACCATCGTGTTTATCTTGCCGCTCTTGTCGAACGGTTCTGGAGTGCTCGTCCAGCGGCCGTTGCGGTCCTGGAACACCTGGTAGAGGTCGGAGAAAGCCTGGTTGGTCCAGGGGTCGGCCCCCAGCCCTTCGCCCTCGGCAAAGCGCGACGTGGTGAATATCAGCTTGGTGGTGTCCTCGCCGATGAAGCGCGGAGCCCAGTCGTTGTAGTCGCTGCTCCACTCCTCCATCTTGGCTATCTCGTGGCGGGTGCGGTTGATGGACAGCTGGTTGGCATACAGCAGCGAAGCTTTGCGCTTGGCGGCGTAGCTGTCCGACGGCTCCATCTCCAAATACTTGGCGTAGTATTCGTCGGCCTCCTCGAACTTCTCCTCAAAACGGCACATCTCGGCCAGATTGAAGTACAGCTTGCGCTCCGTATTGGCATAGCCCTCGTTGGCCAGTCGCTTGTAGATGCGCTCCGCACGCGGGTAGTCGTACATCAGACGGTAGCATTCGGCCATCTGGAAATAGAGTCGGTTCTTCTCAGCCTTGTTGTCTTTGATGCGTTCGTAAGCCTTTGTGTACTGGTCCAGTGCCTCGACGAATCGGTTCTGGTCGAACAGGTCGTCGGCCTTCTGGGCGATGCTCTTCTGCGCCTGGGCGCCGGTGGCAATCGACAGGGCTGCAACGAGCAGCAACAGACCTTTTTTCAGCATTTTCATATATATGTATCTATTCCTATTTACAATGTAATAATATAAATATCAACCGTATACACAGCTTTGTGTGGCTGTTGCACGGTCTATTTCAAAGCACGAAATTACAACTTTTTTCCGATATGACCAAAAAAATCTTTTCCCGTCAGGGAATGGCTAATGGATAGAGTGCCACCCTGATTCTCCTCGAATCTTCTCCATTCCAGCTCATCCCAGGGGAAGGGGGGTGGGAGTGTAACGAGGGTGGAATCACTCCATACCCCCTTAATTCGTCCTCTGATTTACCGGTGTTTAGAATTCGTTCTTCTTGCGTTCTTCTTGAATTCGAGAAGAACGCAAGAAGAACGGTAAAGAAACAGTGGTAGAATGGGCTGAGGATAAGGTGTTTAGACCGTGCTATTGCCAGACGGTGGGTCTTATGTGACGGTACTGTGGCTATTGCGTGCTGTAAGATACTGACTATCAAATAATATCGATGCGAACGGTGCGTAGGTCGGCGACGGTGTCGTAGAAGCGGACACTCTCCGACTGGCGGATGCTGACTTCGAGCGAGCAGTCGAGGTCGTAGTGCGGCTGTTCGGGCTTGAGGTTGTAGTCTTTGAGGATGCGCATGACGTCGTTCATAGCAGCATACTCGAAAAGGAGGCGATAGCGGCAGTCGATGGTCTTCTCGATGATGGTGGCGTGGTCGATGGCGTCGCGTGCGGCGGTTTTGTAGGCGTTGGCCAGGCCGCTGGCGCCAAGGAGGATGCCGCCGAAATAGCGGACGACGACTATCAGCGTGTCGGTGAGGTCGGCCGAGAGGAGCTGTCCGTGGATGGGCCGGCCGCCGGTGCCGCTGGGCTCGCCGTCGTCGTTGGCGCGGAAGGCGTCCTTGCGGGGACCGAGGATGTAGGCGTAGCAGTGGTGGCGGGCGTCGAAATAGTCCTTGCGTAGCTGCTCCAGGTGTGCCTTCACCTCGTCGAGGTTGTGCACTGGGTAGGCGAAGGCCAGGAACTTGGAGCCCTTCTCCTTATAAAGGCCCTCCGACGGGGCGGCGATGGTTTTATAGGTGTCGTCGAACATTGGGAATGTGTGATTGCGTTAATGTGTGAATGTGTGAGTGATTTATGGTTCGACGATAGTCAGTCGGTTAGAACCAATGGGAGGAGTGGCGGGGGCCTTGAGGCCGCTGCCGAGGGTCTGCGGGCTGCGGAGGATGCGGACTTCGTCGTAGAGGCCGCTGGCGATGAAGGCGTCCAGAACCTTGCGACCACCCTCGACGATGACACTCTGTATCTTGTGCTCGTAGAGCTCGTGCAGCACTTCGGGGATGGTCTGGCAGTGTAGCACTGTAGGGACACGGCGTGCCGTGTCCGCTGTCGAAGTGACCGTTGCGGACACAGCGCGCTGTGTCCCTACAGAGATTCGCCCTCTACGGTCTAGAACTATAGGCTGCGGTGCGGGGCCGAGGTAATGTCTGGGCGTCAAACTCGGTTTGTCCAGAAGATAGGTCTCCGAGCCTACCAGTATGGCGGCCTCCTCGGTGCGCCAGCGGTGGTTCAGGCGGTTCTGCCGCTGCGTGCTCAGCCAATATGGTCTCACCCCCGACCCCTCTCCACGTGGAGAGGGGAGTGGAATGCAGGAGGACTCTGCCCCCCTCTCTTTTGGAGAGGGGTAGGGGGTGAGGCTTGGGGCCATGTAGCCGTCGGCGCTCTCGGCCCACTTCAATATGACGTATGGGCGCTGCTGCTCCATGAAGGTGAAGAATCGGCGGTTCAGTTCGCGGCCTTCCTCCTCCAGCACATGGCGCACTACCTCGATGCCGGCGGCCTCAAGCTTGCGGAAGCCGTTGCCCGCCACCAGAGGGTTGGGGTCGTCGTTGCAGCAGACCACCCTCTTAATGCCTTTCTCAACGATAAGGTCGGCACATGGCGGTGTTTTGCCGTAGTGCGAGCAAGGCTCGAGGTTGACGTATAGAGTTAGTTCGGAGTTCGGAGAGCGGAATTCGGAGTTGGCTGCCGCGATAAATAACTCCGACCTCCGACCTCCGACTTCCGACCTCAAAAGGGCATTACGTTCGGCGTGGTTGTGTCCGTATTCCTGATGGTAGCCTTCGCTGATGATGCGGCCGTCTTTCACGATGACGCATCCCACCAAAGGATTGGGACGTACCCGTCCCAGCCCGTTGGCGGCCAGCTGCAGGCACCGCCGCATATACATTATGTCTATCTCTTGCTGCGTCATTTCAGCGTGCAAAGATACAACAAAATAACGGATTGGTGAAAATTATTTTGCCAGTTCGATAAAAGTGCGTACCTTTGCATTTGATTTCATACAGTTAATGTTGTCTTTAAAACCCAATAATAATGAAAATAACAAAAACACTTGCGTTGATGCTGTGCATCATGGTATGCGGTGTGACGACCTCATGCTCCAAAGGAGGAAACGAATTGGCAAATACTGAATGGACAGTAACTTGTTTTGACACCAAGTATAATTTGGAATTCCTCGACAATGGGACAGAAGTTCTATCTTTTGAGGCCGATGAGAACAATCATATGGTCAGCGGTACCTCTCAGCGTTTTTTTGACAAATATATTGTTTCCGAGGACAAAGTCACTTTTCTAGGAGGAAAACTTCGGTTCATGAACATGAACCTGCATGATTGGGAAAATTTTGACTGGGAGAATATTCACTACTACTACTTATTACACGGTACCATAAAAGGTGACACCATAGTGCTCACCACACTAGAGCACAAACGCACCGTAGACTGGTCGGCACTTACCGATACCACGGTAATCATTGGTGAAAAGGAATTTATCCTAACAAAGATATGGCCTCCTCTTCAAAACGAATAGAGCGCACCACTACAATTTGGTGCGCTCTCTTTTCTTTATCAAAATAGTCTTTTAGAACTCGGCGGTCTTGGGCGTTCTCGGGAATGGGATGACGTCGCGGATGTTGGCCATGCCGGTGACGAAGAGCATGAGGCGCTCGAAGCCTAGGCCGAAGCCGGCGTGCGGGCAGCTGCCGTAGCGACGCGTGTCGAGGTACCACCACATGTCTTTCATCGGGATGTTCAGCTCCGTGATGCGTCCCATCAGCTTGTCGTAGTTCTCCTCGCGGACTGAGCCGCCGATAATCTCGCCAATCTGCGGGAAGAGCACGTCGGTGCCCTGCACGGTGAGGCCCGAGAAGCCCTGCTTCTTGCCGGCCTCGACCGGCTCGTCGTTCAGCTTCATGTAGAAGGCCTTGATTTCCTTCGGGTAGTCAATCATGATGACGGGTTTCTTGAAATGCTGCTCCACGAGATAGCGCTCGTGCTCGGAGGCCAGGTCGACGCCCCAGCTGACGGGGAACTCGAACTTGTGTCCCTTGGCGACGGCCTCTT
>JAEEGL017154891.1_pt1 | contig 14261 bp, 15 predicted proteins | sample 9134231 | NCBI WGS metagenome assembly JAEEGL01 (sample SAMN16246548, study PRJNA631951) | gut metagenome | biome: gut microbiome; feature: rumen; material: fiber-attached | host: Bos | place: Iran: Karaj | collected 2018-10 | reverse complement strand
TCATGCCCCCGAAGACCACCTGGTTCGAGCCCAAGCTGCGCTCCGGCCTCGTGATCCACGAGCTCTGCTAAGCTGTCAGTAGTTAAGTAGACAGTAGTTAAGTAGATAAGTAGCGGGCCGCCATGTTTCATGGCGGCCCGCTTTGTTTTATTGTCTTTTTGCTTGTACGATACTCCTTTATTTGCTTATAGGTTTTGCTCCCCTTTTGCTTATCTATTGTTCCCCTTTTGCCTCGGTATATGGTAACAATATGGTTCCGATAGTGTTCTTATAGTGATGCTTCGGTGGTCCGTCTGTGATGGTTCGACGAAAATGGCATCATTTATTTCCCTTGCTACTATTACAGGCTCTGCATAATAAGCAAGCATTCGTCAACACAGTTCGTCCACCTTTACTCCACGGTTTTATGTGGTCAATAGTTAGTTCGTCTGCCGCAAAATGCTGGTGGCACTTTGTGCATTCGTATAGTCCCCTCTCATCTGGTTCCAACTCTGCAAGCAATTTTGCCTTGTCATCTGCTGTAAACAAACGCTTCGGATCAACACTCAGATTGCCAACAATACCGAGAACCATTGCCTCAATATCCTCATCCTTGCTGGAAGATAACTTGTATCCATCGCTTTTAATGAATGCGTTGCAGTCTTTGCATATTGCATCTTTGTGCTGCAGCCAGATGGCTCGGTCTTTCTGGTATTTCACCGCCAACTTGAATTTCAATGCTGGGCTTATCTTGGAGGCATCGCCAAAAACATCACGAATAAAGCCAATATATGGTTTTATCTTCTTGACCTCCTCGTTGAATGATTCATCCTTGTGTTGCTGCACATAGTCGTCCAACTCGCTCCGTTTGGGAAAAACACTCTTGTTTCGTACATAGTATATGTATTCAAGCAGGCGATACTTATTATCTCCACGGTCAACAGGTGCGTTTGGCAACACATTTCTAACATTGGCGTCATTAGCAAAGTAGTAGTTCAACCCTTCTATGTACTCGCCATGGTACAGGCCATTAAGAACCTCAAACTTCGAGAGCTGAACGCCCAGCGTATTGATACGCTTAAATATCATTCGTTTCTTCTCTTCGTCGCCGCTGCAAGTAATGATTGTAAGTTCTGTATTGTCAATTACCTGCTGCAGGTCACTGTCGTAGGCGTAGGCTTTCCATGACTTACCCTCATACAGTAGGTTACCCTGCTTGAATTTCTTGATGGCTTCGATGCGCTGCTTTCCGTCGAGCACCTCCTGTTTTCCGTCCTCTCTCTGCCACAAGTAGAAGGCTGGCAGAGGGATGCCTTTGTAGAGGCTGTCAATCACCAGGGCCTGCTTGTCTGCATCGTAAACAATATTCCGTTGTAGCTCAATGTCACTGATGATAACACCATTGACAACCTTTTCATATAGTTCCCTTACTGTCATCATTTGTTACTCCTTTCTTCGTTTGATAACCATTCTGTCCCACAATCTGCGATAGTGCTTATTCCCTTCGGCAAGATAAAAACGGCCACGTCCTCCACCTGTATATACTGCATCTGTTTCTACTAAAGGTTTTAGAGGCTTGCTTAGTTGACTGCTTGATCCGATGATCTCAAACTGTTTGGGATTGTATTTCTGCATAAACGTAACGGGGATTCCCATCTCGCCATAATAGTCGTAGGGTATATCAGCTACGGTTGGCACCTCTATGGCATCATAGTTCACGTATTTCGGGTACTTTTCTGGATTATCATAATATGAGGCCATTAACGTCAGTTCTCTGTCGTCAGCGTCCACCTGTAGGTTTGTGTACCACATGCAGCTACGTGGCGTATTGTGCTGCTTGGGCAGGGTGCTGCCATCAGGGCGGTTGAAGCCGCTCAGATGGTAGTGATAGCCGATGCGGATATTCCCTTCTTGGAAATGTCGGATAATGCTCTTCTCCGTAGGTGCTGTTTGTGGACCAATAACGAGAAACTCCTTGCCGTTCTTGACCATTAAGTCAACAAATTCGTCGAACTGACTGAACGGTGGATTGGTAATAATGACATCGTAATGGCTGTAGTCGATGTCTTGAAAGCGCACGCCCTCGCCCGTCTGTGGATTGTAACCGCTCACGCTTATGGACTTAATACCCCATTCCTCTGCCTGATTGAGCAAATAATAGACAAACTGGCATTTCACCCGATCCATCCGCTTCTCTATCTTCTCGCGAGTTCCCGCGATGTCAATATTCTTAATGGTACCTTCGGCACCGAACAGCCCTCGTCCCAGCACATAGCCTTCTTCCTTGTAAACAATCTCCTCGTTGTAACTCTCGTCCCAGTCGCAGGGGCACAGGATGCGCTTGCCTCGCAGTTGGGGCAAATAGTGGCTCACTTCGTCCGCTATGTCTTGGAACAACGTGTAATATTCGTCGTCCCTTCTCTTTTTGCTGCCTTGCAGCCTTGATGTTCGAGTAACCATCGGTTAGGTTGTTGGTGTACGTTCTGTTATTAATATTGAGAACGCGCAGCTAACCCAAACACCCGGCCCATGAGGCATAAAAAACGTGGACATCTTCCTTGTCCACGTCCTTGGGTGTTTGGCCTAACCCGATTATACAGACAATTCAGAAGTCCACATAAGTGGACATCTGCTTTATTCCGTATAATCGTCTATCTGTGGCCAAACTTCAAGGACGTTCTCCGAATAAGCAAATGCTTTTCTTGCTTACAGTTTTCGCTCTCGAAAGCAAGTGCAAAAATACGAAGAATTTTTCATACGGCAAAAAAATATTCCCATGTCGGGGGAAAGATGTATCTTTGCAATCGGAAACAAGCTTCAATAATGGCACAGGAGAATGGCGACAGAAAGGAGTACTGGCGACCGGTTGACACCACGAGGCACCACCGCGAGAACGGCTGGGACTACCGGGGTCGCGCCATCTACCATTTCACCCTTGTGGTGGAAGGGCGCCATCCTCTGTTCGGCACACTGGATGGCAAGAGTGCCGAGAAGGCTTTCGTCAGGCTTAACCCATTCGGTTATAGGGTGTATCAGATGCTCGGCGGGCTGGCCCGGTTCTATGAAGGGAAGGGCTTTGCGCTGAAGGTGCTGGCCCAGAAGGTGATGCCCGACCATGTGCATCTGGTTATCCTGGTACTTGAGCCGCTGCCGCAGAGCATCGGGGCAGTGGTGCGGGGCTTCAAGAGCGGGTGCACGAAGGTTTACAAGCAGGAGTTTTGGGGCAACGGCGAGAACGCCGCTGAAGTGCACGGGGACGCGGGGCACGGGGACGCGGGAGCGCAGGGAGAAGGGCTCGGAAAGGAGCGCGGAGGGCTCGTGCAGTTTGGCCGCATTTTTGCGGACAGGGGGAGCATCTGGGAGCAGAACCCGGCCTACTATCACGAGCGCATACTCCACGCGCCGGGACAGCTGCGCAGGATGATAGACTATGTCAAGGACAACCCACGCCGACTCTGGCTCAAAAGCCACAACCCCGAGCTCTTCAAGCTACACCGCAGGACGGAAGTTAGCGGCTTGCTGTTCACATCGCTGGGCAACCATTTCCTCCTCGACTGGCCCGACCGGCAGATGGTGGAGATGTCGCGCAAAGCCACCGACGATCAGGTGCGGGAACGCCTGCATCAGGTGCTGGCAGCGGCACATAACGGGGCGGTGACCTATACCGCTGCCATCAGCAAGGGTGAGAAAATTATTGCACGCACGCTGAGGGAGCAAGGCTATCCGCTGGTGGTGCTGCTCAGCGACGGCTTCCCCAAGGAAGGCTCTCCTCACGAGCATTATTATAAACCGGGAGGGGTGTATTTCGAGGCGTGTTCCAAAGGACATCTTCTGCTGCTGGAACCAACTGAGCAGACATTCCTTGACAGTTCTATCCATGCCGCCGTAGAAGAGACCTTGCGTCAAAAGGCGACATCCAGTCATTACAAATACGCATCCATCCCGACGACAGCACAACGCTACCGCTTTGTGGCTCTCAACGAGATGGCACGTCGATTAACAACAATGGATTCATGAAACGATACATATATATAGTATTAGGCTTGTTGGCTGTCGGGCTTGGGGCTCTTGGCGTGGTGGTGCCGGGGTTGCCGACGACACCGTTCCTGCTGCTGGCGTCGTGGCTGTTCTACCGCTCGTCGCCGAGGCTGCAGCAATGGCTATTGGACTCGTGGCTGGGCAAGTATATTCGCAGCTACCAGCGGCGCGGCGGTATGACGGCCACACAGAAAGCCGGAGCCGTGGGCGTGATGACGGTCATGGTACTGCTTTCCACCTTTGTGTTCATCCCCGCGGGCTCGGTGGCCCGCATCATCGTACCTGTGGCCGGTGCCGTGGGTGCGCTGACGGTGGTGTTTTTTGTGCCAAACGCTAAAAACGACAAATAATGATTTTTCAAAAGTTCCCTACCCCATCCTGCGTCGGAGCAATACCGAGGAAACTAAACCTGTTGGTCACAACGATACTGATAATCTCCGCAGTATCGTGCAAACACAGAGGCGACGCCATTCCTATTGCACCCGACTATGGCGACACTACGCAGTGGCACATCGCCGACCGCGATGCGGCGGTGGATGTGTTCTATATTGTCTCTACCGAGTGCGATGACTACACGCTGGGCGGCAAACAGATGCATTATGCCGACACGCGGAACGACAGCATCCGTGCGCTGCTCTACGGTGAAATGGTGGGCGTGGACCGCTTGCTGGCGGGCGAGTTGAACTACTATTCGCCCTACTACCGCCAAGTGACAATGGAGACCTACACCAGCGACAGTTTGGTCGACACCCGTATGCCGCTGGCCTACGGCGATGTGCGCAGGGCTTTTGACTATTATCTGGAGCACTATAACAACGGCAGGCCGTTTATCCTCGCCGGCTTCAGCCAGGGAGCTATGGCTGTTGTGGATTTGCTCAATGAGATGTCCGACAGCACCTATAGCCGCTTGGTGGCGGCCTATGTCATCGGCTATAAGGTGACCGACACCAATGCCCATATCCGTCCGGCGCAAGACAGCGCCGACCTCGGTGTGACAATATGTTATAACTCGGTGCGCGACAACAGTTGTGCCGTTCCTCTGCTCAGCGACGGCAACCTCATGGCCATCAATCCCGTCAACTGGAGCACCGACGCCACCCCTGCCCTACTCGTAGACCCGCGTCACGGCGACACCCTCACAGTCACGCTCGATACCACGAGCCTCCTGCTCTGTATCGACGGCTACACGCGCAACGACTACATGCTGCCGCTCATCGGCTGCGAGGGAAACTATCACTGCCTCGAAATATCACTCTTTAGCGATGCCCTCCGCCGCAACATCGCCCTACGTGCTATAAAGTCGCAGCACACGACACCAACCGGCCGCTGCCTGTCCTCAAAATGAGGAAGTATATCTGTGTGCTATTGTGCCTACCGGGAATCAGTCCACATCCTTAACCAAGCGGACGGCAACACCCCGGCATTTGTTAAATGCCATTACAGAAACGGTACTTTTCGTACACGCTATATATTTAGCCTCCGCACTATTATTATTATAGTTTGCAGTCCAATAATATGCAACCGATTGATCTGAATTGGAATAGGTACTTCCATCTCGGTAACCTGAGCATGGTAAGAAAACTGCACCGGATAATTCCATCTTATTCCATGCATCAACAGTATAGTTGTTCGAACCAAAACTTGCCGTAGTGTTGTTAATGCTATTGCCAACTGGCAGTGATACACTATCCGGATGAGCATATCCGTCGCAGAAAAGGATTAATCCTTTTATATTATTAACCGTCGCCTTTGCATATTTTGCATTGGAAATTCCATTTATAGTAGCCGAAGGTCTCGTATTAATAATATACTCAAAATCGGCCGCCTTAATTGTATGCCACACACCGGATTCGTTTCCTCCATTACTTATTGCATTGTAATATCCCCAATCGAAATCTGTATTTTCCAACGTAGACAAACTACAGTAATTGGAATTGATTTTACTTTTAGTATAAGGATTAATATTATAATATCCACTTGTACCCCAGCCGAATAAGTCAATCCAGCCTGAATATGTTGCCGATATTTTTCCATTATCTGCGCCAACAATGTCATATTGATGCTCTGCGAAACGCCATGTGCCGGAGGCTGTACCACCACCGTTGACTGCATGGGTAGCACCATTGTTGTAGCTCCATTGCAGGTTGCCTTTGGAGAAAACCACCTTTTCACCGTTTGCATTTACCGTAAAGGGGCCACCAAGTGCAAAGAGAGCATAACCCATTTTGGCACGGGAGAGGGCGTGCATGGCTGTTTGGGCACGGCCGAGTGTGGCTGACATCGCCGGCTGGTCGGCACGATGGACCGATACTTTCACCGTGAATTTGTTGTTGGAGCCCACAGGCAGGACCGGTACCTGCACCACGGCAGTGTTGCCGGTTTGGACAGTCAGCGGATTGCTGAACCGTATTGTCACAGTGTTGTTGCTGTTGTCGCCAGCTGCCGGTTCAATGGCTTCTACATTGTTGATATCAACTTCCTTTTTACCACATAGCTGAAAGTTGTTACTTGAGACCTTTATCTCATCGATGGCAATGTCATAGTCGTAGTGGTAGTTCTTTATTTCCACGTTGATAGCGGCGGTGACATGTTTGAAGAAGAGCGTCTGTCCATCGGCGGCAAATGCCACCATAGGAGACTCAAGGTTCTGTCTTCCACCCACCGTTGTGTAAGTGTATTCTGACGGAATATTAAGTGTGTAGGTAGTGCCGTTGAGGTTCTTCTCCGTGCCGTCGGCGAGGAGGCTTGCGGGGTATATGCCGTGATATGGGGCGCCGACAGTCACCGAAGCTGTTCCTTCGCCCGTCTGGTCATCTACCAACACATTGTATTCTGTGCCGTTGATCCACACTTCATCGCCGGTGGCCCACATCGATGCACCGCCATCGATGGCCATCTTGGCTCCACCCATGCCCTCGGCAACGAGACGCAGGCCTCCGTTATTGTCTTTGATGCAGGCCGTGAAAGAAAGCACAACCAACAGGCAAACAATAGTCTTGAGAGTCTTCATTGTTCAGCTCCTTTCTTTTGTTTAATCCCAGAAACCATATGTTCCCTGGTGCCAGTCGTCCTCGACGGTGTATATCTCCGCGTGGTTCTGGTCAGTATAGACCAATAAATCGTTGTTTTCATCCAACTGCCAGAGTTTCATCTGTTCCGTAAGACTGCTGGCAAAGCCTCGTTCGCTTCTGAAGCTGACCGAGAGTAGTCTTGGCGCCACATAGACGGCCTGCTGTTTGCTGGTTGTTTCGCCCATTTTATTTAGTTAATTGTATGCAAATCAAAGTGCAAAGATACAAATAAAAAACAAAATACCCTTATATACAATATACTAAAGCCTCACTAATATGTGGCAACAACCTTGTTATCAAAGAAATAAAAAAAAGACAAGCATCCACCCTCAGGGGTGGTGCTTGCCAAAGAAAATGTGGTATGTTTGGGTTGTGAAGTACGCTTTTAGCGACGTTTCTTACTGGCCTCCTTGGCCTCTACAGTCATAGTGGCATGAGGAACAATCATGAGGCGTTCCTTGGGGATAAGTTTACCGGTGGCTTGGCAGATGCCGTAGGTGCCGTTTTCAATACGTATAAGGGCGGCACGCAGGTCGCGGATAAACTTCTGCTGTCGGGCAGCAAGTTTCTGGTTTTCTTCTTTGAGCAACACGTTGCTGCCTTCCTCAAGAGTCTTGAAGGTAGGCGCTGTGTCGGTAACATCGTTCTCGCTGCCTGCCACAGCCTGCTGCAACATTTCAAGGTCCTTCTCTGCCTTGGCTATCTTACCAAGAATGAGTTCCTTGAACTCCTGCAACTCTTCTGGCGAATAACGATTCTTCTCTACATTGGGGGCTGCTTTTTTTTCCATAACTCTATCTCCTTTCTTTTGTGCAAAGGTATGTATATTTTTCAAAATGGCAGCAAAAATATTTCAACACTATTTGTTGATATCGCCCAGATACAATTCTATCAAACCGTTAGGTGCAGAGATATAGATGGTTTTGTTTTCACGATCCACATTCTTTATGACCTGGTCGATGACAGGTATAAGGACTTCGGTACCGTTTTTCATTACTTGGAAGAGGGGCTGTGCCGGATACTCGATGACACTCTCGAGTGTACCGATGTCTCCCCACTGATCATCCACCACATGGAAACCAACCACCTCATGAAAGTAGAAACGATTGCCCTCAAGTTTAGGCAGCAAATCGAGTGGCAGATAGAGTTCGTGTCCTGCAAGGGCTGCAGCCTGAGCGGCGTCAAGTTCCTCGAAGGTTACAATGGCACGGTTGCCATTAAGTTGGTCTACATGGAAGAAATATGGCACAAGCTGTCCTTTATGCTCCACGAAAGCCGAGTCAAGTCCAGCATAATCGTCGGGGGTGTCGACATCGAGGTATATAGCCATCTGGCCCTTTGTGCCCCACGGCTTGGTGACGCGCCCAAGACAATAACATTCATTGATATTCATAGTCGACGATATAAAAAGAAAGTGGAAAGATTTGCTACGCTATTACGCTATAGCCCATCTTTCCACTTTTTGTTTCAGTCTACACTCCGGAGTTAAGCCTCGGCAGGAGCTTCGGTCTCGGCAGGAGCCTCACCGTTCTCGGCGGCCTCAGCGGCAGCCTTGGCAGCGGCTTCTGCTTCAGCAGCAGCCTGACGCTTGGCGGCGACGGCAGCGGCTTTCTGCTCGTTGGCCTTCTTCTCGGCTTCGAGACGGGCCTTGCGAGTGTTGCGGGCATCGTTCTCGATGTCGCTCTTCTTGCTGTTGATCTTGGCCTCTTTGGCCTGCAGCCACTCGTTGAACTTCACATCGGCCTGTTCCTGGCTGATAGCACCTTTCTCGACACCAATCTGGAGATGGCGACGGAGCAGGACGCCCTTGTAGGACAGTATGCGACGCACGGTGTCGCTGGGTTGAGCACCATTCTTCACCCATTCGACGGCACGGTCGAAATTAAGGTCGATGGTGGCGGGGTTGGTCAGCGGATTGTAGGTGCCAAGCTTCTCGATAAATTTTCCATCGCGAGGTGCACGACCATCCGCTACAACGATGTGGTAGAAGGGTTGGTTCTTCTTACCGTGGCGCTGCAGTCTAATTCTTGCTGGCATAATTACTTGTTTTTTAATTTATTATTTAAAAATGTTATTTAACTAACGAATTGCAAAGATACAACATTTTCCTATACTGGCAAAATATTTTTTTCTTGTTGCCTATTTTGCCACACAGAACACACTTGGCCGTTCATAAACCGATGCCGGCTCACCAAACCTGATTATTCGTCTACAGCCTGCAGGTTATAGGTATTGACAACATCAGCATACGATGTATGATCCACACCTGCATTGCAATTGGCGGTGTAGACGGTATAGGGGATTATAAGGGCACGTGCGCTGAATTGCTCGGCACCGGATGTGCCGCGAACTGTAAGACTCTTGTTGAAGGTAACAACAGAAGTGTTGTATGAATATATGTATGATGCAGTACCATAAGTAAATGGCAGTAAAGTCCATCCACCAAGTCCAGTGTTGAAGTAGATGAGAAGGACATCGTTGGTACCGAGAGTGCCCTGTAGTCCGTTGTAGGTTGCGGTAGCGGTGAAGTCATCATCTATAGCCGGGATAGTGACATTGAAATTCTTGACGACAACTGTATTGATAGGTATAGATGGCTGATTATTCTGCCAATGCTGGAATTCTTCTTTTGTCATATAACCAGAAAGATCCTGTTCCTTGGTACAGGAAAATGCAGTCATTGCCACAATTGCCATTGCCACCACTGATAGTTTCTGCAAAGTCTTCTTCATTGTCAAAGCGCCGTTTTATACTGTTGGCCCGTCAGTTTTTAATTGTTGGAATAATGTTTAATATCGGGTGCAAAGATATGAATATTTTTTCAATATACATGTTTTTTTGCAAATTAGCCGCCAATTAGGCACAATAAAACGAGTCCCTGCGCGTTATTTATAGAAATTTAACTTATCTGCTTATGAAGATATTGGTCCTCAATTGTGGCAGTTCGTCGTTGAAATACCAGCTAATCGACGTCGATACAAAAACGGTTCTAACCAAAGGTCTGCTGGAGCGGATTGGCCTGCCGAGCGGAATATTCAGTTACACCAGCAAAGGTGAGAAGCACACTACCGAATGTCCCATACCCAACCACACGGAAGGCCTGCGGATGGTGATGGCTGCACTGACCGACAAAGACACAGGGGTCATCTCGAGTATCAAGGAGGTGTCGGCCGTGGGTCACCGTTTTGCACACGGCGGCGAATACTTCAAAGAGAGTGTGCAGATTTCACGCGATGTCATCAATAAAGAGGAGTCGCTCATCGACCTGGCGCCGCTGCATATCCCCGGCAACATTATGGGTGCCGAGGCCATCAACAACGTGATGCCCGACGTGCCGCAGGTAGCCGTGTTCGACACTGCGTTCAACCTTAGCATCGAACCCAAGGACTACCTCTACGGCATACCCTACGAATACTACGAGCAGTACGGCATACGCCGCTACGGCTTCCACGGCACGAGCCACCGCTTTGTGGCCAAGAAGGGAGCCAAGATGATTGGTAAATACTGGAAAGACCTGAAGATCATCACTTGCCATCTGGGCAGTGGAGCCAGCATCTGCGCCATAGACCACGGCAAGAGCGTAAACAACTCGATGGGCATGACTTCGCTGGAGGGCCTGACCATGGGTTCGCGTTGCGGCGACATCGACGTGGGTGCCCTACTCTACCTGATGGAGAAAGCCAACATCAGTCCGAAGGAAATCAATGATATATTGTACAAGAAGAGCGGCTTGGTGGGCCTTACCGGTGCTTCGCCCGATATGCGCGACATCTGGGCGGGGGTACAACGAGGCGAGAAGCGCAACACGCTTGCCTTCCAGGTATTTGCGGCACGTTGCAAGAAATATATAGGTGCCTTTATGGCGCAGATGAACGGCTGCGACCTGCTCATCTTCACAGGTGGCATAGGAGAGAACGCCTGGTTCATGCGTCACGAGATACTGAAGAACATGGACTGGCTGGGTGTAGACGTGGACATGGAGCTGAACGACCGCACTTCGGGTGTCGACGCGGTGATCAGCAAGCCTGGCTCCAGGGTGACAACGGCCGTGGTGCTCACAGACGAGGAATTGGCAATAGCCGTTGACACATACAAGATTGTGAGTGCGCTATAAGCGACGGGCGCCGTCGCCGATAACTACCGGAATGGTTTGGCAGTCGATGCCGAAACGATTCCGGTATTTTTCTTTTATCTCTGCCACGAAACCTTCGTAGATGCTGTCGGGTATCAGGTTAATGGTGCATCCACCAAAGCCGCCACCCATGATGCGCGCGCCAGTGACGCCGGAACGGGCAGCCTCGTCCACAAGGAAGTCAAGTTCGTCGCAACTCACTTCATAGTCGCGACGCAACCCGTCGTGGGTGAGATACATCTGACGGCCGACAGTCTCAAAATCGCTTCTTTCCAGGGCGTTACTGACCGCAATGACACGGTCGGCCTCGCCGAGGACATAGCGTGCCCGACGGTAGTCGGTGTCTGCCAGCTGCGGACGCAAGGTCTCGAGGCGCTCCCACGTGCAGTCGCGCAGAGTCTCCACGCCCGCCATGGCAGCCACGCGTTCACACGATTCGCGGCGCTCATTGTACGGCGAGCCTACGAGCTTGTGCTTCACGCAACTGTTGACCAGCAATAGTCGGTATGCGTCCGGATTCCAAGGGAAGTAACGAAACTCACCACTGCGGCAGTCGAGCCGCATAAGGTGGCCGCCACGACCGTGCATCGAGGCAAACTGGTCCATGATACCACATTTCACACCGACATATTTATGCTCTGTGGCTTGCCCTATGCGAGCCATTGTCATCCTGTCGAGACTGCCTCCGAAAAGGTCGTTGAGAGCAAAGGCGAAGCAGCATTCCAGTGCTGCCGACGAACTCATGCCGGCTCCAAGTGGCACATCGCCGCCATATACTGCGTCGAACCCTTCCACGCCTACACCCGCAGCCGCCATCTCCCGCACCACACCATAGAGGTACCGGAAGTCTGTGCTCGAAGGGCCTACTGGACCGTCTACAGAGAAAGAGGCCCCCTGCCGGAGGTCGGCGGCATAGGCATTGACTATGCGGCTGCCATTGGGTCTGACGATGGCACATATGCCCTGCTCCACTGCGCCGGGAAAGACAAATCCGCCATTATAGTCGGTGTGCTCACCGATGAGGTTGATGCGCCCGGGGGCGGCAAAAACGGCGCCGCTCCCGCCAAAGCGGTCGGCAAAAGCATGATGCAGGATGGCAAGGTCTATCATTGTCTGGTGATTTTGAAAATGGTTGTACTTTCAAACGGTTTGTCGGGATAGAGACGGCCTGTCGACTCGGGCCAGCGGTGGTTCGGCGAGTCGGGATATTGCTGTGTTTCAAGACAGATGGCACTCCTGACCGGATAAGCCTCTCCCCCTTTGCCAACTACGCCGCCAAGGAAATTGCCGGTATATACCTGCACACCTGGCGCATCGGTCATGACCTGCAACCCGATGCCGGTAATGGGGCTCTTCAAGACAACCGAAGCATGGTCGAGGACAGGGTGGTTGAGCACAAAGTTATGATCATACCCACGGCCAATAAGCAACTGGGGATCAAGGCTGTCTATATCGCGGCCGACAGCCTTCGGGGAACGGAAGTCGAAGGGGGTACCGTCGACTGTGGCGTGCTCTCCGAGGGGGATACTCACCTCATCTATTGGAGTATAGCGGTCGGCATCGATACAAAGGGTATGGTTGTGGATGGATGACGAAAGGTCGCCGTTGAGGTTGAAATAGCTGTGGTTGGTCATATTGATGACGGTGGCACGGTCGGTCTCGGCTCGATAGGCTATACCAAGAGTGTTGTCGGCGCCGAGGGTGTATGTGACGCGCACCCGCACCCGGCCCGGAAAACCGTTGTCCCCGTCGGGGCTTACCATCGCCAGCACAAGCCTGTCACTGGCAGCCTCAACCACCTCATATAGTGAATATTGCCAGCCCATCGGACCACCATGCAGACAATTAGGGCCATTATTCTGAGGCAACTGTATCGTTTCGCCGTCGACACAGATGCGTCCACCCGCAAGACGGTTGGCATAGCGCCCTATTACAGCGCCGAAATCGCTTTCGTGGTTCTCCGGAAAATAGTCTTCCACACGGTCGAAACCCTGCACAATATCAATGCCATCGACCGCCATGCGCATTATGCGGGCCCCGTAGTTGGTAATGTCCACCTGCATCCCGCCAGCATTGCTGAGGCGGAAAACACCGGCCTTTATGTTTTCAGAATCCATTGTAGGTTGATTATTCGATTACTATTAGCTACGCCGACAAGCCTCACGCCTGGCACCGTCCACCGTCCTCTGCGCCGTCGGTACAACATATAGCATCATTCTTCTTCACATATATTCATAACGCCGGCAGCCCGTATTTATTGCCCCGGTCACCGCCATAATATTTCCAATACGCCAGCAGCAAACCCACAACCCTTTGGCTGTCAGCCCACAAAAGCCCACCAGTCCGTAACAGAGCCCATACAGCACCCATCCAAATCCGTCCCAACGCCCTCATTTCCATAGTACTTCTATAGTACTTCCATAGTATTTCTTTACTGCTTGACTATAGAACTACTATAGAACTACTATAGAACGGTCGGAGAAATGTCGGACCTGGGTCGGACTTGGTACGGAGTCATCCCCTACCCCTGACCGCCGACATCCTTCCAGCAAGGTACGTTGAAAAGGATATATCGTACAGCATTACAAAACATAAAAAGGAGTCCCTCATCGGAACTCCTCATAAAAGATTGGCGGCGACCTGCTTTCCCGCACATGAGCAGATTCAGTGAATCTGCGAGCCGAGACCCGATGAGTCCCCACTCATCGGACCAAGTCGAGGATGCAGTATCATCGGCGATGTGAGGCTTCTGCCTGGCTCCGTAAGGAGACATGACCTGCGAACCCGTCGAGCAAACTTCGCGTTGCCTCGACAGGCTCGGCAGCCTTCGGCACGGAATGCGGAAGAGGTGTGGTATGCCTGCCGAGCTTGACAAGGCAACTGAACTCCATAGTCACCAAAAACAAAAAAGGAGTCCCTCATCGGAACTCCTTATAAAAATTGGCGGCGACCTACTTTTCCACAAACAAGTGCAGTATCATCGGCGATGTGAGGCTTAACTTCTCTGTTCGGAATGGGAAGAGGTGAACACTCACTCCATA
>JAEEGL014841132.1_pt1 | contig 14261 bp, 9 predicted proteins | sample 9134231 | NCBI WGS metagenome assembly JAEEGL01 (sample SAMN16246548, study PRJNA631951) | gut metagenome | biome: gut microbiome; feature: rumen; material: fiber-attached | host: Bos | place: Iran: Karaj | collected 2018-10 | reverse complement strand
TGCCTTGAGCTGCTCGTCCGAAAGAGCTTCCATCTCAGGCTCTAAGGACTCGATCTTGTCGACGATCGGTATGACGCGCTTTACCTCGCGCTCACTGTGTGTTCCCACTATTTTCGTTATTAATCCCATTTTTTATAACCTTCTTTACTTAATCTTTCTTCTTAATTATATGGGCGAGCCCATACATACTGCATTATTATATCAGAAAAGCATGCATGTTTCAACCATAAATTTGTAAATATTCGGTTAATACGAAGGTTGCAATAAACTCGATGAAATGATATAATCATAGGGCAAATCAAAAAATGAACGAAAATGACGGGTGTTTGAGCCCGTCATGGAGGAATGATATGGCAGGTTCGGTTTTTGGAGACATATTTACATGCTCAACATGGGGTGAATCTCATGGGAAAGCATTGGGTGTTGTGATCGACGGCTGTCCCGCGGGGATTCCCTTAAGTGAAGAGGATTTTCCGGCAGCTATGGCCAGACGCAGCCCGGGGCAGACGATCTACTCGACTCCGAGGAGTGAGGCGGATGAGGTAGAGATCCTCTCGGGCGTGTTTACCGGCAAGACCACGGGTACGCCTATATCTCTGATGATAAAAAACACCTCACAGAGATCATCTGATTACTCCGAGGTGGCGAGCTACTATCGTCCGGGACATGCTGATTTCGGCTTTGACAGGAAATACGGATTCAGAGATCCCAGGGGCGGTGGCAGATCATCGGGCAGAGAGACCGCAGCGAGAGTCGCGGCCGGAGTTATCGCGGAAAAGCTTCTCGGCGAGCTGGGGATACATACCCGCGCATATGTGAGTCAGATCGGACCGCATAAATGCGAGAAAAATATCTACGACGGGACTCCGGGCAGTGTGCCCACTCTCGATCTGATCGAAAAAAGTCCGCTTCGCATGCCGGATGCCGATGCATCGAAGGCTGCGGAAGAGTACTTATCAGGCCTTATGAGTGAAGGTGATTCCTCGGGAGGATTGATCGAGTGCATTGTCACCGGGATGCCGGCAGGGATAGGTGATCCCGTGTATAAAAAGCTTGACGCGCTTCTCGGTCAGGCGTTATTCTCTATAGGAGCGGTAAAGGCAGTCGAGATTGGCGACGGAATGAAGGTGGCCTCATCAGTCGGCTCGGAGAATAATGACAGCTTTATTCCGGTTTCGGGAGGAGTCGGAAAAGCTACCAATCACTCGGGCGGAATACTCGGAGGTATCAGCGACGGTACGGATATCATATTGAGAGCAGCGTTCAAACCGACCCCGTCCATATCGAAGGAGCAGCAGACGGTGAACACATCCGGTGAGTCGGTGAACATCTCGGTGAAGGGACGTCATGATCCCATCATCGTACCGAGAGCAGTTGTGGTCGTTGAGTCTGTGGTAAATCTGGTTCTCGCAGACAGACTGCTGGCGGAAATGGGAACTCAAATAGACAAAGTTAAAGAGTTTTACTCGAAGTAGAATGTAGAGCTTTCGTAGACTACAAATATAGTTTAGTAAATATAGAATTAATTAAATATTAAATCTGATTGGAGGAAATGGCATGGCAACAGACGTATACTCAAGCCCGCTTTCAGAGCGGTACGCAAGTAAGGAGATGCAGTTTATTTTTTCTCAGGATATGAAATTCCGTACCTGGAGAAAGCTTTGGATAGCACTTGCGGAGACAGAAAAAGAGTTGGGGCTTACTGATGACAAGGGGAACCCGAGGATAACCGATGAGCAGATCGAGGAGTTAAAAAGCCATCAGGACGACATCAATTATGATGTAGCGAGAGAGCGTGAGAAGATCGTCCGTCACGATGTTATGAGCCATGTGTACGCATATGGACAGCAGTGCCCGAAGGCGGCGGAGATCATACATCTCGGAGCTACGTCCTGCTATGTCGGAGACAACACGGATGTGATCCTGATGAGAGAGGGACTCAAGCTCGTAAAGAAAAAGCTCGTGAACGTCATCGATGAGCTTCAGTCATTCGCTATGAGATATAAGGATCTTCCGACACTCGCGTTTACGCATTTTCAGCCGGCTCAGCCGACGACGGTCGGAAAGAGAGCTACTCTCTGGATCCAGGAGTTGATGATGGATCTGGAGGATGTTGACTATGTTATGAGTACGCTGAAGCTTCTCGGATCAAAGGGTACGACGGGAACACAGGCATCGTTTTTGGAGCTTTTTGACGGAGATGAGGAAAAATGCCGTCAGGCTGACAGGATGATAGCACAGAAAATGGGCTTCGATTCGTGCTTCTCGGTATCAGGTCAGACCTACTCGAGAAAGCTTGACACACGCGTGGTAAACGTGCTCGCGGGTATCGCGGCATCTGCTCACAAGTTCTCAAATGATATCAGACTGCTCCAGCACTTAAAGGAGGTCGAGGAGCCGTTTGAGACCGGACAGATCGGATCGTCCGCCATGGCGTACAAGAGAAACCCGATGCGTTCGGAGCGTATAGCTTCGTTGTCAAGATACGTTATGATAGATGCGCTGAACCCGGCAATCACATCTGCGACACAGTGGTTCGAGAGAACACTGGATGACTCGGCGAACAAGAGATTATCGGTAGCCGAGGGATTCCTTACGATAGACGGTATCCTGGATCTGTATCTGAACGTGGTCGACGGGCTCGTGGTATATGAGAAGGTCATCACAAAACATCTGATGGCCGAGCTTCCGTTCATGGCTACCGAGAACATCATGATGGATGCGACAAAGGCAGGAGGAAACCGTCAGGAGCTGCATGAGAAGATAAGAAAGCTGTCCATGGAGGCAGGAACCAATGTCAAAGAGCGTGGCCTCGACAACAATCTTTTGGAGCTGATCGCAGCGGATGACTCCTTCCCGATGACGCTCGAGGAGCTGAAGAGCACGATGAATCCTTCACGTTATGTCGGACGTGCTCCGAGCCAGGTGAAAGAGTATATCGAGAATGAGGTTCGTCCGGTGCTGAAAGCAAATGAAGACCTGTTGGGTCTGAAGGCAGAGATCAACGTCTGAGAGGAGGATTGAAATGGATAAGGATGCATTTGAAGAGAAAAAAGAAAAAGCTTATGATTTCCTGAACAAAAGCGATGAGAAGATCGGTGAGTTTGTAAAGGAACACGGACTCGAGGACAAGGTCGATGAAGCTGCCAGGATGTTGGAAGGAGCGGCCATGGATGTTGCCGGAGGAGTTAAAAACTTTTTTAACAAAAATAAAAATTGACAGTCGGAAATATGGTGAATACCGGCGTAGAATGCGGATGAGGTGATACACATGTGGATAGCTGACGGATGGAAAGATTATGAGGTCATCGACACCTCGGGCGGAGAGAAGCTCGAGAGGTGGGGTGACTATATCCTCGTGCGTCCTGATCCGCAGGTGATATGGAATACGCCTCATGACGCTCCCGAGTGGAAAAAGAAAAATGCCCACTATCACAGAAGCCCGAAGGGTGGCGGACGATGGGAGTTTATCGATCTGCCGGAGCAGTGGGAAATAGGATATGAGCTTGGAGGAGAGACTCCGCTCAGGTTCAATCTGAAACCGTTTACCTTCAAGCATACAGGCCTGTTCCCTGAGCAGGCGGTCAACTGGGAGTGGATGGCGGAAAAGATAAAAACATCCGGAAAGACTTATGTTCCGGAGTGTGACAGCGATCCTTTCCATGATCCGTCATGCTTCAAAGTGCTGAATCTCTTTGCGTATACAGGCGGAGCCACCATAGCCTGCGCCGCAGCAGGCGCGGCAGTGACGCATGTAGACGCTGCAAAGGGGATGGTAGGCTGGGCGAAGGAAAATGCCGCGGTATCCGGCCTTTCCGATGCGCCCATCAGATATCTGGTCGATGACTGCGTAAAGCTGGTCGAGCGTGAGATACGTCGTGGCAACAAATACGACGGTATCGTTATGGATCCGCCGTCATACGGCAGGGGACCGAAGGGAGAGATATGGAAGATAGAGGAAGCCGTCTATGATCTGATAGCCAGGAGCGTTGAACTTCTGAGTGATGACGCAGGTTTCTTTTTGATAAACTCGTATACGACAGGACTGCAGCCGGCTGTGCTGCGGTATATGCTGGATACACTTATCACACCGCGGTTCGGCGGGGAGGTAAGCGCAGAGGAGATAGGGCTTAGAGTCACAAACGCATCTGCGCCGGAAGGCAAAAGCGTCAATATGTTCCTCCCGTGTGGTGCGAGTGGAAGGTGGTCAGCGAAAAAATGAAAAAGGTTGATGAATCAAAAATAAACAGATACCACCTTGGAGTTCTGTATCTGATAGCATCTGCTTTCTTCTTTGCACTTATGGCTGTCTTCATAAGGCTGGCAGGAGATGTGCCTACGATAGAAAAAGCAGTCTTTAGAAACCTGGTCGCCTTTGCCATGGCAGGGGTGGCCCTTATTAGGTCAAAGGAGAAACTTCATATACCGAAAAAGGCATGGTTTCCCATCTCCATGAGAGCCGCATTTGGAATGATCGGTATAGTATGCAACTTCTACGCGGTAGACAGACTACTGCTGTCTGATGCATCTATCCTGAACAAGATGTCCCCGTTCTTTGCTGTGCTGGCTTCTCTGTTTATATTAAAAGAGAAATTTACGGTTTCGCAAGGCTTGGCCGTATTTATCGCGTTTATTGGAGGATTATTTGTAGTTAAACCATCTTTTTCAAGTATGGAGTTCTTCCCTGCGCTTATCGGACTCCTGGGTGGAGTCGGTGCGGGTGTAGCATATTCGTTTTTAAGAAAAGCAGGAACGTACGGAGTGAAAGGTTCATTCGTGGTTTTATTTTTCTCCGGAAGCTCACTGATCGTTTTTACCCCGATCATGATAATGACTTATGTTCCGTTAAGCTGGTATCAGCTGCTGATGTTGCTATTGTGCGGGGCAAGTGCAGCACTGGGTCAGTTTACGATCACGGCTGCATACTACTACGCTCCGGCGAAGGAGATATCTGTTTTTGATTATACACAGCTTTTGTTTTCAACAGCTCTGGGATTCTTCATATTTGGAATGGTCCCCGATGCTTTAAGTATCATAGGTTATGCCATCATAGTCGCGATGGCGCTATGGATGTTCTTTTATAATAAAAGGAGTGGAAAAAGCTATTGACACTCAAAAAGAAGACCTACGCACTCATGACATGATAAAAGGTCCGCGCATAAGCGCGGACCTTTTTGTATCATTACTCTATCAGTATATCTTTTTGTATCCGGGGTTCGCCAAAAGCTCTAATTCGTTGTGATACAGGTAGAGCTGTTGTACACCGTTTTCCAGGTGGAAATAGTGGACGATGTACGGAACCAACAGTACGATGAAAAGGGCTCCTAAGACCAGTAATGCGAGCTCCTGTATGGCCAGGTAGGCCGGGACTGTTATCACGGTCGCCAGACCGAAGAGAACGGTCACGATCAGGTGGATCAGTCGTTCATGCTGGAAAAACCCAATCTGTATCCTCAGGCGCTCGAGTTCTTTTTGGGCTTCGTCAGGCGATATCCCGCCCTCTGATCCGGAGGTCAGCTCCTCATAGTATTTCAGCGCGACACGCAGTCTGTGCTTATACATGATTTGTCTCCTTTTGGTCGTTTCTGTACTGAACCGGAGTCATGTTGTATTTTTTCTTGAACACACGATTGAAATGCTCTACGTTCGGATATCCGACGGACAGAGCGATACTCTCGACGTTCATCGTGCCGTTTTTAAGAAGCGTTCTGGCTTTCTTCAAACGAACCGCTGTAAGGATCTCCTTGAATGTCTTTCCGCTCTTGTCGTGAATGTATTTGCTGATGTACGGCTCTGAAAGGTGCATGTAGGCAGCCATATCCTCGAGAGTTACGGAACGGTAATTCTCCTGGATGTAATTCATCATCTGGATGAGTCTGTCATCACGGAACTCTTCGTTGTTTCTGACTGCTGGAAGCTTGTTCACGCAGACTGTCAGAGCGTGGATAGAAGCAGTGATGATATCCTCATGTATTCCGACGCCCCAGAATACCTCACCGTCGCAGGTTATGCTCACATACGCGATGGCCTTTGAGGATGATCCCTGTGTCAGAGCGTGCTCCTCGTAGGTAGTCAGCTGGTAGCTGATATCGAAAAACTGCTTGATCGTGTTGCTGACAGCATCCAGGCGTCCGTTTCCGACCGCGTCGACGATCCTGTCCTTGTCACCGCAGGTGATCGTGACGGATGCCATGATGCCGTTTACCTGACGGAAATGGCACTCGTTGATCTGAAATACCGGTGTCGGGTTGATGTAGTTATCAGCAAAAATATCATAGATCCACTGAGGAGACAGCTCCTTATGCTCCTCATCGGATACGCTCTTCATAAGATATCCGACCTCTTCACGCATCGCCTCAGGCAGTGTGATACCGAAGTTCTGTTTGAGAGTGTAGTTTACGCCGCCCTTTCCGGACTGTGAATTGATACGGATAACATCTGAGTCGTAGGTTCTTCCCACATCCTTCGGATCGACAGGCAGATACGGAACGCACCATTTGTCTGTCTTTCCATCCTCGCGCCACTGCATTCCCTTTGCGATGGCATCCTGGTGAGATCCCGAAAACGCGGTAAATACCAGGTCTCCGGCATATGGCTGACGAGGCGGTACCGTCATTCTGGTGTAGGACTCATATCTCTCTCTGATCTCTTTCATATTTGAGAAGTCAAGTCCCGGATCGTATCCGTGTGAGAACATGTTCATGGCGATAGTCACGATATCCACGTTTCCTGTACGCTCGCCGTTTCCGAAGAGAGTACCCTCGATACGATCTGCTCCGGCGAGTACTCCGAGCTCGGCGGTAGCCACGCCCTCACCGCGGTCATTGTGCGGGTGGAGTGAGAGAACGACACCGTCACGATATTTCAAATGCTTATGTACATACTCAAGCTGGCACGCGAATACATGTGGCATCGCGTTCTCAACTGTAGTAGGTATATTTATGATAACCTTCCAGTCGGGAGTAGGCTTCCAAACATCGAGAACTGCGTTACATACGTCGACAGCGTACTCAACCTCGGTTCCCGGGAAGCTCTCGGGACTATACTCAAAGCGGAAATTGCCTTCGGTCTGATCGGCGAGCTCCTTTAAAAGGATGGCACCGTCAACGGCGATTTTCTTAATTTCTTCTTTATCTTTTTTGAACACCTGCTCACGCTGAGCTACAGAAGTAGAGTTGTATAAATGTACTACTGCGCAAGGTGCACCCTTGACAGCCTCAAATGTCTTTCTGATGATGTGCTCGCGTGCCTGAGTGAGCACCTGTACGGTGACATCTTCAGGAATTTTGTTCTGATCGATGAGTGCACGCATGAACTCATACTCCGTATCAGAGGCAGCAGGGAAGCCAACCTCGATCTCCTTGAAGCCGACCTTGACCAACAGATCAAAGTAATCAAGCTTCTCCTGGAGGCTCATCGGCTCGATCAGCGCCTGGTTTCCGTCACGCAGGTCTACCGAACACCAAACCGGAGGCTCGGTTATCTCAGTTTTGTTAACCCAGTCATATGTCACCTCGGGTGGCATGAAGTAGGGCGGTTCGTATTTTTCGTATCCTTTCATGATTATGTCTCTCCTTTCGCTGCAAATATATAGATAGTATATTTCAGTTTTTGGTATGTTTACGGTTACCTACAGTAAAAAACATCAATTTTGATGTTTTTTATGATTGTATCTTACCACACCTTTCTGAAAAAGGGAATGATAAAATTTAATCAATTTTATTGATATTTTTTAATTGGTATGATTCAGACGTGTCGTTTTTTAGCAAAAAATGCATATGTTTGACTTGCCATTTTTTACAGAATCAAGTATACTATAAAATACGTTTTTATAAAGAAAGGATTGGGTTTTACCATGGATAATAAAGATTCAAATAACAATCGCAGAAGCGAGGAAGAAAGAAAGAAGCGCTTTCGGATCAATCTGTTGATCTCTTTGGCGGCGCTTTTGTTCGCTCTGTTTTTTATCATGTTTTTGAATACGGAGCTGAAAAGGACTACCGAGGAGGAGATCAGCTACACCAAGTTCATCGAGATGCTCGAGGACGGGAACGTCGGAAAGGTCACATTCAAATCGAACATGATCTACATCGAGCCGAATGTTCCGTCTGACATGAAGCTTCTTTCCAAAAAGTATTTCACGGGTTATGTAAACGATACCGAGCTTGTTCAGAAGATGCTCAACAAATATAAGGTCGAGTTTACGGCCGAGATCAATGATTCTGATTCGGGAATCTGGGAGTTTCTGCTGACATATCTGCTTCCGATACTCGGTATATGGGCGCTTTTGTGGTTTTTCATGCGATCGGCGACCAAGGGCGGAGGCCTGATGGGCGGTGTAGGAAAGTCTACTGCAAAGATGTATGTTGAGAAAAAGACAGGAGTTACCTTTGCCGATGTAGCAGGTGAGGAGGAGGCCAAGGAGAGTCTGACGGAGCTCGTTGATTTCCTGAAAAACCCTGCAAAGTACAAGGAGATCGGTGCCAGACTTCCCAAGGGTGCTCTTTTGGTAGGCCCTCCGGGAACAGGTAAAACGCTTCTTGCCAAGGCGCTCGCAGGTGAGGCAGGCGTACCGTTCTTTTCACTGAGCGGTTCTGATTTTGTGGAGATGTTCGTCGGAGTCGGCGCGTCGAGAGTCAGGGATCTGTTTAAGCAGGCGACCTCGATGGCTCCGTGTATCATTTTTATAGATGAGATCGATGCGATCGGAAAGAGCCGTGACACGCAGTATGGCGGCGGAAACGATGAGCGTGAGCAGACTCTTAATCAGCTTCTGTCGGAGATGGACGGATTTGATTCATCAAAGGGAATCATCATCCTCGGTGCGACAAACCGTCCGGAGGTTCTCGACAAGGCGCTCCTTCGTCCGGGACGTTTTGACAGAAGGATCATCGTTGAGAAGCCTGACCTCAAGGGAAGAATAGATGTACTGAAGGTGCACAGCCATGACGTCCTTATGGATGAGACGGTCGACCTCGAGGAGATAGCGCTCGCAACATCGGGTGCAGTAGGTGCTGACCTTGCGAATATGGTCAACGAGGCAGCCATCATGGCCGTGAAGGACGGAAGAAAGGTAGTCAGCCAGAAGGATCTTTTCGAGGCTGTCGAGGTAGTGCTTGCCGGCAAGGAGAAGAAGGACAGGATCCTCGGCAAGGAAGAAAAAAGGATAGTTGCCCACCACGAGATCGGACATGCGCTCGTGATGAGTATGCTGAAAAATACAGAGCCGGTACAAAAGATAACCATCGTGCCGAGAACGATGGGTGCGCTCGGTTACGTTATGCAGGTGCCTGAGGAAGAGAAGTATCTCATGAAGAAAAACGAGCTTCTCGATCAGATCACGGGATTGCTTGGCGGACGTGCGGCTGAGGAGGTCGAGTTCGATGATATAACGACAGGTGCGTCGAATGATATCGAGAAGGCAACCTCGATAGCCAGAGCGATGGTAACACAGTACGGAATGAGTGAGCGCTTCGGAATGATGGGGCTTGAGACCATCACCAGCCGTTATCTGGACGGCCGTCCGGTGACCAACTGCGGCGAGCAGACAGAGGCTGAGATAGATGAAGAAGTTAAAAATATACTTAAAAAATGCCACGACAAGGCAAAGAAGATCATAGAGGATAATAAGGATGTTCTCGAGAAGCTCGCGGCTCATCTTATTGAAAAAGAGACGATCACAGGTGATGAGTTCGTAGAGATATTCGAGCAGGAGACCGGTATACGCCTAAAGAAAAAGAATCCTGACGGAACCATAAAGGAAGATGAGGAGAAGGCCGACGAGGATGCTCAGGAAACAGAGTCCGAGCAGACCGAGGAGACAGTTCCGGAAGCAGAGACCGGTGAAGAGGAAAATGGAGAAGATGTTTGATCTGGCCGAAGAACTGAAAAAGCTGCCGGCGAAGCCCGGGGTCTACCTGATGCACGATGCCTCGGGTGAGATCATCTATGTCGGAAAGGCCGTGAGCCTGAAGAACAGGGTGAGGCAGTATTTTCAGGAGAGTCGTAACGTGACTCCAAAGATCGAAAAGATGATCTCGAGGATCGCGTGGTTTGAGTACATAGTGACAGACAGTGAGCTGGAGGCTCTCGTCCTTGAGAACAACCTGATCAAGGAGCATGAGCCCCGCTACAACACTATGCTCAAGGACGGGAAGACCTATCCGTATATAAAAGCAACCGTACAGGAGCCTTTCCCGAGGCTCCTATTTTCGCGTATCGTAAAAAGAGACGGTAACAAGTATTTCGGTCCGTTTACGAGTGCAGCATCGGTAAGGGAGGCCATAGAGCTTGTAAACAGGATATATCATCTGAGAACATGTAATAGGATGAAGAAACGTCCCTGCCTCTATCACGATATGGGGCAGTGCGATGCGCCGTGCCAGTCCCTGATAGATGAAAAGACGTACAGGGAGCATTTTGATGGGGCTCTCAGATTCCTTCAGGGAGATACAAAGGATATCAAAAATGACCTGAACCGGAAGATGCTTGATGCGTCCGAGAGGATGGAGTTCGAGGAGGCGGCAATCTACAGGGATCAGTTAGCCAGTATCGAAAGGGTGACGGAGAGACAGAAGATCACCTCCGGAGAGCAGAAGGACAGAGACATTCTGGCCCTGGCCAGGAGCGGAGATGAAGCTGTGATGCAGGTGTTCTTCATCAGGGACGGAAAGCTTCTAGGCAGGGAGCATTACTATCTTACGGGAGTAGAATCTGAAGCCGAGGAAGATGTTATATCTTCATTTATCAAGCAGATGTATTCGGGAACGCCATACCTACCCGATGAGATAATGACTGAGACGGAGTTCAGTGACTCTGAGTCCATACTCGAGTGGCTCAGTGAAAAAAAAGGCAGAAAGGTAAGGAGTATAGTTCCAAAGCGCGGAACCAAGGAGAAGCTTATCGAGTTGGCCCAAAAGAACGCTAAGCTGGTTCTCGAAAAGGATGCGGAAAAGCTGAAAAGAGAGCGGGAGAGAACGATCGGCGCGATGGAGGAGATAGAGTCGTTACTGGGTATGGAGGGCAGACTCTCACGTGTAGAATCCTACGATATCTCCCATATTAACGGTTTTGAGACCGTGGGATCTATGATCGTTTTTGAGGATGGTAAGGCGAAAAAGAACGATTACAGGAAGTTCAGAATCCGTTCCGTCAGCGGTCCGGATGACTATGGTTCGATGGAGGAGATGCTCACGAGGCGTTTTGAACATGCAAAAAGAGAGGGACTTTCGGATTCCGATTCATTCAGGCATCTGCCTGATATTATCTTCATGGATGGTGGACGAGGACAGGTTCACATATGTGAGGAGGTTCTTGACAGATTGCAGATAGATGTCCCGGTCTGCGGGATGGTAAAGGACGATCACCACCGCACGAGGGGGCTGTATTTCCATGATGAGGAAGTACCTATAGATACTCACGGAGAGGGATTTCATCTGATCACGAGGATTCAGGACGAGACGCACAGATTTGCCATCGAGTATCACAAGCTCATCCGTGGCAAATCTCAGACGAAGTCCATACTTGATGATATCCCGGGCATAGGTCCGAAGCGCAGACAGGCGCTCATAAAGGCGTTTGATTCACTTGAGGACATCAAAAATGCCACCGAGGAGGAGTTGTCATCGGTTCCGGGAATGGATTTAAAAAGCGCGCACTCAGTAATGGAGTTCTTTAAGAGATAGAATTGATAAGTTGTTATGAACGTCGCAAATAGAGTCTATCAGGTATTTCGGCATGATCAGATTCGAATCCATTGTCTTTCCTTCGCCGTATACCTCGTCTTTTTTCTGAAGATAGATAACATCATAAACATCTGACTCGGGACAGCCGTCGCCGGCGAGCAGACCCGAAGCCTTGCATATCTTACAGCGGACATGACAGTCACAGCTGTCTGTCGGCAGCGTATCTTTGGTGAAATATTCTATCCTTGAGCAGGAGCCACCCGTGGCTTCTTCGCACAATCCGTCTATCGCAAGCTTTCCGCATTTGGTACATATCTTTACGCCGGTAAGTCCGTCATTCTTGCCGAATGAATCCTTTACATCATAGTCGGTGCTTACCTTTTCCATTATTCTGCGCCATATATCCTTGTGGTATTCAATATCCTTTTGAGATTTGTTTTCGTCATATCCGCACCATATTCCTGCTGTCAGATAAGGAGTGTAGCCTACGAACCAAAGGTCGTTGGAGTTTTCGGAGCTTCCGGACTGTCCTGCTATGGCCATCTCGGATTTTTTGAAAGTGATATGTCCGGCGTTCATAGTCTTCACTTCCTCACGCATAGCGTCTGTGAGGAGCCATGCTGTTGTGTCCTTCATGACTCTTTTGCTTTTGTTTGAGCTGTGGTCTATAAGGACGTTTCCGTCGTGGTCAAGTACCTTTGTGTACAGATGTGGTTTGTTGTATACGCCACCCGCGGCGATAGTGGCGAATGCGCCCGTAAGCTCGAGATTATTGACTCCCTTTGTCAGGTTCCCGAGAGCCAGCGGAAGAGCGATATCCGTGACGCTACGACCTGCATCATCGGAGTAACCGTCAACCAGCGTGGAGAAACCGAGATTCCTCAGATAATCATAGCTTACACGCGGAGTGACCTGATCCAGAGTCTTTACGGCGACGACATTTGTTGAGTTTATGATGGCATCACGGTTGGTGGTCAGACCTCTGTAGGTATCTCCGTATTGATTCTTTACGAGCTCATCGGTTCCGGGATAGTAGTACTCGGTGTCGTCCTTTACCGTAGCGAGGGTCATCCCTGCTGTGTCCAGAGCGGGGAGATATGTTGAGAGGATACTGAAAGTAGAGCCAGGCTGCTTGTTTGAATCAGTGGCTCTTCCTCCTGAAACCCCTTCGAGCTTTGCGCCCCTGCCACCGACCAGAGCTTTGATCTCGCCATTGGTCTGGTCGATGATGACGAAGGAGGCCTGAGGCTCGATGATCGTGTTTATGGATTCGGCGATAATCTCATCGGATTCTCTAACCATAGATTTTTTAAAAGGAGATATAACTTTCCTTGCGGCCTTTTCGGTAGGGAAGAATGATTTTATAGGCTCTCCACGGTCAGAGTACCATTTTTTGATATCAGAAAAATTGAACGACTCCGCAGATCCGTTCGGATGTTTTATGGTGAGCTGATACTCAAGCTGATATGAGATGTTCTTGGGATAGTTATTCGGATTGTCAAGCTCTTTTTCGCAGATCTTTTGCATATCCGAATCAAGTGTGGTCTGGATTTTGAGACCGCCGGTGTAAAGAGCATTGGCAGCCTGTGTTTCCGAGTATCCCAGCTCGCTTTTCATATCCTCTATGACGCTTTGCAAAAGGGCATCAGTAAAGTATGAGGAAGGCTTCTGATCCTTCGTGAACTCTTCATTGTAGCGCTGGATGCGCGCCTGTACATCATCCTGGATCGCCAGCTCGTACTGATCCGACGTTATGAAGCCCTGATCCTGCATGGCGGTGAGCACTGCAAGCTCTCTGGTACGGTTCCTGCTTGAGTGAGTGATCGGGTTATATGCAGAAGGGTTTTTGGCTATACCCGCGAGGGTTGCGCATTCCGGCAGCGAAAGCTCGGAGGCATGCTTGTTGAAATATCTGAGTGAAGCGGACTCGACACCGGTGGTGTTCTGTCCGAGACTGATCGTGTTTAAGTAAAACTCCAGGATTTCATCCTTGTTGTATCGGTTTTCCATACGAAGAGCCATGTAAAGCTCTTTGAATTTGCGTCTGAAACCTGAGAGAAGATCATTTTCTTCCTCACCACCGTCGGACAGAAGCTGGTTTTTTAACAGCTGCTGTGTGATGGTAAGATGGTCGGAAGAGGAGCTGCCACTGTTTGCTATCCGGGATATGGAGGATTTCAATACGGTGACAGGCTCGATGCCGTCATGTGAGCGGAAATGCTCATCCTCTATGGCTATAAACGCATTTTGGAGATTGATCGGGATATCGTCGAGCATGACATAATGTCTGTTTGCGTCAGAAGACTCGAGAACGCGCACAGCCTCGCCCGAATCATCGAGAATGGATGTAGTGTAGCCGTCATGGTTCAGATCGACAGCATCCGTATTCGGAACCTCGCCGATCAGCTCCTTCATATATCTGAATCCCAGATATGCCGAGTAAATAGCTCCGCAAACGAGCAAAAAGAATCCGAAGCGCAACAAAAATACCTGCGCTCTGCGGCCTCTGGCGGGCCATCTGGAGCGGAGTTTTTTTGAGCGTTTTACGACATTTTTTGCACTGAAATTCATACATCC
>JAEEGL014584226.1_pt1 | contig 14261 bp, 7 predicted proteins | sample 9134231 | NCBI WGS metagenome assembly JAEEGL01 (sample SAMN16246548, study PRJNA631951) | gut metagenome | biome: gut microbiome; feature: rumen; material: fiber-attached | host: Bos | place: Iran: Karaj | collected 2018-10 | reverse complement strand
ATTCCGCGGCGCTTGCGAAGGAACTGGTCAGCCGGTATCCGATAACGACGTATCCGAAGGTGGCGTCGGATATATGGGAAGGTTACTATGTCGAATACAGTAAGCAGAAAGAGAATCATCCGATTTCATCTTCTTGATATGTCAAAACAGATAAATAAAGGACGTAAGGAATGAACCAAAGAAAAGCAGGAGCACTCTTATCATATGTGTACCTCGGGCTGACTTGTATCGTCGGTCTTTTCTACACGCCCTTCGCTATCCACTATCTCGGCGAGGGAGAATACGGTGTCTTCGCGATCGCTCTGTCGGCGATCTCCTTTTTGACGATCCTTGATATGGGCTTCAACCAAACGATGATCCGCTACATTGCCCGCTACAAGGCGCTCGGCGACAAGGAGGGAGAAGAGCGTATCAACGGCATGTTTTTGGTTTTGTATTCCGTGATCGCGCTGGTGGCTCTGATCGCCGGTATGATCCTGACGATTTTTATCGAGGATATTTTTGCCGGTTCCGCGAGCGTGGGATTGACGGAGTGGGAAGCGATGCGGCTGAAGGTTGTCTTCGCGATCCTTTTGATCAATCTGGTGGGCTCTTTCCCGATGGGAATCTATACGGCGATACTCAATGCCAACGAAGGCTTTGTTGTGCTGAAGGGTGTTAATATCCTTACGTTTGTTCTTACCTATACCGGAATGACGATCGCGCTGTTCTGCGGATACGGTGCGGTGTCTCTTGCGGTGATCACGACCGTTGTGTCGTTGGTGTTGAAGCTGTTTCAGGGAATCTATGTGCAGGGTAAATATAAGCCGCGGTTTCGCATTCGCGGATGGGACAAGGCACTATTTATGGAAGTGTTCGCGTTCTCGTTTTTCATCTTTTTAAATATCGTGATCGATCAGCTCTACGCGAATACGGACAAGGTTATTCTCGGTATCGTACAGAATTCCGTCGTGGTTACGATCTATACGGTGGGTGTGCAGTTTACCTCGTATTTTGAACAATTGTCGACTTCGATCAGTGGGGTATTTTTACCGAGGATCACGGAACTTACAACGAAGGAAGACGGGATGAAGGAGATCAGTTCGATCTTTGTTCGGATCGGGCGTATCCAGTTTCTGATTCTCGGTTTTCTGATGAGCGGATTTATCGTGCTCGGGCGGATGTTTATCGGCCTGTGGGTCGGCGATGAGATGGGGGAGGCGTACGGCATCGCGCTGGTTGTCATCCTGCCGGCGATCATCCCGCTATCCCAGAATATCGGTATCTCCGTGATAAGGGCGCTCAACAGGCACCGGTTTCGTTCACTGATGTATCTGGGGATCGCGGTGATTAATGTCGGTCTGTCCATCCCGCTTGCCATTCACTTTGGCGGTTTCGGTGCAGCGTGCGCGACGGGATTCGGCACCTGCCTCGGACAGATCCTGACGATGAACTGGTTTTATTGGAAGAGGATCGGACTCGATATCCCCGGGTACTGGAAGGAGGTCGGCAAGATTCTTCTGGGGCTGGTTCCGGTCGGTCTGGCCTGCTACGGGATCCATATCCTGCCGTTCTGGGATACGTTTACGGTATGGCATGGCTGGCTGTCATTTTTATGCCAGGGAGTGATCTTTACGATCCTCTTTGTGATCGCCGGCTGGCTGTTCATTTTTAATGACTATGAGAAGGATCTGATACGTGGTCTGATCCGTACGTTGTTGCGGCTGGTTCTTCGTTTGGTTCCGCTTCGTGAGGACGTGATGTTTGAGTCACATCCGGACTTCGCGGATAACGCGGGCGCGGTGTATGAGGAATTGTTGCGGCGCGGGTACAACAATTCGCATCGGATCTATTGGTGCGTCTATGACGAGGAGAGTGTACCGCGCGTGGGAGCGGATGGAAAGAACGGCGAGAGCGCGGATGGTGCCGCGGGGGCCGGGGGGCCGGATCTGCCGCCGAATGTCTTCTGTGTGTATAAAAATAAACCGGGCTTTTGCGCAACCTGGCAGCGCCTGAAGGCGATAGCGCAGTGTAAGTATATCCTGGATTCGAATTCGTATATTCACAAGGTGAGGGGCAGTCAGGTGAGGTTGCATCTCGGACACGGTATGCCGATCAAGCTTCTGCCGGAGTACACGAACTACGGTGAGATCGGGGCGTGTGACGGGTATGTGACCTGCGGCGTGTACTGGAAGTCGATCTATACGGAGATGGGGCATATTCCGGAGGATGTGCTCGTGCCGATCGGGTATCCGAGAAATGATGTGCTTGTGGCCGGGTCCGAGGCCGATAAACTTCGCAGGGAACAGAGTGCCAAGAAGGCCGGTGAGGAGCACGCATTTTTCTGGCATATTCATGAGAGAGAAAAATACATTCTGTGGATGCCGACCTATCGTCAGCATCGGAACAAGGCGGCCGAGCGGTCGCAGGAGCGAGAGGAGAATAAACAAGCGATCGAAGATGGGCGCTGGGAGGTGCTGGCGATGCAGCAGCTTCGCGCCAAGAAAAATCCGAAGATGCCTTTTGGTATGCCGGAGGTGTCGGATGCGGAGCAGTTGAAGGAGTTGGATCAGAAGCTGGAGGAGTGCGGGTGCAAGTTGTACTTCAGACCGCACCCGGCGCAGGATCTGCAATATGTGTCGAAGGTGGCTCTTTCAAATATCCGGATCGCCGATGATGAATTCCTACGAAGGTGCGATGTCTCGCTGTACGGGCTGATCGCGGATTCGATGGCACTGATCACGGATTATTCGTCGGTGTACTTTGATTACCTGTTGACAGGTAAGCCGATCGGACTGACGCTTCGTGATGCGGGGACATTTTTCCGTGATTGTATATGCTGCTTTGAGAATCTCGAGGAGGATCTGTCCGGATTTAAGATTAATAATTTCCCGGATCTGCTCGCCTTTGTCGGGCTGGCGAAGACACAGATGAGTGCGGTCACAGAGGCGCGCGCTTGGTATCATGATGTCGTGGACGGGAGCTCTACGGAGAAGGTGATTCAGTGGTTGGAAGAGCACGGTATGGAAGTATCGCGGTAGGCCGGGATGGTAGATGGCCTCGTGTTGTAGTTGTTGGGGGTTTAGGAGATGGTTATGGAAAAGCAGGATGAGGGTTTGGCTGAGAAGGAAACGGGCAATCCGGTTTACAAGAAGGATATTTTTGATAAGATCATGGGACTTCCCGTGCTTCGGATTCTTGAACCGTTTTATCAGAAGCATCGGGAGGGGCTTCTGTATCTGTTTTTCGGCGCGCTGACGACGTTTTTGAATTTGCTTTTGAGTGCCTTTTTCTGGTATATTCTTCACTGGGAAAAATGGTACTTAGGCGACTTTGCATTGGGAACGCTTTTGGGGAATCTGATCTCGATTCTGATTGCGCTTATTTTTGCGTACGTGACGAACCGGCACTGGGTGTTCCGTTCACAGACGAAGGGCGCGCATGACGTCGGGATCGAGTTTTTGAAGTTCGCCGGGGGACGAGCGACGACGCTTGTGATTGAGATCGGTGGCGTGCAGTTGACGACGATGCTTTTTCCGGGGGACAGCGTGATGCTCTTCATCGGCAAGGTGATCACGCAGATCCTCGTGATCCTTCTGAATTTTGTATTCAGTAAGCTGTTCGTGTTCCGGGAGAAGAAGGATGCCGGGGAAAAGGTCGTTGAGAGAAGTGATGCCGGGGAAAAGGATTCTGACAAGAAAGAATCATAGGAAAGTCGTGAAAATGACACAGGTGTGAGATAGGATAATCGAAAGGAATGTGTAAGGTGGGATGGGACGCAGGTCCCAATGAAGATTGAGATTGCGTATACGGTAAAGTATACAGGGGGAACAGCCGATATAGATGATGGTGGTTTGTGCCATCTTTATGAGTGTGTGCATCCGGAAAAAGGATGAGCTGTCCTGAGAAAAGCGAGGTTAGGATTATGGAGAGAAAGATGAGAAAGAATCATACAAAGAGAAAGGTCGGCAGACGTGCGCTTGGTATTCTGCTGGCCTTAAATTTGTTTATCAGTGCCTTTTCGGGGATTGTGTTTTTTAAGTACACGCCGGAGAAAGCGAAGGCGGCAGCGGATAAGGCGACGGAGATATGGATTGAGACAAGAGGACACAGGCTGGCGCCGGACGAGGATGTCACGCTGACGGACAGTTCGGTGACACTGGACTTAAAGACCACAGGGACATCTTACGCGGACTCCAGTGTGTATGAGGTCAGATGGCTGGTATTGGATGCTGACCAGAAGGACTTTGTAACGTTGGAGCCGAATCAGATCAACTGTGTTGTTAAGTCCAAAAAGCCGGGACGCGCGCATATTACCATTCAGGTTATCGATAAGTCGGATACAAGTGGTGGCGTGCTGGATTCCACATCCGTCGATGTGGTTGTCAAGTTCGGTATTGATACCAGTTCGGACGATAATCTTTACAAGTTCATGTATGAAGAGGACGAGGAACGCTCGCTGGTTATGTATACCACGGATTCGGCGGTGGATCTGGGACTCAACTACGGTCAGGCGAAGGACGCGCAGTGGACAACAGCCAATGAAGAGATCGTTAAGGTTGAGCAGACCGGAGAAAATGCAGGACGAGTCACACCGATTGGATCCGGATTCACAACCATAACGGCGACCTTTAACCCGACAGCGGGTGAAAAGTATACCGCGACTCTGGATGTCTACGTTATCCCGCAGGCTTCCGCGACAAACGGAAACTGGGAAAAACGTCCTAAGATCGCCATAGACTCCGGGCAATCCATCTATACGGATACCAATTTTTCTCAGAATGCTGAGGTGATCCGAAGTAAGATCTATTGGTCCGTAAAAGTGGAAGCGGGAGCCGGCGAGACAGATGAAATCGCGAACTCGGCAGGAAAAACATCGGAACTGATCACAGTGGCACCGGCGTCTTCGACATCCAATGAGATGCAGATTACCGGTATGGCCGGTGATTATTACATTGATATTTACGCATTTAATCCCGCGCATGCCTCCAATATTACGGAACTTGCAAAAGCGACGACAAATGAGTATTGTCGCGTATCGCTTACCATCAAGAGTGGTATTAAGAACAAGGATGTTGTGTTGGGAATCGGTGATAAACTGAATCTGGCAGATTCCTATAATATGACGGAAAAAACATTCACGGAAACATTTACGGTAACGCTTGCCACGGATACAGGAGCAAGTGCTGCCAACTATGCATCGATCAATTCCACGCGTACTGAGGTGACAGCACTGAGAGAAGGAACTGTCGTTGCGTCCATGGCAATCATACCCGGAAAGGAAAACTTTGTAAAGGGATTACTTGGTCTGAAGATTGATGATCCGCTACCGGACAATCCGTTCAAGACGACGATTTCCATCGTGGACGGAATTACGCTGGCACCGTCCTCCATTACCATTATGGTAGGGCAGGAATATCAGCTACAGGCTTCTCTTCACGGAACATACACAGGCGCAATTAATTGGCGCAGTGACAATAATACCTTTGTTACCGTTGACAGTACGGGTTTGATCAAAGGTGTCAAGGTTACCACCAGTGATGTCAAGGTGTCGGCATCGGTAGCTGTCGCAGGAGGAATCATACGAACCGCCAGTACGATGGTTAAGGTCGAAACCGCCATGACGGATTTTACACTGAATCCGGATGGCGATAAGTTTATGAATGTGGGCGACGTTTTGACGATGGAGGCGAAGATCAAGGAGACGGTATCGGTGGCTCCGCTTCGTTGGATCAGTTCCAAGGAAGAGGTCTTTACCGTGACGCCGGCTGAGAACGGGAAGACGGCGGTGATCAACGCAGTGGCCGGCGGAACCGGTACGCTGATGGTTGAGAATACCTTGAACGGAAAGCGTGTTCAGATCGATATTACCGTGCGAATTCCCATCACAAAACTGGAATTCAAGGCCGATGATTACAAGTTCCCGTATTATCAGAACGGGCATAACATGAAAGAAGAATTGAACATCGAACCGAAAGATGCGACGTCAACAGCTCTGAAATGGACGGTGGATAATACGTCCGTGGCAACGATTGATGAGGCCGGTTATCTGAAGTTTAAAGCACCGGGAACGGTAAGTATTACCGTTCGTCCGGAACACAACCCGAACAACCAGTACGCGACGGCGATGGTAAAGATCATCGGTGGTCCCGAGGAGATCATTTTTGAAAATCTGAAAGATGATCATCTCGATATCGAGGCCGGTGACACGAAGACCGTCAATCTGAAATTTGTTCCCGCTACGGCGGAGACCAGCCTGATCTGGAAGACGGATAAGGCCGGGATCGTATTGGCGGATTATAATGCTGAAAAACGTACGGTAGACATCATCGGACGAGCGCCTGGTAATGTAACCGTGACGTGTCGTACGGAGGATAATGTGTATTATTCTTTTACCGTCACGGTCAAACAGGCTTCATCGGGTATTGAATTCGCTGATAGTGCGATTACGCTCTATCGGGGAGATCCGATCAAAGGTGTTTATCAGCTGAAACCAATACTGAAGCCGGCGACATCGACAGATACGGTGTCGTATGAGGTCAGAGATACCAAGATCGCGTCTGTCGATGCCAACGGACTTGTGACCGGTCTTGCTGCAGGTACCACGTATGTGATGGCTACGACAAGCTCGGGTAAGTCAAACGTTGTCGATATCACGGTCATCGATATGGTAACCGCGCTGGAGTCCGACTTCCGATCGGCGGTGGTATATATCGGCGAGACACTGACGATCGAGCCTACGGTGGTACCGGCGTCGGCGGCCAATAAAAACATCAGTTGGTTCTGGGAACCGCAGGAGCCGGGAGGCTCGGCAGCGGTGGAACTGACAGAGAACGGGACGAGCGTGGACGTCAAGGGTGTGAGCAAGGGACTGGTATTGCTAACCGGAGAGAGTCAGGACAACGCTGCGGCGAAGGTCACGTACATACTGAATGTCAAGTATCGCAATCCGCAGTACAGCACGGTGGTTACGTTGACGCCGAAGACTAAGTATGTCAATGTCGGCAAGAAGTTCAAGGTGACCCGTTCCGTGAAAAATGCTTACAAGGGAAATAAAAAGCTGAAGTGGAAGAGCTCCAACAAGAAGGTAGCTACCGTAACCAGCAAGGGCGTCGTAAAGGCGAAGAAAGTCGGTAAGGCTACGATCACCGCGACGGCACAGGACGGTTCCAAAGCCAAAGGAAAGATGAAACTCGTGGTTCGCCGTCTCGTTACCAAGATCCGTATGAACAAAACCTCGGCGAACATCATGATCGGAAAGAGTGTGAAGCTCAAGGTGATCGTGACGCCGTCGAATGCGACAGTCAAGGGCGTGACCTGGAAGTCCGGTGACAAGGCAATCGCTACGGTAGACGGCGGAAAGGTTATCGGTGTGGGAGCAGGCCTTGTGAAGATCACGGCGACTTCCAAAGACGCGAAGAAGAAAAAGTGCTACTGTTGGGTAACGGTAGCTGAGCCGGTACCGGTAACGAACTTCACGATCGCGGATGCAAATATCACGGTAGCTAAGGGGAACTCTGTCCAATCCGGAATCGTTCCGAATCCGACCAACGCGACGGATTCGATCAAGTTTTGGTCGGATAATCCGGCGGTTGCCACGGTGTCTTCCCGCGGTAAGATCAAGACCAAGAAGGTCGGAAAAGCAACGATCTATGCGCGTGCTGCCAACGGTGTGGAAGGTCATGTCGATGTTACGGTCGTTGACCTGAACCGGAAGGCCGTGACGCTACGACAGTACGATACCGAGCAACTTTCGGTGAATATGATATCAACCGGGGTAACCTGGTATTCCGGATCGCCGAATATCGCGTCCGTCGATGCAAACGGTCTGGTCAAGGCGAAGATGCCGGGTGTCACGATCATCTACGCGAATGTTGACGGAGTCAAGCTGGGATGCAAGGTTACCGTCAAGAGAATAAAGTAAACCATAACGGAAAGGAAGGGGGCTGCCCCTTCCTTTCTCGCACGGTCTCGATACCATGTCGAGGCTAAGATAGGGAAGAGAAAGTGAGGGCGATGTGTTAACTAATCTGCATGTCAAAAACTTTGCCATCATCGATGAAGTCGATGTTGATTTTGGTGAGCATCTGAACATCCTGACCGGCGAGACCGGTGCCGGAAAGTCGATCCTGATCGGTTCCTTGAATATCGCTTTGGGTGGTCGCGTGTCTCCGGAGATGATCGGAAGACGCGGAGACTCCGCGACGGTGGAGGCGGTTTTTCATGTGAATGATGAGGGGACGCTCAGGGCCATCCGCGAGTTGGACGTGGAGCCGGAGGATGGAGAGATCGTCATCTCCCGAAAGATCTCGGAAGGGCGAAGCGTGAATAAGGTCAACGGAGAAAGCGTGTCTGCCGGTGTGATCCGACAGGTCGCTTCTCTATGTATCGATATCCACGGACAGAACGAGAATCAGTCGCTTATAAGGCCCGCGAGGCAGCGGGATATCGTCGACCGTTTCGGCGGTGGTGAGGTCCTGATACCGCTCCAGGAGGTGGCGGACATTTTTCACGAGTACGCGTCCGTCAAGCGCGAGATGGAGGAGGATTCCCTGAGTGATGAGGAACTCGCCCGCAAGATCGATTATCTGAACTTCGAGAAAAATGAGATTGAGTCGGCGAACCTCTCCAAAGAGGAGATGGAATCGATCGAGTCCGAGTATCGTATCGCCGCGAACGCAGGTACGGTTGTGGATGTGCTGTCTACGGTATATAACGACGGAACCAGGACGGCCGGTGACTCGATCAGTCGTGTATTACCGGAACTGAAGAGGGCGGCGGAACTGAACCCGAAGCTTGCCGAATATGAGTCGGAGCTTCTGCAGGTGGAGAGCCTGCTGGGAGACTTCAATCGTGAATTGTCCGGGTTTATGCAGGATTACGCGTTTGACGAGTCGAGGCTTCGCGAACTGGAACAGCGCCTGGATGTGATACGGGGACTCCAGTCTAAGTACGGCGAGACCTATGAAGACATCATGGCCCATCACGATGAGGTTGAGGAGAAACTGGGGCACTATGCGGACTATGAAAAGTTCCGTAAAGAGAGGCAGAATCAATTTGACAGACTAGTCGTCGAGATGGCTGATAAGTCGAGAACGCTAACGAATCTACGTATACAGGCGGCCGAAAAACTGAAAGAAGAGATTACGAAGGCTCTGCAGGAACTGAACTTTGCTCATGTGGAGTTTGAGATACAAATCAACCGATCGGAACATTTTTCGGAACATGGTGTCGACGAAATCGAGTTTTTGATTGCTACCAACCCGGGCGAGGAGGTACGACCTCTCGCGAAGATCGCGTCCGGCGGAGAGCTGTCCCGTATCATGCTGGCAATCAAATCCGTCTTTGCGGACAGCGATGAGATCGAGACCCTGATCTTTGATGAGATCGATGCCGGGATCAGCGGCCGCACGGCGCAGATGGTTTCTGAGAAGATGAACACGATAGCCCGTCATCATCAGGTGATCTGTATCACGCATCTGGCTCAGATTGCGGCGATGGCGGATACGCATTTCGCGATCGAAAAGGAAGTCGGAGCCGACGCGTCCGAGACGAAGATCCGGGAACTGTCTCACGAGGAGAGTCTGGAGGAACTTGCCCGTCTCTTAGGCGGTGCACAGATCACGGATGCTGTGCGTGAGAACGCCAGGGAGATGAAGGAGATGGCCGAGGGATTGAAGAAAGCGGAATAATTGTAGGAATGTGTCAGATTTCTGGAAATTACGCCAAAAAACTGACACATTTTTCTTGCGATTTTTTTCATTATGGTGTATAATAGAAACCGTGACTGGATTTTTATCTAAAGGGAGGGCTTGAATTTGAAAAACATATTGTTTGTGGCATCGGAATGTGTGCCATTCATAAAGACCGGAGGCCTGGCTGACGTAGTCGGATCACTGCCGCGTTACTTCGACAAAAAGAAGTACGATGTGCGCGTGATCGTGCCGAAGTACACGGCAATCCAGGAACAGTACAAGGAGCAGATGGAGTACATCGAGCATTTCTACATGGATTTGGCATGGCGCAAGCAGTACGTCGGGATCTTCAAGATGGAGTTGAACGGTGTTACGTTCTATTTTCTTGATAATGAGTTTTACTTCAGTGGGATGCTTCCCTATGGTGAGATATATCAGGATATTGAGAAGTTCGCATTTTTCGACAAGGCGGCTTTGTCCTGCCTTCCGATCCTGAACTTCCGTCCGGACATCATTCATTGCCACGACTGGCAGACCGGACTTCTTCCGGTATATCTGCAGGACGCGTTCCAGCAGAATGAATTCTACCGCGGGATCAAGACGATCATGACGATCCACAATCTGAAGTTCCAGGGTATCTGGGACAAGAAGACGGTGATGGATACGGCCGGACTTGATGCGTATTACTTTACGCCGGACAAGCTGGAGGCGTACGGTGATGCGAACTATCTGAAGGGCGGTCTCGTCTATGCGGATCAGATCACGACGGTTTCGGACACCTATGCCGAGGAGATCAAGATGCCGTTCTACGGCGAGGGACTTGATGGCCTGATCAATGCCAAGGCAGGATGCCTTACCGGTATTGTGAACGGTCTTGACTATGATGAGTGGAATCCGGCGAAGGATCCGATGATCGATTTCAATTATGACGCGCGTACCTTCCGCAAGGAGAAGATTAAAAATAAAAAGGCGCTGCAGAAGGAACTGGGACTTGCCGGGGATGAGAAGAAGTTTATGATCGGCGTTGTGTCCCGTCTGACGGATCAGAAGGGCTTTGACCTGATCGATTATGTGATCGAGGAGATCTGCTCTGAAGATACACAGTTGGTTGTTCTCGGAACAGGCGAAGAGAAGTATGAGCACCTCTTCCGTCACTTCGCATGGAAGTATCCGGACAGAGTTTCGGCGAATATCTTCTATTCTAATGAGAGATCGCACAAGATCTATGCATCCTGTGACGCGTTCCTGATGCCGTCGCTCTTCGAGCCGTGTGGACTCAGCCAGCTGATGAGCCTGCGCTACGGAACGGTTCCGATCGTGCGTGAGACCGGAGGACTGAAGGATACGGTTGAACCGTACAACGAATTTGAAGATAAGGGAACCGGCTTTTCCTTCATGAACTACAACGCACATGAGATGCTGGGGACAATCCGATACGCGAAGGATGTGTACTATAATCACAAGCGTGAGTGGAACAAGATCATCGACCGCGGCATGGCGATGGACTTCTCCTGGGGCAACTCGGCAAAGAAGTATGAGGAACTGTACGATAAGATGTGAAACTGTCTTACAACGAGGATTCCGAAGGGGGCCGAGTCTATACGTCAGGACTCGCGCAAAAAATACTTGATTTTTCTTTCGTTATAAGTTAGAATGGGGAACAGACGATTGTGGATTTTTTAACAAAATCCAATACAATACGTAACTTTGGGCATTTTTGCTCCCCGGTGTACGTCGGCGCCGCTTCCGTACACCCTGAAAACATAAGCGGTGCAGAAAAGAGGTATTATATTATGGCAGTAAAAGTAGCAATCAATGGTTTTGGTCGTATCGGTCGTCTGGCTTTCCGTCAGATGTTTGGTGCTCAGGGGTTTGAGATCGTAGCTATCAACGATCTTACGTCTCCGGAGATGCTTGCTCATCTTCTTAAGTATGACTCAACACAGGGAAGATATGAGCTTTGCGACAAGGTTTCTTTCGGTGAGAAGTCTATCACGGTTGATGGTAAGGAGATCACAATCTATGCTGAGGCTGATGCGAAGAATCTTCCTTGGGGAGATCTCGGAGTAGATGTTGTGCTTGAGTGTACAGGATTCTACACCTCAAAGGACAAGGCTCAGGCTCATATCGATGCAGGTGCTAAGCACGTTATCATTTCTGCACCGGCAGGTAATGATCTTCCGACTATCGTTTACAATGTAAACCATCAGACACTTACAAAGGACGACAAGATCATTTCAGCTGCTTCATGTACAACCAACTGCCTTGCTCCTATGGCAAAGGCACTCAATGATTGTGCAACTATACAGTCAGGTATCATGTGCACTATCCACGCTTACACAGGTGACCAGATGACACTTGACGGACCGCAGAGAAAGGGCGACAAGCGTCGTTCACGTGCAGCAGCAGTTAACATCGTTCCGAACTCAACAGGTGCTGCAAAGGCTATCGGCCTGGTTATCCCTGAGCTCAATGGTAAGCTCATCGGTTCTGCACAGCGTGTACCGACCCCGACAGGATCAACTACTATCCTTACAGCAGTTGTAGAGGGTAACGTAACAAAAGAGCAGATCAACGCAGCTATGAAGGCTGCTTCAAACGAGTCATTTGGCTACAACGAGGATGAGATCGTATCTTCAGACGTAATCGGTATGAGATTCGGTTCACTCTTCGATGCTACACAGACAATGGTTCTTCCGCTTGATAACGGAACAACTGAGGTTCAGGTAGTATCATGGTATGACAACGAGAACTCATACACAAGCCAGATGGTACGTACAATCAAGCACTTCGGTTCACTGCTTGGTGCGTAATCAATACAAAATAGTATGACCTGGAAAGGTCCGGTCTGAAGGGCCGGGCCTTTCTTGCATTATTATAATGGAGGAAAAGAAAATGGGACTTAACAAAAAATCTGTTGATGATATCAATGTGAAGGGACAGCGCGTACTCTGCCGTTGCGACTTCAACGTGCCGATCATCGAGGGCAAGATCACTGATGAGAACCGTCTCGTCGCTGCACTGCCTACTATCAAAAAGCTTATCGCTGACGGTGGCAAGGTTATCCTTTGCTCACACCTCGGCAAGGTAAAAACTGAAGAGGATAAAAAGACCAAGACTCTCGCTCCTGTTGCCGAGAGACTTTCTGCGCTTCTGGGTCAGGACGTTAAGTTCGTACCGAACCCTGATGTTGTAGGTGACAACGTTCGTGAGGCAGTCGCTGCCATGAACGACGGTGATGTTATCCTTCTCGAGAACACACGCTTCCGTCCTGAGGAGACAAAGAACGGAGATGCATTCTCACAGGATCTCGCATCTATCTGTGATGTATTTGTAAATGATGCTTTCGGTACAGCGCACCGTGCACACTGCTCAAACGTAGGTGTGGCTGCTCTTAAGGATACAGCTGCTGTCGGATACCTGATGCAGAAGGAGATCGATTTCCTCGGTAACGCCGTTGAGAATCCGGAGCGTCCGTTTGTTGCTATCCTCGGTGGTGCAAAGGTCGCTGACAAGCTTAACGTAATTGATAACCTCCTCACCAAGTGTGATACTCTTATCATCGGTGGTGGTATGGCATACACATTCCTGAAAGCTCAGGGCAAGGAGATCGGAAAGTCTCTCTGCGATGACGAGAAGCTCGACTACTGCCGCGAGATGATCGCCAAGGCTGAGAAGCTCGGAAAGAAACTTCTTCTTCCGGTAGACAGCGCAGTTATCACTGACTTCCCGAACCCGATCGATGCACCAATCGACGTAGAGATCGTAAGTGCTGATTCTATCCCGGCTGACAAAGAGGCTTGCGACATCGGTACAAAGACTGCCGAGATGTTTGCTAACGAGGTTAAAAATGCCAAGACAGTTGTTTGGAACGGACCCATGGGAGTGTTCGAGAATCCGACACTTGCAAAGGGTACTCTCGCAGTAGCTCAGGCACTCGCTGAGTCAAGTGCTACGACCATCATCGGTGGTGGTGACTCTGCTGCAGCCGTAAATCAGATGGGTCTCGGTGACAAGATGAGTCACATCTCAACAGGTGGTGGTGCTTCACTTGAGTTCCTCGAGGGTAAGGAGCTTCCGGGTGTTGCAGCTGCGAACGATCGCGCCTAAATACATAGAAATGGAGAATATTATAATGAGTAGAAGAAGAATTATTGCAGGTAACTGGAAGATGAACAAGACTCCGTCAGAGGCGGTTGAGCTTGCAAACACACTTATTCCTATTGTTAAGAATGATGATGTGGATGTAGTGTTCTGCGTGCCGGCTATCGACATCATCCCTGTTGTTGAGGCTGTCAAGGGAACAAACGTTGAGGTAGGAGCTGAGAACCTTTACTTCGAGGAGAGCGGTGCTTATACCGGAGAGATCGCAGCAAACATGCTGACTGATGCCGGTGTTAAGTATGTTATCATCGGACACTCAGAGAGAAGAGAGTACTTCGCTGAGACTGATGAGACAGTTAATAAAAAGATCAAGCAGGCCTTCAAGCATGATATCACTCCGATCATCTGCTGCGGCGAGAGCCTCACACAGCGTGAGCAGGGTATCACGATCGACTGGATCCGTCAGCAGATCAAGATCGCTTT
>JAEEGL014339579.1_pt1 | contig 14261 bp, 18 predicted proteins | sample 9134231 | NCBI WGS metagenome assembly JAEEGL01 (sample SAMN16246548, study PRJNA631951) | gut metagenome | biome: gut microbiome; feature: rumen; material: fiber-attached | host: Bos | place: Iran: Karaj | collected 2018-10 | reverse complement strand
CGATGCCACTGGCGCAGCTCAAGCACGACGGACTGCACTACTACGCCTTCCCCGTCGTCAAGGACAACTGGCGCTGCTCGGCATTCGCCTACAAGCACAGTGAAAGACAGTGAACCCGCCAATCGCGCACAATCGCGCACAGCAACGACGCCGATGCCAGGCGTGATTCATCCCGTTTCGCCTCGAATGCGCCGAAATTGGGCCGAAAAACGGCCTTTCTGGGCCAATTTGGAGGCCAAAATCGGCCAAAAACCGAGGCGGGATGGGTCCTCCCTCGCGGAAAACAGGCGGAGGGCGGGCGGAAGGACCTTCGGACCTCCAGAGAGTTTCCGATAGTGTCCGCGAAACCAGACAACCACTAAATATGGAGATTTTCCCCACATGCAGATTCAGATGATGAAAGTCTCGGACATACGCCCGTATGAGCGCAATCCGAGGAACAACGACGCCGCAGTGGACTCGGTGGCCAAGTCCATCCAGGAGTTTGGCTGGCGTGCGCCGATTGTGGTGGACAAGGACATGGTCATCGTGGCGGGCCACACCCGCCTGAAGGCGGCCATCAAGCTCGGCATGGCGGAGGTTCCGGTCCACGTGGCCGGCGACCTGACGCCGGAGCAGATTCAGGCGTACAGAATCGCAGACAACAAGACCGGCGAAATCGCGGAATGGAACTACGACCTGCTGCCATTGGAGCTCAAGGAACTCCAGGGCGAAGGCTTCGACATGTCGCTCCTGGGCTTTGACACGAGCGAGCTGGAGAAGCTGCTCTCCGACGTGGACGACGCGGTGGCCGAGGGCGAGACCGAGCCGGACGCGGTTCCGGAGGTCCCCGACGAGGCGTGCTCGCAGCCAGGCAGGGTCTATCGGCTTGGAAACCACCGCCTGATGTGCGGCGACTCCACGAAGCCGGAGGACACGGCAAAGCTGATGGACGGTGAGCAGGCGGTCCTCTACCTCACGGACCCGCCGTACAACGTGGCGCTGGAGGGCTCGACCGGCCTCACCATCGCCAACGACGACATGCCGAGCGAGGATTTCAGGAAGTTCCTGGACGGCGCCTTCGGAGCAGCGGCTGGCGTCCTGGCCCCAGGCGCATCCTTCTACATCTTCCACAGCGACAGCGAATCGGCCAACTTCCGGCTGGCCGCGCAGCAGGCGGGCCTGGAGGTGCACGAGACCTTGTACTGGGTCAAGAACGCACTGGTCCTGGGACGCTTCGACTACCACTACATAACCGAGAGCTGTCTCTACGGCTGGACAGCGGGCGCCGCCCACCGCTGGTTCAACGACCGCAGCCAGACCAACGCCCTGAAGTTCGACAAGCCGAGATGCAACGACGTGCATCCATCGATGAAGCCAGTGGAGATGCTGGTCTATCTCGTCAGGAACAGCACTGCCCGCGAGGACATCGTCCTGGACAACTTCGGCGGCTCAGGCTCTACCCTCGTCGCCTGCGAGCAGACCGGTCGCAAGTGCAGGATGATGGAGCTTGACCCGAAGTACTGCGACGTCATCCGGAGGCGCTGGGCGGAGTTCGTCCACGGCGAAGGCTGCGACTGGCAGGCGCTCACGCCGGAAATCACAAACGACAAGGAGAACGACGACAATGCATGAACGGCATACAAGCGAGTGGGTGTCCCTGGGGCATCCCGACAAGACGGCGGACTACATCTCCAGCTACCTGCTGGACCGCTATCTGGAAAAGGACCCGGACACGAGGTTCGCGGTCGAGGTGATGATAAAGGGGAACCATGTGACGCTCGGCGGCGAGGTGAAGAGCGACGCGGGCTTCAGCGACGGCGAGCTCCAGGAGTTCGTGCGCCAGGCGGTCTGCGACATCGGCTACACCCGCGAATACCAGGATAAATGGGGCAAGGAGAACGCCATCTGCGGCGACGAAATCGAGGTGCGGACTCTCATCGGGCGCCAGAGCAGCGACATCGGCCAGGGCGTGGCGAACTCCGGATGGGGCGACCAGGGCATCTTCTTCGGCATGGCGGTGGACAATCCCGCCAGCGACTTCATGCCCCGCGACTATTTCCTTGCCAGGAAGCTCGGCAGGACGCTCTTTGAATCCGGCCTCGGCGGACTGGACATCAAGACGCAGGTCACGGTCCAGGACGGCAGCGTCGCCTGCGTGGTGGTCGCCATCCCGCTTCTGGACGACGACTGGAACGAGATTCTTGTGCGGGAGATGGCCGAGGGCATCACCGACTGCCGGAACATCATCCTGAACGGCACCGGTCGCTACGTCGCCCATTCGTCCATCGCGGACTGCGGCGTCACCGGACGCAAGCTGGTCGTGGACTTCTACGGCAGCGGCTCCAGGATCGGCGGCGGCTCGCCCTGGACGAAGGACGGGACGAAGGCCGACCTGACGCTCAACCTGACCGCGCGTGCGCTGGCGCTCAAGGCCATGCGCGAGACCGGCTGCCACAGGGTGTTCACCGAGCTCTCCTGCGCCATCGGCTCCCCGGACGTCGACGCGAGGTGCGTCAACAGCCGAGGCCAGGAAATCGGCCACAGGACGCTGTTCCTGAAGCCAGCCGACCTCATCAAGGAGTTCGGGCTGGACAAGCCGACATTCGCCAGGCGCTGCAGGGAGGGACTGTTCCATGACATCCGCTGAGCTTGGCTGGCTGGTGACCGCCGTCTGCCTGGCGGGAACCGTCCTCAACGTGAAGAAGGTCCGCTGGTGCTTCCACCTGTGGACCATCGGCAACCTCCTCTGGCTGGCCATCGACATCCGGAACAGCCTCTATTCGCGGGCGCTCCTGGACTTCGTGCAGCTTGTCCTGGCCGTCTGGGGAATGGTCGAATGGCAAAAGGACAGGAGATAGCTTGCATCAATTGTAAGCCATTTCGCCATTAAACTTTGTGAAGGATTCTGCAATCAAATCGGCATCAGCCTGTTCACCGTTGTTTGCATAGGCATTGTAGGCTCCCCTGACGGCTGAACATGGTCCACGTCGTTCAGGGGAGTACTGCCAGCACTCATTGCGGAATTTGTCGACTTCATTGAGCAGAAGAACTAATGTGTGCGCGGTCATGGTGGAGCCGGTCTTCCTCAGCTCTCTTGCGACGGTGAGAATAAGGTGACGCGAAAGGTCCCAGTTGTTCCATTCTGGATAACGTTCGGCTTCGCTGCGGACGATTGCCACCCATTGACGCCACATGAGGGCCGACATCGACCACACTTCGTAATGCGTGGTGTTCGAGCTCGGAAGCTTGGCTGCAAGACCGCGTGCCTTCAGGACCTCAGCGACAAGGTCGGCGCAATCCTGCTCCTTCATGTGACCTTTTGTCATCCATGTCGTGTGGCGCATGTTGAGAATGATGGTGTCGCCAAGCCGATACTCCCTAATCGCGTCTCCCTCGCCCCAAGAGCGAATAAATTCGCATCCGGAGGCTTCGTTGAGATTTCGCATGGACACACCCCACGTGTCCCTGTAGAAGTAGATAATCACGTGCGGCTCGAATACGCTGATGAAGGTCTCGAAGCTGCTGAGACCGTGCTTGTCCGCCAGGCTCTGAAGCAGGTTCATCCTTTCTGCGGAAATATGGCCTTTGTCAACGCCGTCAGAGTCAATGGTCTCAATGGCGTGGCCGTTGAACCATGCGATGCTGCGGAGCACAGGACTTGACTTGCTGAGGACGTCATACTTGTTCTGCTCGAAGAGCCTTCCGATTGACTCCGCAGCATACTGCCAGAACTTGTTGAACCATTCGGCTGGCCCCTGGTCCCGATATCGCTTGCAGCTTATGGATGGCGTATAGGACCCGTCCTTTGCGGCATTGAAATCGTGAAGCAGCGAGTCTCCGAAGTCATTTCCCCAGTAGAGAGTTTCCTTTCCGGCGATTGCAATCTTCAATATGGATGATGAATACGCTTCTCCCCATCCAGGAAGAAAGAGCGCTGGAACGGCATTCAACTCTTCATCGGAGAATCCGCATTGGGACAGGTCTTCAAAAAAGCCTTTGACTTTTGGCTCGTATTCAGAGACCATCTTCCTGCGCAGAATTTCGTCGGCATTAAGCATGCACACCACCTTGTGTTATGAGATTGAAATCTATCCTTGTCCGCCTTCAGCAATAATATAACCACATCCCCGGACAAATCATAATAGCCTGCACCATAATGGCACAGGCTATGGATGATTTTATGCGCTTGTTGATTACGCGAGCTCGAAGGCGCCGCGTTTCTCGCTTTTCTTGAAGCGTGGCGCCTTGCGGTTCTTCATCTCCAGGAAGATGGCTCCGTAGAGGCTCTGCTCCGGCGTCTTGCAGGCGGTCGGCGTCCAGAGGCCCTTCTCAGTGGCCAGCTTGACCATCTCGCGGGTGTTCATCGGGCGCTTCTCAAGGAGCATGACGTTGTATGCTGCTTCGAGGAGGCTGAGTTTCCTGGCTGGTTTGGCATCGTCCTGCTTCGGCACTTCTGCGGGCTCCACGATGTCCCTGACGACCTGCGCGAGCTCAGGATTAGCCTTGACCTGCTCGACGACCTGGGGCGCGACGATGGCCGCGATGTGCTCGGCCACCTTGTCCTGCTGGCGGAGCTGCTCCGCCGTGAAGGTCGCCTTCTCTATGCCGTCGTCCTTGCGCCGAGCGCTCTCCAGGACCTCCATCACCCTCATCGACTTGAATTCCTTTCCGGTCGAGAGGCTGCGGAGTCTGGCTCCGTCGGGCATGACCTCCAGGACCTCCGCCTTGATTGCGTTCTTTCCGATTTTGACCAGGACCTTGTCACCGGCTGCGAGTTTGTACGCTGCTGTCATTTTGTTGCTCCTTGCTATGGGGTTGTTTGCCTTGCGCACATCCTTGTGCGCACGCCTTTAATAAGCGCTCTAATTCGCTTTAATCCAATCGGATAGAGCGATTAAAACCACTTTTTTCGGAGAAATATGGAAAATTCCCTGAACCCTCTGGCCCTTGCGCCGGAAACCCTCATAAAACTGCTCCAGAAGTCCGGCTGCCGCGAGATGGCGGACGAGGACTTCCAGAAGCTCATCGACGCGGGACTGCCGCTGAACGGCGACGGGACCGTCAACATAATCGAATACATAGCATGGCTCATAAAGGAGGTGAACGGCAATGGCGATGAATCCGGCGAAGCTGCGGCCAACTGACGTTGTCCGGCTTATTAACTCCACACCTGTTGGACCGGTCCTGAACGACCGCCAGCTGCGGCGGCACCGCGACCGCGCGGGCTTCCGCGTGACGGACGACGGCGGCCAGACCATCAACCTCTTCAAGTACGCTGCCTGGCTCTCCGGCATCTGGTTCGACAGGGCCGCGAACCCGCCGCAGACCTACGAGGAGAAGAAGGCCGCCGTGCGCAACCGCAACATAGCGCTGGCGCTGGCCGGACGCGACATCGGGGACCTTCCCGAAGTGGCGCATCCTGCGCTCAAGGAGAAGTGCCGGCGGGACTTCCGGCTCTTCTGCGAGAGCTACTTCCCCGAAAGCTTCCACCTGGCCTGGAGCGATGACCACCTGAAAGCCATCCACCGCATCGAGACGGCGGTCCTGGAGGGCGGGCTTTTCGCACTGGCGATGCCGCGCGGAAGCGGCAAGACGCAGATGTCGGAGACCGCCGCCATCTGGTCGATGCTCTACGGGCACCGCGAGTTCGTGACGCTCATCGGCGCGACCGAGACGGCTGCGCTGGAGATGCTCGAATCCATCAAGACGGAGCTGGAGGTCAACGACCACCTCCACGACGACTTTCCAGAAGTAATCCATCCAATCAAATGCCTCGACGGAATCGCCAACCGGTGCGCCGGCCAGCTCTACAAGGGCGAGCGAACCCGCATCACGTGGACCAGCAACGAACTGGTGCTGCCGACGATTCGGGGCAGCGCCGCCAGCGGCGTCATCGTCCGCGTGGCCGGCATCACCGGACGCGTGAGGGGCATGAAGTACAAGCGTGCGGACGGGAGGAGCGTGCGTCCGAGCCTGGTCATCATAGACGACCCCCAGACATCGGAGAGCGCCGGCAGCCTGGAGCAGACGCGGAAACGCGTCCGTGTCCTGGCGGGCGACATCCTGGGGCTCGCCGGCCCAGGACAGAAGATAAGCGGAATCATGCCGTGCACCATCATCCGGCCTGGGGACATGGCCGAGCAGATTCTCGACCGCGACCGCCATCCGGAGTGGAACGGCGAAAGGACGAAGCTCATCTACGAATTCCCGCGAAACCAGAAGCTCTGGGACGAATACGCCGACATACGTGCGGACGCACTGCGCGAGGACGGCAACATCCGGCGTGCCACCGAGTTCTACCGCGAGCACCGCGAGGAGATGGACGAAGGCGCCGTCGTCGCCTGGCCCGAACGCTTCAACCCCGACGAAATCAGCGCCGTTCAGTTCGCAATGGACCTGAAGCTCCAGGACGAGGGAGCCTTCCAGAGCGAATACCAGAACGAGCCGCTGCCCGACGACATGGGCGGAGACACGCTGCTCTCGGTGGACGAAATCGCGTCGAAGGTGAACGGGCTTCCGAAGGGAAAGGTTCCGCTGGCCTGCGACAAGGTGACGATGTTCATCGACATCCAGAAGGCGCTGCTCTTCTACGCTGTGGTGGCGTGGGGCGACGACTTCACCGGCGCCGTGCTGGACTACGGCGCCTGGCCCGACCAGAGGAGCCGGACGTTCAGCCTGGCCAGCGCCAACCCGACCATCCAGAGCAAGTTCCCCAACGCGGGTCTCGAAGGCGGCATCTATGCGGCGCTGGAGAAGCTGACGGACGAGCTGCTTCCACGGGAGTGGGAACGGGAGGACGGCGCCATGCTGAAAATCGAGAAGGCGATGATTGACGCAAACTGGGGCACCTCGACGGACATCGTGTACCAGTTCTGCCGCCAGAGCCAGTGGGCCGGTGTCCTCTATCCTGCCCACGGGCGCTACGTCGGAGCCTCCTCCAAGCCCATGACCGACTACAGGAAAGGCGTGGGCGACAAGCTCGGATTCAACTGGATGATGCCCAACGTGGCGGGAAAGCGTGCCATCCGGCACGTGATATTCGACTCCAACTTCTGGAAGAGCTTCATCCATGCCCGCCTCGCAGTGATGCTTGGCGACCACGGCAGCCTGTCCTTCTACGGGCGCCGGCCTGACATCCATCAGCTCATCGCGGAGCACCTGACCGCCGAGTACCGCGTCAAGACCGCCGGTCGCGGTCGCATCGTGGACGAATGGAAGCTGCGCCCTGACAGGACGGACAACCACTGGCTCGACTGCCTGGCCGGATGCGCCGTCTGCGGCTCCATGCTCGGAGCCACCATGCCGGAGTTCGGGACCGCGACGCCGCTGAAGCGACGTGGTGCGCCGATAAAGCTCTCGGAGGTCCGTCACAGCGTGGAAACGGCCTCCGTCAACCGGCCTGTCAGGGCGAAAATCCGGCTATCAGACTTGCGGAATGCGAAAAAGTCGTAGAAAAACGCACTTTTTTCGCGGCAAGGGTGACTATGACCCCTCGAATTTCGATTAACGATAGTGGAAGGAAAAAGAGTTTCAACCACACGAAGGAGCACCCAATGCCAGAACAACCAGAGAATCTTGAGGAGGTCATCCGGAGGAACGCGTCCGGCCCCAAGTCCGCCCAGGTGGACGGCCAGCGGGTCGAGCAGCATCCACTCTCGGATGTAATCAGGGCCGATTCCTATCTTGCGTCGAAAAAGGCGGCAAAATCCCGAAACAGCGGCCTGAAGTTTACCAAGATGAGCCATTCAGGAGCGTGAGATGACGAAGAGGCAGAAGAACAGGGAGAAGCTCCATCTGATGGGGCGCCCGCAGATTCGGGCACGCTTCGACGCGGCCCAGACGACTGCGGACAACGCAAGGCACTGGTCGGCGGCTGACTATTTCTCCGCCGACCAGGAGGCCCGTCCGGAAGTGCGCCGCATCCTGCGGATGCGCAGCCGGTACGAGGTCGCCAACAACAGCTACGCGAAGGGACTGGTGCAGATGCTGGCCAACGACACCATCGGCACGGGGCCGAGGCTCCAGCTACTCACGGACGACGAGGATTTCAACGACGAGGCGGAGGCGCAGTTCTCACGCTGGTCCGAGGCCGTCGGCCTCGCCTGGAAGCTGCGCTGCATGCGGATGGCCAGGTGCCAGGACGGTGAATCCTTCGCCGCACTGGTGACCAACCCGAAGGTGCGGCATCCGGTCAAGCTGGACGTGAACGTCATCGAGGCCGACCGCGTTTCGGGCGACCTCACGTGGCTGTCCGACAACGCCAGCGTCGACGGAGTGACCTTCGACCAGTGGGGCAACCCCGTATCATACAGAGTATTGAAGTACCATCCAGGCGACATCCAGTATGCGCCGGGCGATGAGGCAATCCATGTCCCCGCCGAATACATGGTGCACATATTCCGGCACGACCGGCCAGGTCTCCACCGTGGCGTGCCGGAGCTTGCCGCCGCCCTTCCGCTGTTCGCGCAGCTGCGCAGGTACAACCTCGCGGTGCTGTCGGCTGCGGAGGCGGCTGCGGACTTCGCCGCCGTCCTCTACACGGACTCGCCGCCAGAAGGCGAATCCGAGGACCTGGCGGCGCTGGACGCGATTCCATTGGAGAGGAACATGATGCTGACGGTGCCGGCGGGATGGAAGATGGGGCAATTGGACGCCAAGCAGCCCACCGCCACCCACGGCGAGTTCGTCAAGATAATCCTCTCCGAAATCGCACGCTGCGTCTGCGCGACCTACGGGACCGTCGCGGGCGACTTCTCCGGCTTCAACTACGCGTCTGGCCGCCTGGACAACCAGATATACCACAAGTCCATCCTGGTCGACCGGAGCCGGTGGGAGACCGAGGTCCTGAACCGCATATTCGCGCTCTGGTTCAGGGAATACCTGCTGCTCCATCCGGAGAGTGGAATCACCGAGGAGGACGAACGGCACACGTGGTTCTGGGACGGCTTCCCGCACGTGGACCCCACGAAGGAGGCGTCGGCGCAGGAGAAGCGGCTGCTCAACGGCACCACGACGCTCGCCGCCGAATGCGCGAAGGAGGGCCAGGACTACATGGCCGTGCTGCGCCAGCGGGCGAAGGAGCTGCGGCTGATGCGCGAGCTGGAAATCCCCATACCAGGAGAGCAGCAGAAGAAGGAGGAACCGGAGAAAGACGAGGAGAACGACGAAGATGAGTGAATTCCAATTGATTGAGGCGTCCGGAGGCGGACGCCCAAAGGTGGCCGGACTCGCCTATTCCGGCGGCAAGATGAACCTCCCAGGCTGGCGCTTCCCCGTGGTGGTGGAGCTCTCCGGCATGGAGATTCCCGAATCGGTGCCATTATTGACCAACCACGAGAACCGCACCGACGCCCGCGTGGGCATGGTGAAGGCGTCCGTCAAGGGAGGCGCACTGGAAATCGAGGGCGAAATCCTCTCGGACTCCAGCGCAGCCAACGGCATCGTGGCCCAGTGCAAGGCCGGCGCCGACTGGCAGCTCTCCATCGGAGCGGATGTCAAGGAGAGCGAGCTCGTCAAGGCCGACCGCGATGTGAACGGCCAGACCATCCAGGCGCCATTCCATCTTGTTTCAAAATCAGTTCTGCGCGAAGTGTCTGTCGTCGCCGTGGGAGCCGACGCATCGACCCGCATGCATGTGAATGCGCAGTTCAAGCTCAACAATCCAGAAGGAGAACCCATGAACAACAACGAAAACACCATTGCGTCCGAAGCGAAGCCCCAGGTGGCCGCAGCCGCAGAGCCCGCGAAGGCGCCCGAAACGGCGCCCGCCGCCGAGCCCGTGGTCCAGGCCGCAGCCCAGCCGGACATCCAGGCGGCTGCCGACGCAGCCGCGCAGAATGCGCTCAAGGCCGAGCGCGAGCGCGTCGCCCGAATCCAGGAAATCTGCAACGGCGAATACCCCGAAATCGAGAAGGAGGCGGTCAAGGCGGGCTGGACGCCTGAAGTCGTGACCAAGAAGGTGCTCGACACCATCCGAGCCGAACGCCCGTCCGCCAGCGTGAACGTGGTCGTCAGGACCGAGCCCGAAGGCCAGGAGACGCGGAAGAACCTCGAAGCCGCACTCTGCCTGCGCTGCGGCCTCTCCCCCGACAGCCTTGAGAAGAGCTACGGCGCCAAGTCGGTCGAAGCCGGCCTGCGCGACATGGAGATGCCGCTGAAGCAGCTGGTCCTCGAATGCATGCGCATGGACGGCATCCCGCACGCCGGTCGCTCCTTCGACAACGACACCATCCGCGCGGCATTCTCCAGCGTCTCGCTGCCCGGCATCCTGAGCAACGTGGCCAACAAGAAGCTGCTCCAGAGCTACCAGGCGCAGCCGGTCATCGCCACGAAGCTGTGCACGACCGGCGACCTGAACGACTTCAAGGAGAACGAGAGGTTCCGCCTGACCGACGTGGGCGACCTGCTGCCCATCGCTCCGGACGGCGAAATCAAGGAAGGCGGACTCGTCGAGGAGCCGGCCAAGAACCAGCTGGACACCTACGGGAAGAAGTTCTGTTTGACGCGGAAGATGATCATCAACGACGACCTGGGCGCCTTCATGAAGGTCCCGACCGCGATGGGCAACCGAGCCGCCCGCCTCATCGACCAGCTCTTCTTCAGCCGCCTCCTGGCGAACCCCGCCCAGGCCGACGGCAAGGCGCTCTTCTCCAGCGGCCACAAGAACCTGCTCACCGGCGCATCCAGCGCACTCTCCGCAGAGGCGCTGAAGAAGGCCATCCAGATTTTCCTGGACCAGACGGACGCCGACGGGCAGCCAATCAACGTGGAGCCCCGCATCCTGCTGGTGCCGACGGCGCTCAAGCACCTGGCCATCGAGCTCACGAAGGGCGCGACCCTCATCATGGCCGGCGGAGCCGAGAACACCATCCGTCCTGCGGTGAACGTCCTGGCCGACGAGAACCTTCAGGTGGTCTCCAGCCCGTACCTGGCCAACTCCGGCTACACCGGCGCATCCGCGACCGCGTGGTACCTCTTCGGAGCGCCGGGCCAGGTGGACACCTTTGAAATCGGCTACCTGAACGGCAAGCGCACGCCGACCGTGGAACGCGGCGAGACCGACTTCAATACTTTGGGGCTCTGGTTCCGCGTCTATTTCGACCTCGGCGTCCGCGAGCAGGACCATCGCGGGATGGTCAAGGCCAACGGCGCGGCCTGACACTGACGGCGGACGGGAACGACACCGTCCGCCAGCAACCAACCACAGGAGGAATCCATGAAAGCAACTTATGTGCAAAGAGGCGAATACATCGACCATGTCCCCGCAGCCGACGTCCATGCCGGCGACGTGATTGTGCAGGGCAAGCTGGTGGGAATCACCAAGCTCGACATCAAGGCCGGCGAGCTCGGCACCATCGCCACGACCGGCGTCTTCGACATCGTGAAGGACGCCGGCGAAATCCCCGTCGGCGCACTGGTCTTCTGGAACGGCGAGAAGGCCACCGCAGCAGCCGACAACGGCGGGACCGGAGCCGACAAGATGGAGTACGCGGCCATCGGCAAGGCCGTCGCACCCGCAGCCGCCGGCGACGCGAGCGTCCGCGTCCTGCTGAACGGCTGATGCTGGAGGACGCAGCCCGCTGGCTGCGCGACCAGACGATGGGCGCACTCTCCGTTCCCGTAGTCTATCGACGCGGGGACGGGGAGGAAAAGGAGATTCGGGCGGTCATCGGAACGACGCTGTTCCAGGCGGAGGACGCATACGGCGCCGTTGTCTCGACCGAGGCACACGACTTCATCGTCTCCGCCGAGGAGCTGCCCGAAGAGCCGCAGAAAGGCGACGTGATTGTCTGGAACGCGGCCAGATATGAAGTGATGGCGCCGGCGGGAGGACCCTGCTGGCGGTGGAGCGACGCCTACCGCAGCATGAGGCGCATCCACACGAAGGAGACAGGAGAGGAGGAAAGCTATGGACCCTGACAGCCATCCCGACAACAAGACCATCTGGGACGCCGTCATGCAGGCCCGCATGGACCTGGCCGAGCTCAAGGGCATGATGACGATGCACCTCCGCGAGGGGGAGCACCACCATCCGCCCTGCGCTCCTGCGGCGAACATGCAGCGCACGATGCTGACGGCGGCTGGGGCGTCCATCCTGGCGCTCCTGTCGGCGCTCGGCAGCATCGTGATGGAACTATTGAGGCACTGAACATGAGCAAAGTCATCGAACTGGCGAATGAAATCGCCGCGACTCTGGCGGACTACCATGCGGAAATCCAGTTCGTTCCGGAGTTCAGAATCAAGGACGCCTCGGACGTGAAGGTCGTCGTCGTTCCGGCGGGGACCGAGTTCAAGGCGCTGTCCAGGGCCATGCACGAGGAGAGGCCCTGCGTCCACGTCGGCTTCCTGAAGAAGGCGACGGAGGACGACGTGCCGGCCCTGGTCAACTTCGTCCAGGCGCTCGGCAGGACGTTCCTCAACCGCAGGTACGGCGACGCCGTCTGCACCAACGTCGTATTCGACCCCATCTACTCCCCGACCCATCTGCGGGAGAAGGGCCTGTTCGTCAGCGTAATCGAGCTGGCGTTCAAGGCGGCTGGCTGATGGCCGAATTCGACGTCCGCATCGAGTTCGAGGAGGACCGCCTGCTCGGTGCGATGAAGTATGCAAACAAGAAGGCGCTCAGGAGGGTGGGCGCCTACGTCCGCAAGGCCGCCGTCAACTCGGTCCACAAGTCGAAGAAGTCATCGGCGGCAGGCAGCCCCCCGAACACCAGGCGCGGCCTTCTGAAACGCGCGGTCCTGTTCGGAGTGGAAAGCGACGCGAGGAGCGTCGTCATCGGTCCAGCGAAGAGCCTCATCGGGATTTCCATGACCGCGCATGAGTTCGGAGGCAAGTATCGTGGCCGCAACTATCCCAGGCGCCCGCTGATGGGGCCGGCGCTTGAACGCACCTCGCCGCAGCTGCCGAAGCTCTGGGAGGATTCACTCAAATGAGAAGGAGGAAACAACTATGTCCGTAGTACTTGGACTTGACGCGGTCCTCTACCGAGGCACCGCAGGTCAGCGAGGCACCACCGAAGTCACCAACGTCAAGGATTTGACCTTGAACCTGGAATCCGGCGAGGCCGACGTGACCACCAGAAAAACCCAGGGATGGAAGGCGTCCATCGCCACCCTGAAGGAGGGCTCGCTGGAATTCGAGATGCTCTACGACACCGCAGACGCGGACTTCCAGGCATTCCAGGCGGCCTACTTCGGGAACACGCCGATTGCGCTCTTCGTCTCCGACGGGGCAGGCACCGGCGTGGACGCCGACTTCTCCGTCACAGGGTTCAATATCAACCAGAACCTTGAGGAGGCCATGACCGTCTCCGTCAAGGCGAAGCCGACCGCATCCACCCGTGCGCCGCAGTGGGTGACCGGCGCCGGAACCTAAACAGCCGAGGGGATGTGCGCACGATTCCCCCGAAGCCGCCCCCGCACGCCTCTGACGCAAGCGCAACCTGCGGGGGATTTTTCCCCTTTGATTCCAATATATATAACGGAGACAGAGCATGAAGACTTTCACAGACAACACTGGCCGGACCTGGACGCTCCTGGTCAACGTGGCGACCATCAAACGCGTCCGTGCGCTCTGCGGCGTGGACCTGAACTCCATCATCGAGGTGGAGGACGGCAAGCCCACTACGAAGCTGCTTGAGCGCCTTTCGACCGACCCCGTGCTCCTGGTCGACGTCCTCTACGCCGTCTGCAGGCCCGAATGCGAGCAGAAGGGCGTCAGCGACGAGGACTTCGGCGCTGCGATGGCCGGCGACGCCATCGAGCAGGCGACCTCCGCCCTTCTGGACGAGGTCATCGATTTTTTCCCAGAAGCGAAACGGCTGGCATTCAGGAAAATCCTGTCCGCGAGCCGCCGTTTCGAGGAGATGGCCAGGAAGCGCCTGGCTGCGGCGATGGCGGACAGCGGCTTCGAGGACCGGGTGGTGTCCGAGCTGGAACGGTTGACCGGCTTGTCACCGAATGCGCCGGAATCCTCGGAATCGACCCGGACTCCTTCAAACTGAGGGAGCTGCTGGCGATGACCGAGAGCCGCGAGCGCTCCGAATGGAACCGGCTCTCGCATCTCATGGCGCTCATCGCCAACTGCCACCGCGACCCGAAGAAGCGCTCAAGCGCACGTCCGGAGCAGTTCAACCCATATGCGGGAAGGGAGCGCTTCAGCGAATTGACAAGGAGGAGACGGCCAAAGGCGCCGCTGTCCCTCCTGAAGGAAGTATGGTGCCGCGACAGGAAGAACCAGGGAGGTGATTGAGCATGGCGGGCGCAAGCGGCAACGTG
>JAEEGL012944234.1_pt1 | contig 14261 bp, 9 predicted proteins | sample 9134231 | NCBI WGS metagenome assembly JAEEGL01 (sample SAMN16246548, study PRJNA631951) | gut metagenome | biome: gut microbiome; feature: rumen; material: fiber-attached | host: Bos | place: Iran: Karaj | collected 2018-10 | reverse complement strand
AGACTTTCTATAAAACTACATAATTTACTACTTCTTCATCCACATGAATACCATAATATTAACACCAATATTATTTAATGTCAAATAAAAAAGATTAATAACTTAATCTTCATTATTTTCTTCAATTAATTTTGTTAGTAATACTAATCTTTTATTTTGATTATTATTATCGCATGTTGATAATAGCAATAATTTTGAATTATCATTTTCTATATTATTAACATCATAATTATTAATATATTTAGCTTTTGCTAAAAAATATGTTAATAAAGTTTTTTGCATACCATTTCTATTAAAGAATAAATCATATGGTACTTTATCATTAATATTAATAATAGAATATGTAATAACTTCTATCTTATATTTAGTATTAGGTAAATATAATGTTCCATTTAAGTGACTATTAAAATAGTTTTGATCTTCATATTTTTCAATATCAGAGAACATTCCTCCTACTGATAAATTATGTCCATATAGAATATTATAACTATCATTAAATTTAGAATCATTACGATAATCTAGAAAGATACTACCAGCATAATTATATTCACCATTATAACTCTTATTAAGATAATCTTGATTATTACTACTTTGCATAACAGGATAATCTATTTTAGTGTCATTAATCTTTATCCATCCAACAGCATCTTTATTAATCTTTAACAATTCATCAAAAGATATTATTTCATCTTTTTTAACTTTTTCTATTTCTTCACCTAAAGTAACTTTATCATATATATGATATGTATCATACAATCCATAAGCTCCTATTAATAATAACATTAATAAGAAGATAAAGATTATAACATTAATAAACTTATCTATAACTAATAATATTTTATTAATCGTTTTTAACATATAAACCTTTTAATATAAAACCTAATACTATTACTAATACTACTATGATAGATACTTTACTAACAGTCTTACCGGTAATAGGAATATCTGGAACAGTCTTTTCTTCATGAGTATTTACATAATCAAATGTAATTTCTTTCTTCTCATTATCATCTAAATCTTTACCAAATAAATATCTATTTTTAATAAGATTACCATCACTATCATAAACTACTTGGATATATATTTCATATTTCTTTTTAGTTAAATTATAGTCCTTATCATTACTAATATTTTTTTCTTTAACAATATATTTATATAATCCAGCTTCAGTATAATTAGTATTAGTAAAGTCAATATATATTTTCTTATCTACTTTATTATTAACTATTTTATCTTCTTTAGTTATTTTTAAAGATATTTCTTTAGGTTCATTACTTGCTCCTTTTGGATTACTTTCATCAGGAACAATATCAAAATTAATAGTTAATTCTGTTGGTTCTTTTAAATTACTAACTGAACATTTAACATCAATGGAATCATTTGCTAATACGGTTAAAGGAAATAATAAAGGAATAATTAAAAGATATAAATAATATTTATATTTTTTTAAACTATTAATCATATTAATCACTCCTTTTAAAAATCTCTTATTTGTAATTTAGCAATTACTTTGCCATTAATATCTTTTTTATTAATTGCTCCGTATGTTCTTGAATCATTTATCGCAAGACGATAATCATTAATTAAAAATATTTCATCTTTATTAAGTTTATAAGGATATTTAATATCACTATTACTATCAACTAAGGTACTATATGTTAATTCATTATTTTCCATAACACCATTAATTAATACAATACCATCATTAGTAATATCAATAGTATCTCCTTCTACACCTAATACTCTATATATATTATTTTTATTATTAATGCTTGCTGATACAACATCACCACGCATATATTTTTTATCAAAACGATAATATAGAACTAATGATCCTTCTTTTAAAGATGGTTTCATTCCTTCATTATTAACTACTTGTAAACCAAATATCTGAAAGAATAATAAATATATAATTAATAAGACAAACCCAATTTTTATTAATAAATATATTATATTCTTTTTTAGTTTCTTTTTATCATCATTCTCTATTACTATTTGTTCTTTTTTATTATCTATTTTTTCCATAATTAAGCATTAACTTTTTTTCTAATAAGAACTGCACCAGTTATAGCAATTACTACTAATAGAACAAATGGTAATACATTAAGAATAATACCTGTTGGTGTAGTTGATTCACGATTATTTGTATAACTTGTTGCATTTCTACTATCTGTATTAGATAAAGTTTTTTGAGCTGTTACTTTATTATTTGATGTTGAACTATCAATATATGTATTATATTCAGTAGCTCCTGTTTCAGTAATTGTATATTTCCATCCACTATTTAGATTTGATAATTCTATACTTTCACCATGTTTTAAAGTAACTGTTATAGTCTTACTACTTGCTGATATATTAACTAATTCATTTGTAACACTATTATCTGCTTTTGTTGTCTTCTTATTTAATGCTCTAGAGTCAATTGCATTAGCGTTATCTCCATCAGCTAATACAATATTGAAAGTAAATGTTTCATTAGGATTACCTAAGTCACCTGTAACTGTTTTACTTAATGTTAACTTAGCAGTTGGTTGTTCAACAAATTCAATATTTGTTTTATTACCATTTCCATCAAAACCAGATTGTAATACCGTCCAAGTTTGACCACTTGCATCCATTCTAGACATAACCATAATATCATATGAATTTCCAGATTCAGTTTCTGTTAGTGTGAAATAATAATCTCCTAAAGTTGCAAAACCACTTGCCATAGAAGAAATATCATAATTTCCTGTAACCTCAATAATGCCACTACTATTAGGTGTATCAGTACCGGCAACAGTTAAAGTATATTGGTTAGCTAAAGTACCAGTATAATTAACACAATTTGCTACTTCTTCTCCACATTGTTTTACTGCTAATGTATAATGATACGTTCCTGGTTGAGCCGTATCAACATTAACAATTTTCTTTGTAATTGGAATAGTATGTATTGCTTCTGCTTTAGCAACTACAACAAAAGCAAACATCATAATAAATATAAATAATATTTTACTTAGTTTTTTCATTTTTTCTCTCTCTTTCTTTTTATTTATTTTTTATTTTTTAATTAATTTATAAACTCCCTTATATTATCTATCTCCTCCCTATTATATATCTTTACATAAATATCATAGCATAACAATAATAATGAACTTTTTTTAAATTATTTTTGTCTTTAATTGACAAACACTTTTACTTTGTTTTTATATCATTAATTATTACTAATTATATGATTTATTTCTTTTTCTATTAAACATAAATAGTAATACCATTAAAGCTAGTACTATTCTTATTATTAATATATATAATGTTGTTTTCAATTTAACACCTGTTGGTACAGCTCCTTCTTTTGTATTAATAACAATCAAATCAGATCCATTAGATACATCTATTTGACAATATGGATTAACACCATTATATGTGGAATTATGTGCTACTCCATCTATTTTAAACGAACAATAATAATCACCATAATATTCGATAATTGAATAACCAGAATTTAATAATTTAAAATTCAATACATCATTACCTTTAATATTTTTAATAACCATACAAGTTTTATCATTACCAAGACAATTACTTGTAAGAACATCAGCAAATGATGGATCATATGCACTCGTTCTATAATTATTTATGTTATTATTGTTAATAACTTCATAATCATTTGAACTTAATGAGGTACCATTCTTCTTTAAATCATAATTAAACAAAGAATAGTATTCATTTGCATCATACATTAATATGAAATTAAAAGTATCATTTGGATTAGACATATTTCCTTTTACTTGTTTAGTGATAGAATAGCCATCTTCACCGCTTCCTGATAAATTTTCATTATGTATTACCATAACAGTAGAATCAGTTATATCTTCTATTTCAGTTATTCCATTTTCCATAACACCATAGTCAGCTAGATTTCCTTCTCCATCATAATAATTATATACAGTAAAGTATGCTTCACTATCCCTTTCATATAATATATAAGAAATAGTTGTATTATAATAAATTACAATTGATTCATCATTCTTTAAATTAAAACTAATATTGTATTTATGATTAGTTGTATCTAAACTTTGACTAGTTATCTTTGAATCATTAGGAATAATTAAATAACCTTCTATTTCATCATTATGATCGGATAGATCTATTGCTATCTCAAATCCAAAAGTTGTATCCGAATCATCAGGATATTCCTTTTTAATTGTTAGAGTTTTATATGCTTCAGGATTAATATTTGGATTTGGACCAAGATTTGCATTACGTATCCAAATAGTATCTACATATTCATCATCCTCTTTCTCATCATAACCCATCAAATCATAATAGATAGCTTTATGTTTTGTTGTCAATTCACCTTCTTGCGGCGAAGATAATTCGCAATCATACATTCCAGGATTTTCAACACATTCATACAGTCTTCCTGCTAAATGTCTCCTATCTCGTCGTTCTGCATACTCTATGTAAAATGTTGGTTCATATACACTGGATCCATAATTATCTATTTCTTCTTCTACTTCATACGTTGCATATGGCCCATTTACTGTAATAGTATCTTCACCACTAATCGAAACAATAATATATACTTCTTGAGTAGTTTGATTAAGTCTTATTATATAATCACTATTTTTAACAAGATCAACATTATTCTTCTTCAATGAAAACATATCTTCAGTTATATAATCAAAATCTATATCATGTTCTTCAGCAAAATCCTTTCCAGTTATCGTAATTGGAAAAGAAACATTATCAACAAGAATTTCTCCATCTTCATCAACTATTTCCTTTTTTATGTTGAAAGAAAGTTTTGGTACTAAATCAGCTAAACTTAAATTCTCAAAATAAGGATTATTAATTGGTGTTAAACAAGGGTCTTCTTTTAATTTTCTCCAATTATCGCCACTAACATCGGGAACACAACTAGAACTAACCTGTTTGTAATAACCCAAGCTAATAGAAGAATCTCCATAACCATAACCCATGCAACTAGCTAATTGTTCACTATCAAAACAATTCGGTATTACATACAACGTTTCTTCATCAACTACATAGCCTTCTGGTGCTTGTATTTGTTTAATTCTCCAGGGTGCTGTAAAATTATCACCTTTATCTGCAAAAATATTATTGCTACTAGACTGATAAATAGAAAAAGGACCTGATGCTGGTACATTATTAGAATTAAATACAGTGTTCCAACCCATTGCACCTAGAAGCCAATCAAATTCGTATATAAATTGGCTACCTTCATCAGGATAAATTAGAACTCCAGAAGTCTTTATTAAATTCCTAAATCTAATGATACGAATATATTCAAAAGGATCAACATACCCTTTTATAAAATTACTTCTTATTTTTACAGCTGGTGCAATAATCCAACCAGCATTAGGATTATTTTCACCTGTTTGAACCCCATAAGGTGACAGTAGAATACCATTAATATTATCAATTTGTAGAACGTTTGACCACTCACTTGATATTTGTTCATAACTTCCATATGGGAATCCATCAGAATTTGTTGTTCCAACTGCTAAAGCCACAGGTGGTGTACAGTCATAATCGTGGACATTATATATTATTCTTTTAGCATATGGATTATTTTGACCTGTTATATCAAAACTTTCATTGTTATAATTAGTTGGTCCTGCTATATTATATATATTTCTACTTCCATTGTTTGGTGGATTAAGAATTATATTAATTACTAAAGTTTGATATGGATTAATATTAATTTGATTAATATTTATGCCATTTGGGTAATCAGCACTATCTAAAACTACATAAACTGTTTCAGCATCGCCTTTGCCTGTTATATCAATTAATAACGCTCCATTTGGTTTTTTAGATACACAATTAGTACATGCAGCTTCATTAGGTACAGAACAAGCTCCTCCACCAATAGCTATTTTCTGTGATTGAGCAAAATAACCTAATAAAACATCATCCGTTATATTATACATACCATCACCATTAGCAGTATAGACATTACTCTCACTTACATCATGTCTTTGATAAGTGTTACCTGATGCATCTATAATTGTCTCTTGTGGAACATATAGATCAGAATTACCATTTAACCCCAACGTATGATATAAATTCTCTTTATTACTATCTCCTTCAAAATCATATTGAGGGTATACACTAAATATTGTATTTCCTCTTATTCTATAAGAAGAATTATTTGAAACTTGATGAATTGGATCATAAAAATAAGTAACAAAGTTTGACTCAATATCATTTTCTAAAGCAAGAGAGAATGCCCTTATACCATAGTCAACTCCATTTTGAAAGTTATAATTTAAAATATCTTTATAATTGTAACTCTTATAATCAACCTCTTCTGAACCAGATAATGCATATGCTTTTATTGGAATAAAAAGAGAGATGACTAAAAATAATATGAATAATCTTTTCTTCATTATTTGTCATCTCCTTCTCTATCTTTATATCTTACTCTAATATAAGAATATCATTTTTATGTAGGAAAACAACATTGTGTAAAAAAAATATATATTTTTTTGTATTTATTATCAAATATTTTGTAAACTTTTACACTTTTTTACTATATTTTACTTAACAAAAAAATGATTATTTTTACTTTTAATTAAATACCCTCCTTTTTTTATTTATAACAAATAACATAACCATTATTGATAATATCATTTTTATCATTATATAATATAACATACTATTAATTCTTTTTCCTGTTGGCGTAATACCTTCTCTTGTATTTGTAATTATTAGATTTGATCCATTAGTAACATCCGCTCTACAATATTCTAATCCATTATATGAAGAATTAAGAGTTTCACCATCTAATGTAAATGAACAACTATAACTTTTTGGAAACTCTATAACAGAATAATTAACTCCATCTAATAATTCAAATGATATATAATTACCATCTGCTTCTACATTTTTTATTAAAATACATTTTTTGTTATAACTTGTACATTCATTATTTAGTATATTTACTAACGATTGATCATATTCCTCAACAGTATAGTTCCCAATATTATTTTCATCAATTCTTTCATATTCATATTGATTTGCTTCATCATCATTTTTATAAAAGAACTCTGTCTTTGTTGAATCAAAATAATCCATTAAACCATATTCATAATTACCATTAAACTCATTAACCACTTTATTATCATAGATTAATAAAAAGTCAAATTTATCATTTTGATCAATCATATCGCCTTGTAATTCTTTTTTAATAGTTTTTGTTTCAATCAAAGAATTTTTTACATTCACATAATACCTATGCTTATCAAGTGCAAGATTATTAAACTCAATTTTTCCATTATTCATGAAAGAATAATCAGCTGTAACGCCTTCGTAATTACCCTTTCCAGATTTATAAATCATAAAATATGGACTATTATTAAGTTCTTCTAATTCAAATGATATTTTAGAATCACGTACATGTAACCATATCTGATGCATGTTTGTCATATAGAAATTAATTATATATTTATTATTTATTGTATCTATGTTTTCACTTTTAATCATATTCATATCTTGACATTGATTAGCCAAACCATCAAGATCAATACAACTATAGGTTATATATTCATAAACATCTTCGATATTCTCTATATCATAATTAGAAACATCTATTGAAAGTTTAAATTCAAACAATGTATTATCAATAAGATAATCTTTAGTAATATGTAATTCTCGAGCAATCGGTGTACTCTTATTATTTTTTATTATAATGGTATCGCCATCTTCTATAATATTAAAATAGTCTGCAGTATATAAATCAATATAGTCATCATCATTACTTTGATCAATACTATTTGTTACACATTCAGATAAATAATTATTTCCATCAGAATCAATAGAAACGCATTCATAAACTATATTAGCTTCAAGAGTATAACCCTGCTCAGAATAAATATTTCTATTTGTTGGAAAAACAATATTAAATGTCGGATCGTATTCTTCCCACATAATTTCTTCTGAAAAAGAAATATCACTATAACTATCAGGTATTTGAACAATATAACTATCACCACTTTTCATTGGAACAATAGCTATCATCTTATTGTTAGAATTATCTTTTCTAATAATATAATCAGTATTCGGAACAAGAACATCACCATTTGGTTTTTTTAAGGAAATGTCACTTACTGATATTGAATCAAAATACTCTGCATCATCATATTCAACATTCATTGTAATTGCAAATTGTTTTGAAGTGGTTTCTCCAACAACCTCTTTTTCCAACGTAAATGATAATTTATTATCCTTATTTGTAATAACAAGATTTGAACCATCAGTAACATCTGCCCTACAATATTCTGTTCCCTCATATGAGGAATCAAGATTATTACCATCTAATTTAAATGAACATTTATAATTATTTGGAAATTCAATGACAGAATAATTAATTCTATCTAACAGTCTAAATGTTATAGAATGACCATCAGCTTGAACATTTCTTATCAAAATACATTTTTTTGTATTATTAGTACATTCATTATTAATAATACCTATAAACAATGGATCATATCCTTCTCCATAATCATTTATATTATATTCATTAATTTCCTCATACTCATATGTAACTCCATCAACTATATCTAACAAACTTGATTTAGTTCTATCGAACATATCCATTTGTTCCGTCTTATCGTACATTAATAGAAAATCAAACTTTTCTTTTGGATCAACATTATTTCCTTGTACCTCTTTTTTAATAGTTTTAGTTTCTATTGATGAGGGATCAAAATATGCAAGATTAGTTATAGTAAAATCTGTGACTAAAATAGATGAATTCAATTCACCAAATTCAAACTCAAATTCTCCACTTCCAAATGCTTCAGGTGTTATTGCACTAACGCTTCCAATTTCATCGTGAAGCACTGCTAAACAATGAGTATAAAAAACTCCATCACTATTTTCTTTAAGAATAAACCTAATATGTCCGTAAGTTCGATATGTCAATTTTCCAATATTTATATAATCATTATTCCATTCCCATGGATAACTTCTAAAAGTAATTTTATATTGATGATTAACAGTATCATAATTAGCATTATATTGCCCAGCCCTTTCAAACAAAATGCATTGTTCTATATTCAATATATTACCATTACTATCTTTTTCACAGTAATTTGTTTCTGCCCAAGGATCAATACTTCTTTTATCAATTATACTGTCTGTATCAATTATCAATTCAAAATCAATATATCCTGGCTGTTGTACTCCCTCTGCAAAATTCTTTTTAAACGTGATGCTACTATCGCGAGTAACATCTTTAGCTTTTATTTTTACAGGGAACAAAATAAACATGATTAAAAAAAGTATAATTACATATTTTTTCATACTTATCTATCTCCATCCCTATTATCATATCCTACATATTAATTATAAATTATATATTTTTAATAATAAATAATAAAGAAAAATGTTTGTCTTTAATTGACAAACACTTTACTTGTTTTTTACATATTTAATTAATCTTTACAAGCGAAGGCAAAGACGTTACCATTAACAAAGTTTGCATATCCATGACCAGATCCTTGAGCACTACCAGGATTAACTATTGTAAAGACACTACTAAATGTTTTTATAAACTCACTATTGTTAGTTACTACTGTAATATTCTTACCTGCTCCATTATTCTTAAATGATACTAAAGTTGTTCTTGTAGAATCTGATAGTTTATCTCCTTTTGGTGAATAAACATATATTGTTTTGTTTTTTAATTTTGCAGTATCATTTAATTCAACTTTTGCATGTAAGATAAATAGTCTATTATAATTACCATTTATCATAGCTTTACCTGCTGCAGGTCCACCTAATGAGTAACCAGCAACTGAATTCTTTTTACCACTTTTTTGTTTAGTTATAGCTTTTACAAAATTAGTTGCATTAATAGCATCTTGATAATTATAACTACCTGTTGTTGATACTAAAATAATTATGCCACCTGATTTAATCTTACTTGTATCTTTATCTATTGCAGAAAACATACCACCCATATTACGTTCACCAGTTCCTCCAAAGAAAGCAAGGGTGTTAACATTACTTAAATCTCTTCCACTAGGATAATATATTCTAATTAAAGATGTTCTTCCATTATAAGTTAAATTACTATTAGATATATCATAAGTATAACCATTATATTTATAAACATTACCTGATATACTACCTATTCCTTTATTAGCAAGGTCTGTAAAAAAACTTGTTCCTGCTCTTGTTGGATTAACCGTATTACTATCCTTATAACCCCATACACCACCAGTTATAACAGTTGGTTCAGGATCACTTGGTGTTGATTCTTTACTTACTGTTACATTAATTGTTTTTGTATGAGTATCTGCTTTAATTGTAATTACTGAGGCACCACTAGATACTGCTTTTATTAATCCTGTATTACTTACTGTAACATGATTATTATTACTACTATATGTTATTTTAACTCCTGAATTACTTGGTATAGTCTCAACACTTATTTGAGATGTATTACCTACTTTTAAAGATATACTACTTGATGATTTTAAATTTATTCCTGTTATCTTTGGATTTACATTAATTGTTATTTTACCAATTAGATTACCATTAATATTTAATGTTACTTCTGCACTACCATTCTTTTTACCAGTTACATTTCCGTTACTATCCACTGTTGCTACACTTGTATTACTACTGCTCCAGTTAATACTCTTAATTTCTCCATTACTTGGTTCTATACGATATTCTATTTTTTTAATTTCTCCTACTTTAACACTTAATTTATTATTTGATATTACTAACTTCTCTATTTGTGGTTTAGTAGATGGTGTTGGTACAGGAGTTGAACCTTTTTGAGATACTGTTACATTACAACTTGCATAAACACCATTACTTGCTATTACTTTAATAAGGGCTGTACCTGAATTCCTAGCTACAACATTTCCATTATTATCTACTGTTACTACACTACTATTACTTGAACTCCATGTAACACTTTTATTACTTGCATTACTTGGTAATATGGTTGCACTTAATTTTTTTGTATCACCAACATACATACTTAAACCATTATTACTTAATTCTATACTTGTAACTACTACTTTACTTGAACTGTTTGTATATACTTCAATTGTACATTCATCATATATACTATTATCATTATATAAATATGCAGTTATAGTTACAGTACCATTATTAATACCTGTTACATAACCAGAATATTCATTAACTACGGCAATATTTGTATTACTACTCTTATATCTAATATTATTATTTGAACTATTAACATTTAATTGCATACTATCATTTTTTTGTAATCTTATATTCTTCTCTATAAAAGATATAGATTTATTACTAGAAGTTGGAATAACATTAAATGCAAATAAACAAACTATTACAATAGCTATAATAAAGATATATGGTATAAAGTTTAATATTTTATTTGTATTATTATTCTCCACAATTATTCACCTTCTAATATAATTATATATTATAAATATATTATTAATACCTATATTTATAATAAAAAAAGATACTTTACACACAATTTGTGATATAATGTTTTTGTCTCGAAAGGGGTAATTATGAAAAAATATTTCAATTTATTAAAAAGAGATATTAAAAGATTTATAAAGTTCATATCTACCTATATATATAATAATAAGATATACTGCATATATGCTTTAATATCTAGTGTATTATTTTTTACTATTAGATTATTAACAACAAACGTGTTTTTAACACTATATCCTGTATTTGTAGATTTAGCTTTAATCTTTATATTAGGTGCTTTTAGTTTCTTTTTTAAAACACATTTAAAAAGATTTATATATTTAGAATGTTTATTAACTTTTCATAGTGTTGTATGTGTAATAAATGCTATTTATTATACTTATTATGCATCATTTGCATCTATTACTGAACTTGGTTCACTAGGTCAAGTTAAAACTGTTAAAGAAGCTTTTTATGAACATTTAAATCCGTTACAATTTATATATTTAATAGCTCCTATTGTATTTTATTTTATATATAAAAAATTAAAGAAAAAATTACCGGATATTAAAAGAGGTAAAAAATATTTAAGAGAAAAGTTCTGGAAAACCGTTTTAGTAAGTTTCTTAATTGCATCCATTTCTTTTGTTACAGCATCAGCTAGTGATTATAGTAGATTATATAAGCAATGGAATCGTCCATATGTAGTAAATAGATTTGGTTTAATTCTATATCATACTATGGATATTGTTAATTACTTATCTAGTCATGTAACAACAATCTTTGGTATGGATAATGCTTTATATGAAACACAAGAATTCTTCAATAACAATACAGAATATAAAGAATCTAATAAATATACTGGTATGTTTGAAGGTCATAATGTTATCTTTGTACATATGGAAAGTATTCAATCATTCTTATTTGATTTAAAATTTAATGATGAATATGTTCTTCCAACAACAAGAAAGTTAGCTAGTGAAGGAATGTATTTTAGTAACTTCTATCCTCAGATATCACTTGGTACTAGTAGTGATACCGAGTTCTCTTTATTAACATCTTTAATGCCATCAAATACTGGTACCGTATTCACAAACTTCTATAATCGTAAATATGTAACATTAACTAAATTATTAAATGATAAAGATTATTATACATTTAGCATGCATGGTAATGATTTCACTATGTGGAATAGAAATAATGCTCACCCTAACCTAGGTTATAAAGACTTCTATTTTAAAGAAAAATATGAAGTAACTGAAGAAGAATCTATGAACTTAGGTATTACTGATGATGCTTTCTTTAGACAAAGTATGAAATACTTAGAAGATATTGAAAAGAATAATACAAACTATATGGGAACAGTTATTACCCTATCTAATCATTCACCATATATCTTCTTAGATAAGTATAAAGAATATGATTTATCAGGTGAATATGAAATAACTAATCCCGAAACAATGGAAGTAACAAAAGAAAGAATTGATTATTTAACAGGTACTTCAATTGGTAACTATATAATTAGTTCTCATAGCGCTGATCTTGCTCTTGGTGACTTTATAAAATATATTGAAGAATCAGAATACTTTAATAATACAATCTTTGTTTTCTATGGTGATCATGATCCAAGATTATCTAGTGATCAATATAATTATTTCTATAATTATGATCCTGTTATTGAAGACTTATTAAGCAGTGATGATGAAGATTATTATGATTATAACGAAGGACGTCATATCGAAAATAGAAAAACCCCACTTATTATTTGGAGTAAGAATGAAAACATTAGAAACTTAATTCAAGGTGAAATAGATTATCCGATGGGTATGATTGATATGATGCCAACTATTGGTAATATGTTAAATATAAGTAATCCATATGCCATTGGTTATGATATCTTTAATGTAAAAGAAAATAATATTGTATCCTTCCCTAATGGAGACTTTATTACCAAAGATTATATCTATGATTGTTCTAAAGATACAATATATGATATGAAGACTAAAGAAATAATTAATAAAAATGATTTAAATACTGAAAAAATAGAAGCTTTAAAAGAATATGTTAATAATCGAATAAGTATTAGTAATAATATAATCCATTATGATTTAATTAATATTATTGAAAAGAATAATTTAATTGAAACACCATTACCTGATAGTTTAAATACAATAATAAAAAAAGAACAAAGTTAATTACTTTGTTCTATTTTTTTAGTTCATCAATTATTTTAGTAACATCTTCTCTATTATAACCAAGACTATTTAATTCATATTGATAATCATTAGTAACTATCAACTCTATATCTTTTAACTGTTCATTTGAATAACGATCTTTATTATTTCTAATAACAAGTAAATAAGTTATTAAATTATCTTCTGTTTCAGTATCGGGAAACATTAATAATTTATCATTAACTTTTTTTATAGTTTCTTCAATAGTATTAAAGTTACTATTTAATACTTCCTTTTCTTTCTCCTTATAAAGTTTATTACCACAACCTGTTAAAGAAAAAAGACATATTATTATAAATATTATCTTTTTCATTAAAATTCTCCTTCTAAATCTAAATAGTCATTAGTCTTTTTAATATCGATTTTAAGAATATCATCATTATCTTGTAATCTATCTATTAATTCTTCAACAAATTCATTTTGTACTGTTTTAATAGAAAAACTAACTTCCATATCAGATCTTGTTTTATTCTTACTTATTCTAATATTATCTATTTGTATATCATAATGTTTATCACTTAATTCTTTTCTTATTAATGCTCTTATTTCGTTTACTTTACTAGATAAAATATTAATAACTAAAGAATAATT
>JAEEGL012805153.1_pt1 | contig 14261 bp, 15 predicted proteins | sample 9134231 | NCBI WGS metagenome assembly JAEEGL01 (sample SAMN16246548, study PRJNA631951) | gut metagenome | biome: gut microbiome; feature: rumen; material: fiber-attached | host: Bos | place: Iran: Karaj | collected 2018-10 | reverse complement strand
GATTATTTCTATTAGAGTCGTCGAATTTTATAATGTCATTGTCATATTGTATTTTCATATTCTTATCTCCAGTCATATTTCACCTCCTATTCTTATGTAGAGGTATAAAAAAAACAAGCCTCTACAAAATTCTGTAAAGTCTTGTTCAATACATAGTATTAAATAATCCGGATAAACGTGTTGACGAATTATTTTGTTTCAGAACTACTCCCCTTAACATGTCATAAATTATAACACATTTGTTCGACAAAGTCAAGAAATAGTTTAAAATTCTATTTTGTTTTAGATTTTAAATTTTCAAAATTAGATCTAACTTGATAATCGATTCTTCTTAGTGCAATCATCTCTTTATTATCAATTGACTCTATTAATTCATCTCTATTTTGATTATTTTGAGGATGTTCATGATTAAAGAAATTATATGATTTATCCATAAGACTAAGAAGTGATTTAGCTTGCTCACAAATTACTACTTGAGTAAAAGGAGTAAGTCTAGAATATTTATCGTTCTCTCTTCCAAGATTTTGAAATAAGAATATTAAATATGGTTCTATACTCTTCTTTAATTCTCTATTAAATAAGTTAGATTCTTCTAAAGTCTTTTGATCTTTACCATCTACTATTCTTTGAATAATATTATCATATCTTCCATTATCAAGTTCAGATGAATAAATAGCTAAATCATAGATAGGCATATATTCACTAAAGTTAAACTTATATACTGCACCATCTAAAGAACCATTTAACAAAAATTCATCTAAATTAGCAGCATAACATGTTCCAATATATTCTTTAATAAATTCTGCATCAAATGATGGAACATCTTCAAAATTACCAGTATAAAGAGCAGTAACTGCACTTCTAAATTTCTCTTGGTTTCTTTCTATAAATCTATCTTTCTCAGTCTTGCCAAATAAATTAGCACTAACTAGTTTATCTACTACTTTATAACCATTATCAGTCTTATTAAGAGCATAAGATACTCCCCCAACTGCTAAAGATGCAGCTAAAAGAATAGATACAAGTTTAGGAGTAACAGAAACCTTTTTTTCATTATCTTTTCTTTCACTTCTAGGCATTCTATTATATGTATTTTTGTTTTGATTATGAAATAAACTCATAAAATAGTTATACTGATCGTCATTATATATACTTTGATATGACTCTTTTCCATCATCATTTTCAAAAATTACATAAGCATTAGTTACTCTTCCGCTATTATCAACATTTTTAATAACATCCTTTATTCTCATGATTATCTACTCTTTCCCGTTTTTAATTCTTCGTCGTACTCACCTAGTCCATTAGTATAATCTATTGCTTTTCTTCTTAATTTTAATTCTCTCTCAATGATTTCTATTTTCTTAAGCATTAAGTTTAAGTCTTCTTCTTCTATAAACTTTCTATATTTGTTAATAAGTTCCATTCTAAACTTATTAGCTTCATCAAGTACTATATCTAAGCCTTCTCCAGAGTCATCTTCTTCACAAACGATATTCATCATCATAAGAAGTCTCTCAAACTTAGCATCCATCTTTTTCTTAGCTATTTTTTCACTGAAACTAGGATTTATAATAATAACTCTAGATACATTTATATCGTCAAAGAAATTAGTATTCTTCTTAGCTTTTAAATTATATCCATCTATTTTATCATAATCAAAATATTTAACTTCTTTTGTTTTCTTATCTTTAACAATTAAAAATTTTGAATCCTCGTTCATAATTGCCTCCTAAAAGATTTATAGTAAATCAGGTCTTCTTTCTTTTGTCTTTTCTATTTGCATTTTTCTTCTATATTCTTCTATCTCTTTATGATTACCATTTAAAAGTACTTCTGGAACATCCATACCTTTAAAACTTCTTGGTTTCGTATATGTTGGATAATCTAAAAGATTAGTTTCTAAGTTAAAAGAATCATTTAAATGACTTTCTTCTTCAATAACACCAGGTATTAACCTAGTTACAGAATCAGTGATAGCCATAGCAGGTATTTCTCCTCCAGTAAGAACATAGTCTCCTATAGATATTTCCATATCCACTATACTTCTTATTCTATCATCAAATCCTTCATAGTGACCACAAATAATTATTAAATGTTCACATTTTGCAAGTTCATATGCTTCTTTTTGACTATATTTAACTCCATCTGGTGTTAATAATATAACTTTAGAATTTTCTTTCTTAATAGACATAACACAGTCATATATTGGTTGCACCATAAGTACCATACCATGTCCACCACCATAAGGTGTATCATCTACTTTTCCATGTGAATCTAGAGTATAATCTCTAAAATTAATAATATTTATATCCACAAGTCCTCTTTCAATTGCTCTTTTAATAATAGAAGTATTCTTAAAAGCATCAAACATCTCTGGAAAAATAGTAAGTATATCTATTTTCATAACAATCCCTCTACTACTTTAAGTTCAATTAACTTATTCTTCAAATCTATATTAATAATAAAATCTTTATGATATGGAACTAACACTTTCTTACCATCTAAAAGTATTATAAATGTTTTATTATTTCCACCATTATTTTCTATATCAATAAGTTTACCTTTTCTTCCATCTTCAAATTTAACATCTAAGTTTATTAAGTCTTCATCTAAATAATCTTTATTATCAAGTCCAAGTGTTTCTCTTTTAACATACACTTTCTTCTTCATAAACTTAAGAACCATATTTATGTCATTGTAACCTTTCATGGTTATCATTTCAAAAACTTTATGATGTCTATAAGAAGTAATTATCTCTTCTTGTTTTTCATCACCTATATATATCTTAACATTTTCTTTAAATACTCTATCTTTATATTTAAAGTCACTTAGTATTCTTATTTCACCTTTAATTCCATGAGTATTAACTATTCTACCTATATAAACATAATCATTCATAATTATCTCCTATTAAATTCATATAGAATAATACTAGTAGCAACTGCCACATTTAAACTCTCTACTTCACTATTCATTTTTATATATAAGTTCTCATCGCACATACTCTTAATCTCACTATGTACTCCAGCACCTTCATTACCCATAACTAGTGCAAACTTTTCTTTTTCTAATGAAGATATAGTACTAGGCATCATACCATTATCTACATCTGTACCAAATATTCTAATATTCATAGATTTAAGTTCATTTATAACTGAAGAAAGATCTGCAATTACTAAATTAATATGAAACATTATTCCTTGGGTAGCTCTAACTACTTTAGGATTATATATATCGACAGTATCTTTACTTAATACTATTGTATCGATATTAAATGCTTTAGCACTTCTAATAATAGTACCAAGATTTCCAGGATCTTGAATATTATCCAAAAGTAAATATTTATTACCAACTAGTTTATTGTTATTATTATCTATCTTACATATACCAAGAACATTAGGAGATGTTTCTAAATCAGTTATTTTATTAATAATCTCTTTAGTAACGAAAACCTTAGGAACATCTATGTCCATATCTGTACCATTTAAAAGAATAAGCTCTAATAGTCTCTTAGACTTATAAGCTTCCTCTACTAAATGTTCTCCTTCAACTATAAAAAGATTATTTATCTTACGATATTTCTTCTCTTTTAGTTTTACATACTCTTTAATTTTTTCATTATTTAAACTAGTTATTATCATATTAATCTTCCTTCATATATTTCTTTATTTTTTTATATTCAGGGCAATTCTCTTCGACAAGTGCCCAGAAATTACTTGAATGGTTTGCATAAATTAAATGTGATAGTTCATGTATTATTACGTAGTCTAAACAAAATAGTGGCATCTTTATAAGTTCTAGATTAAGAGTAACTCTCTTACTTTTAGTATTACATACTCCCCATCTAGTAGTCATCTTTCTAACAGTTAAAGATGGATGTGGAATATTTCTTGAATATAATCTATAACAATTTTCTAGATGTTCTAAAAATACTTTCTCTGCTTCTTTTTTATACCACTTATCTAAATCTTCTTTAGTAGTATTCTTATCAATAAAAACTTTACTTGATCCAAGTGTTATACCAGGTGTAGAAGTTCTAATTATGTCGTATTCACTACCTAGATAGAAGAACTTTTCATTTTTCTTACTCTTCTTCTCCATTTTATCCATCATCTTGGTAATAAAATCGACATTATTGTAAATAATCTTCTCTATTTCTTTATTAGTAACAAAAGTATTTGTAGTAACATGTATTTTCATATCATCTTTTACTCTAACATAAGTACTTCTATTACCCATTTTTCGAATTATATCTACTTCGTATGTATTATCTCCAATTGTAACATGCATATAATCACCTAAATCTAAATAAATTATAACATAAATAAGTAATAAAATCTTATATGTAATAAAAAAAGAATAGAAAATCTATTCTTTATTTGTAATTACATGTGTCTTCCTTGATCATTAGTCATTTGATCAGTGTATTTTTGATTAGCTTGAGCAAGTCTTTCTTTTAATACTCCATAAGTTCTTTGATCCTGCTCTTTTGTTTTAGAGTGATCTAAATAATCTTCATAGTTAAGTGATATTTGTTTTTCTATTTCACTTAAACTCATTCCTTCATAAACATGATATGGATCTTTGACTTCATATTTACCATTTACAAATGTAGCATATACACTATAATCATCAACTATTAATCTCTCTGGATGTACTGAATGAACATATGCCAAACCATCTATACGATTTATAATTCCTTGTCCAGGTCCAACATTATAGCTAAATACTTCTGCAAAAGCTGGATTATTTTGTCTAATTACACCTGTTACTAAGGCACCTTCATGGAATTGTGGAAGTTCTGGTCCATGTCCTCCCCATAAAGAAGGTTTATGATCGCCATTAGACAAAAGCTGATATCTAAATTTTTCAGTATCATCATAGCCAGCATTAATAAGTCCCCATCCCATTTTAGAGTACGTAGAATGTTGAATTTCAATACCTTCAGGATCATATAAATAACGAGAATAAAGTGTATCTAAAACACTATCGTAATCATAATATGGTCTATTTTGTCTACTCCTATAATAAGCATCTGCATCATAAAGTGTTCCTTTAGACCAAATAACTTCCATATGATCGCCATTAGGTCCAAAAGTCTTTACTTCTAAGGCTTGCATATCACTTCTAGGTAAGTTAGGTTCTCTAATTACTTTTGGATCAGGAATAAACCTTGCCGCTTTACCATCATCTGATTTAGAGGCACTAATATATGAACCTTCATATAAATGTCTACCTATTTCGTATCCGACAATTGACCTAAATTGTGGATTATTAACTAGTTCTGGAGAAAGACTTTTAAAAAATTCTATAGCATCTTCTTCTGTTCTTAATATTTTAGTTTCCATTATAAACACTTCCTATTTTCTATCTAAAACAATAATAACATATAAATAATGATTTTAAAATAAAAAAAGAATTGAAGTATACACTTCAATTCTCTATTCTTCTACTGATTCTTCTTTAACTTCTTCAGTTTTTTCTTCTTTTCTATGTTTTCTTTCTTTCTTTTCTTTATCGTGTTTTTCACTAGGTGCTAGAACTTTTCTACGAGAGAAGTTAAGTCTTCCTTTTTTATCTGTTCCAATACACATTACTACTACTTCATCACCAAGTTTAACGACATCCTCTGTCTTATTAACTCTTTCAGTATCAAGTTCAGAAATATGTACTAGTCCTTCACATCCAGGCCAAATTTGAACGAATGCTCCAAACTCTTCTACTTTAACAACTTTAGCATTGTAAATCTTTCCTTCTTCTGGTTCTCTAACAATATTTTCAATCATCTCACGAGTCTTAGCAATAATGTTCTTATCAGAGTGGTAAATAATAACTCTTCCATCATCTTCAAGATCAACTTTAACAGCATTCATATCAGTAACTGCTTTAACATTAGATGCTTCAAGAATAATCTTAGTAATTGTTTCTCCACCTTTACCAATAACATCTTTGATTCTTTCAGGTTTAATCATAAATGATACTGTCTTAGGAGCATATTCACTAACTTCATCTCTTGGTTTAGCAATTTGTTTTTCCATAACATCTAAGATTTCCATTCTAGCATCTTTAGCTTGTGCTAAAGCTTCAGCAAGTATTTGCTTAGTAATACCTTTAATCTTAATATCCATTTGAAGTGAACAGATACCTTCTCTTGTTCCTCCAACTTTAAAGTCCATATCTCCTAGATGGTCTTCCATACCTTGAATATCAGTAAGTACTGTATAATCATCACCATCAGTAATAAGTCCCATAGCAATACCTGCTACTGGAGCTTTAATTGGAACTCCTGCAGCCATAAGTGCTAAACATCCAGAACAGATTGTAGCTTGTGATGAAGAACCATTAGATTCAAGAATTTCACTTACAACACGAATTGTGTAAGGGAATTCTTCTTCACTTGGAATAACTTGTGATAATGCTCTTTCACCAAGTGCACCATGACCTATTTCTCTTCTTCCTGGAGCACCATATCTTCCAATTTCTCCTACTGAGAAAGCTGGAAAATTATAGTGAAGCATGAATCTCTTTTCAGCTTCTAAGCTTAATCCATCAAGTATTTGATGTTCTCCTAAAGCTCCAAGAGTAACTACACCTAAACTTTGAGTTTCTCCACGAGTAAATAGTGCAGAACCATGAGTTCTAGGAAGTAGATCGATTGCAGTTGAAAGTGGTCTAATTTCATTCATAGCTCTTCCATCTGCTCTTGTTCTTTCCTTAACAACTATATGTCTAAATATTTCATATTCAACTTCTTCAAGAACAAGTTTAACTTTAGTAATAAGTACTTTCAAATCTTCTTCTTTTAAAGTTTCTTCATTTTCAGTAGTATATTTTTCTACTATTTCTTCTTTAATAGCATCTATAGCACCATATTTTTCAAGTTTATCATGAATTCTTAATGCTTCATTTAATCTATCTTCACAAAGCTCTCTAACTTCAGCTTTTAATTCATCTTCGATTTCAAGAACTTCGTATTCCATTACTGGTTTAGCAATTTCTTTAACGATTTCTTCTTCGAATGCTATTAATTCTTTTATAGCTTCATGACCATACATCAAAGCTTCTAACATATCTTCTTCAGATACTTCTTTTGCACCAGCTTCAACCATGTTTATAGCTTCTTTAGTACCTGCTACTGTAAGGTCAATATCACTTACTTCTAATTGATCTGGTGTAGGGTTAATAACGAATTCTCCGTCAACTCTTCCTACTTTAACTCCAGCGATTGGTCCATCAAATGGAATTCCTCCAATCATAGTTGCTAAACTTGATCCTAGCATAGCAGTAAGTTCAGGAGAATTATCAGTATCAACAGATAATACTGTATTGACGATTTGTACTTCGTTTTTGAATCCTTCCTTGAACATTGGTCTCATTGGTCTATCAATCATTCTTGCAGCAAGTGTTGCAGCATCTGTTGGTTTACCTTCTCTTTTGATAAATCCTCCAGGAATCTTACCAACTGAGTATAATTTTTCTTGATAAATTACTGTTAGTGGAAAAAAGTCAGAAAGTAAGTTTGCTGTCTTAGCTACTACTGCTGTTGATAGTACTACTGTATCTCCATATCTAACTAGTACTGCTCCAGTAGCTTGTTTAGCAACCTCACCATTTTCTACTATTATCTTTCTTCCTCTAAAGTCTAATTCAAAAGTTCTCTTTGACATTTTCATTACCTCCTTTATATATAGGTAACTACTTCATTATTGTAATAAATACAACAATAACTTATTACATTTATTACAATAACAAACAGCAATAATTACCTATATTCATTGTCAAAAGAAAGACACTCCAAAAAAGAGTGTCTACTTTATTATTTTCTTAATCCAAGTTCTTTGATTACTTTTCTATAAGCATTTACATCTTTCTTAGCTAAGTATGTAAGTAAATTTTTACGTTTACCAACTTTCATAAGTAATCCTCTTCTAGAGTGATGGTCTTGTTTATGTTCTTCTAAGTGTTTAGTAAGAGCATTAATTTCTTCTGTTAAAATAGCAATTTGTACTTCTGCAGAACCAGTATCTTTTTCATCTCTAGCGAACTTTTTAACTAATTCTTGTTTAGTTTCTTTAGTTAAAGCCATAATTAATTCCTCCTTATATAAATATTCGTTTTATCCAAGTAATGGTTTGGAGAAAGCCAAAACCTAGGTAAAATACCTTTTATAATATACAATATTATTTGCAATAAATCAATACTAAATATACTTTTTATTTCTTTCTTCTTATTGTTTTAAATACTTTTCTAACGTTACCGAATGCTCTAGGGAAAGTATTTAAAAGTTTATCTACAAGTATATAGTTTTCTTTTAGCTCTCCTCTTACTCTAGTTTTAATCTCTTTAGTCATATCTTTCTTTTTTAAAAGTTCATCTGTTCTAGCTACTTTTAACACTATCTTAGTAGATATAATACTATCTATAACAAAAAGTGCTAACAATCCTAAAGACATAACTATTAGAGCTTTCTCTGGTAAAAAATCAAATATAGCATTATTAACATGTCTAAATACATATACAATAAGTATTCCTACTACTCCAAAACCAAGAGAATTACGAAGAGCTACTCTTCCATTTATATTAAACTTCATATGAGAATAATCCCACCATCTTGTCTTAAATATCTTTTCCATTATTAAACTAGTAAAATATTCAAGAACTGTACTTAAGAAAGCACCCATAACAAATACCACTTCAGGATGTGCTTCGTACTGTGCAAGCGGTGATAAAAGAAGGAATCCACATCCAAATATAGGAATCCATGGCCCTAAAAGATATCCTCTTTGAAGTGTCAGTTTTTTTTCATCCATTAAACATACTGCTACTTCTGTAAAATATCCAACTATTGAATAAAGAATAAATACAAGAACTACTTTACAAAAAAGGTATAACATTAAAATTTAATTCTTTCTTCTATATATTCAACAAGCTTATCTACACTTACAACTACTTGTTGCATTGTATCTCTATCTCTAATAGTAACAGTATTATCTTTAAGTGTATTATCATCTATTGTTACAGCAAATGGTGTACCAACGATATCACTTCTTCTATATCTCTTACCAATGTTACCTGCATCATCATAATCAGTCATAAAGTTCTTAGATAACATTTCATATATTTCCTCAGCTTTTTCACTATGATACTTCTTAATAAGTGGTAACACAGTTACTTTATAAGGAGCAAGGAATGGATGAAATTTCATATATTCTCTTTCTTCACCATCTTCAAGTGTTTCTTTTCTATAAGAATCGAATAACACTGTAAGAACAGTTCTATCAAGTCCATAAGTAGATTCAACTATGAAAGGAATATATTTTTCATTAGTTTCTTGATCAAAGTATTCTTGACTTTCTTTAGAGTACTCTTGGTGTCTTGATAAGTCGAAGTTAGTTCTATTATGAGTACCATTTATCTCTCCCCATCCAAATGGGAATTTATATTCGATATCACAAGCAGCTTTAGCATAATGAGCAAGTTTCTCATGATCATGGTATCTAAGTTTTTCTTCAGGAATACCTAAATCCATAAAGAATTTCTTACCATATTCTTTAAAATAATCATAAAACTTCTCATCTTCACCTTCCTTACAGAAAGTTTGATATTCCATTTGTTCAAATTCTATTGTTCTAAAAGTAAAGTTTCCTGGTGTAATTTCATTTCTAAATGCTTTACCAATTTGTCCAATAGAGAATGGTAATTTAGTTCTTTGACTTCTAAGTACATTTTGAAAATTAACATATTCTCCTTGTGCATTCTCTGGTCTTAGATATACTACACTCTTATCATCTTTAATAACTCCTCTATGAGTCTCAAACATAAGATTAAATTCTCTTATATCAGTAAAGTTAGTAGCACCACATTTAGGGCATGGTACTTTATGATCTTTAATATATTTAACCATTTCTTTATCTGTCATTGAATCTGGATGAGCATTTGGATCAAAGTCTGCTATTAAATTATCAGCTCTATGACGCATCTTACATTCTTTACAGTCTATTAGTGGGTCACTAAATGAACCTACATGCCCACTAGCTTCCCATACTCTTGGATGCATAAGTATATCTGCATCAAGTTCAAATGCATTTTTTCTTTCTTGTATAAATCTTTTTCTCCATGCATCTTTAATATTATTTTTTAATCTACTTCCAAGTGGACCATAGTCCCAAGTGTTAGCAAGACCACCATATATCTCACTTCCTTGAAATATAAATCCATATTGTTTGCAGTAACTAACAAGTTTATCCATTGTAAATTCTTCCATATAAATTATCTCCTTTCAAATTAAAAGGTTCTTCTAAATGTAGGGGCGCCATAAGCGCTGTTCCACCCTACTTCATTCAGAAGAACCTCATTTCCATATTGCTCTTAGGATTCCAACCCTCGTCATCACATTGATATATGATATTTTAATACTAATATTTTTATAAATCAATATAAATTAGTAATTCTTATGAGTTCCATCTTTTAATAGAACATCTATGACACCATCATTTTGACCAAGCATGTCATCTACATTAGCAAGTTCTTCAACTTTAGTAGCAGTTGTTTTATCTATTAAGTATACTGAACCATCTTCAAGTATTGCATATACTGAAAAACTTTCATCAGTAGCACCTTTCGTATTATAAGTCTTAACTCTTGCTACTTTAGCTTCTCCGCTTACTTTAACAGCTGTCTTACCATATACTGGATTACCCTTACAATAATCAGTAGTATTATCAGCTAAACATCCAGAATGAGTTAGTAAGAAATATCTTTCTCCATTATCTAAAACTTCTGGTTCTAAATAGTATAATTCACCATTATTTACTACATAAACATATCCAGTCATAAGATTAACTGCAAATGTATCACGAACAGGATATACTTTATTTTCAACTTCTTCTTTGTCTTCTTTTTGAGGTTCATCTTTGCATTTTGCTTGAGGTGTCATTGATACACTAAGCATATATCCACATCCAAATGCTATAAACATCCCAATAATTGTAACAATTGTAACTACTCTTTTATGTTTTTTATAAGCTTCAACTGTAATTGTTTGTTCTTTCTTTTCTTCATCCATCTTTTTATCCTCCTAATAAAATAATTATATTATCTTGAAATATATAATTCAATAGTTAATACTGAATTCCCCAAATAACCATATGCTTAGCTTCTTTACCACAGCATACACAGTTATCAGATATTTGTTCTTGCTCAAAAGGAATACATCTAGACTTAGTTCCTCTAATTTCTTTAATTCTTTCTTCGCACTTAGGATCTCCACACCACATAGCTTTAATAAATCCTGGATGATTATTAATAATCTCTTCCATCTCTTCTAAGCTTTTAGCTTCATAAGTCATACTATCTCTTCTTTCAAGAGCTTTTTGGTATAGATTATTTTGAATCTCGTCCATAAGTCCTTTGACACTAGTTACTATATCAACATCTTTTCCTACAGTAATCTTTTCATTAGTATCACGTCTAGCAAGAGTGATTACGCCCTTATCTAAATCTCTTTGTCCAATCTCAATTCTTACTGGAATACCATTAACTTCTGCTTCAGCAAATTTAAATCCTGGACTCTTCTCAGAATTATCGATATAAGAAGTTATGTTTTCTCTATCTAATTTTTCTTTACATCTATCACATAATTCAATTATTTCATCACTATTACCAATTGGTATTATTGCAACTTTAATTGGTGCTACTCTAGGAGGAATTACTAATCCTCTATCATCACCATGAACCATTATAATAGCACCTATCATTCTATTAGAAACTCCCCAAGATGTTTGATATACGTATTCTTCTTTATTTTCACGAGATAAATATTTTATATCATAAGCTTTAGAAAACTTTTGTCCAAAATAATGTGATGTTCCACTTTGTAATGCTACTCCATTGTACATAAGTGATTCAACTGTATAAGTATATTCTGCACCAGCAAACTTTTCTTTTTCAGTCTTTAAACCAATAACTGATGGAACCGCTAAATAGTTATGGAAAAAGTCATTGTACAAATTAAGCATATCAAGAGTTTCTTTTTCTGCTTCTTCCTGTGTTTCGTGAATTGTATGACCTTCTTGCCATAAGAATTCTCTACTTCTTAAGAATGGTCTTGTTTCTTTCTCCCATCTAAGAACGCTGCACCATTGATTATACTTCATAGGAAGATCTCTATAAGATTTTACTTTACTTGCATAATAGTCACTAAATAGTGTCTCACTAGTAGGTCTTATACAAAGTCTTTCTTCAAGTTCCTTTTGACCACCATGTGTAACCCACGCTACTTCAGGAGCAAAACCTTCTACAAGCTCTCCCTCTTTCTTCATTAAATTTTCGGGGATAAGCATCGGCATATATACATTTCTATGCCCTGTCTCTTTAAACTTTTGGTCTAAGATTTTTTGTATTTCTTCCCATAATTCATATCCATTAGGTTCAAACACAACACATCCTTTGACATTTGAATAACTAGCTAATCTTGCACTAGTAACTACATCTGTATACCACTGTGCAAAATCTACATCTCTACTTGTAATCTTTTCATTTTTCATAATGCTTCTCCTCTTTCTCTAAAATTATACTATTAATTAAGGCTTTTATCAATAGACGAAAAGATGATTATAATTGACTATTTAGGCTTTTTATAGTATAATATATGGCGTTTTAAGGGGGAATAATAAATGTTAACATTTTATTTAGGTTCAATCGTAGTTTCATCTGCAGTCTTATTATTAACTTCTCAAGCTTTTTTGGACAAAATTAAAGGAGAAGGATACACAATCAACAAGCCAAAAAAGAAATCAATTTCTGAAAGAATAGTTGAATTTCTTCCAGCAGCTGTTCTTTTATGTACTCCAGTAGTAAATCTTCTTGCAACAGCTGGTCTAATATTTGCATCAGAGCCAATATACGACAAAATGAAAGAAAATCTTTTAAAAGAAGGAAAAATATCTAAACCAGAAAAAGAAGTTAAAGTAGAAGAAGTTAAAAATGATAATACTGAAAAAGAAGAAGTTAAAGAAGACAAACAAAAAGCATATGACGAAATGAACCTTACAGAAAAAGTTGCATATCTTGAAAGTGAAAAAAGAAGAATGCTTTCTCAAGATAGTGTTAGCGGATTAGAAAACAGAAGTAAAACAATGAAACTTTAATAGAAAAAATAGACAGAAATGTCTATTTTTTTATTGCAAAAAAAGAATAATTAAACAAGTTAATTATTCACTTTTATGTATATCTTCTAAAGTTTTATTCTTTTGCCATATAGGAATAAATTCGGTCATTTTAGCATCTGCTATTCTATATTGCACTACTTTATAACCAAGTCCTGTACAAGTCTTAATTGTTCCTTGTTTTTCTTCTGTTTCATTCTTTCCAAATAGGCAGAACTTTGGTTCAGCTCCATTCTTAACAGCTCCATAATCAGAATAAACTAAGAATGCCCATATGATGAATAGAACAATAATAACTCCCATTACTATTAATCTAACTGGACTACTCTTCTTATCAAGAACAGATGTGTCAACATGTTTAGGCTCTACACCATTTTCTTTGTACCCTGCTCCTTTTGGATTTGGTGCTTTAACAGCTTTTTCTTTCTTTTCTTTTTTTACTACTTTTTTTTCTTTAGTACCCATAGTTCCTCCTTTTTATAACCATACACCATAATATATTCCAGCCATTGTTAGTATTAATCCAACAACCCAGAATAATTTTACTATATCTTGCTCATGCCAACCAAGTTTTTCGAAATGATGATGAAGCGGTGTCATGAGGAATAGTTTTTTCTTAAACACAAACATCCATACTACTTGTAGTATTACTGATAATGTTTCAATAATGAATACGCTTGCTACTACTAAAAGTGTTCCTTCACGATGAGTTAGTATTGCAATAGCAGCCATTACAGCTCCTAGAGATAAACTTCCAGTATCACCCATAAATACTTTTGCTGGATATGTATTGTAAGTCAAGAATCCAAGAAGTGATCCTAAAAGTATAAATGTAAATAGTCCAATTTCTTGATAACCAACAAGTATTGATATCAGTGAGAATGCTATAAATGCAATTGCCGATAAACCAGCAGCTAGTCCATCTAGTCCATCTGTTAAGTTAACTGCATTAGATGCACCGATAAGTACAAATAGAATGAATAACCCATATATCCATCCCATATCTATATAGATACCAAGTCTAGCTATATGAAGTGCTGTCTGTCCTCCACTCTGCATATATAAATAGAAGAATATAATTGCTATTATAAG
>JAEEGL011968285.1_pt1 | contig 14261 bp, 11 predicted proteins | sample 9134231 | NCBI WGS metagenome assembly JAEEGL01 (sample SAMN16246548, study PRJNA631951) | gut metagenome | biome: gut microbiome; feature: rumen; material: fiber-attached | host: Bos | place: Iran: Karaj | collected 2018-10 | reverse complement strand
GTCTTGTAGGTCAATGCTACTTAGAAAAAGAAAAAATCTACATGACCAAACTTCCCGACAAATATATTGAGCTACACTCAGGACTCGGCGATGCCAATCCGCAAAACCTCTTGCTCGTGCCGCTCATTATGGAAGAAAAAGTTCTCGGCGTATTAGAGATAGCCTCCACACACATTTTCCAAGATTATCAAGTAGACTTTATCGAGAGGGTATCGCAATCGTTGGCTATTGCAATAGCATCGTCGCGTATTACGTCAACCGTTTCGTTAGAAGCCGAAGCAATATAATCAATAAAAACGCATTTTTTATCATCTGCAACTATCACATCTTAGGGCATTAATCAACAATTTTGATAAAAGATGTATAAAAACAAAAAAAAACTGTCGAAAAAATTTGCAGTTTATCAAAAACCCTCTACCTTTGCACCGTTGTTTTAAAACAACCACCAACTATCGGGGTATAGCGCAGTTGGCTAGCGTACTTGCATGGGGTGCAAGTGGTCGTGCGTTCGAGTCGCACTACTCCGACAGGGTAATAAAAAACCGCTCAATGCTGAGCGGTTTTTTTTATGTCTTAAAGTCTATTGCTATTCTACAATCTTAATTACCACATTCGATACTGATACAATATGGGCTATGGGATTTAGATCAACAACAGAAGAATAAATTATTCTATATTATTGTTTTTTACTTCTTCTTCAGCAGCAGCGGCTTCTTTTTCCGCTTTAAGTCTCTTACGAATAATGCGGTAGCTGATGGAGGCGGTGATGATAAAGGCTAAGATGCTGTTGACCATAAAGAGTGTGTCGGGTTGAAGGGTGATGCCGTTGAATACGTTGAGAAAGGCTTTTACCACGTTTGATAAACCAAGCACCCATGTTACCCATGTTACTATAATCATCAAAACGTTTGAAACCCAACCATTTAAATGGCATTTACCCATAATCGACGAATCGTTTACCACCATAAAGAGAAACATACTTACAAACGGTAAAATCAATCCGTTGAAGGCTTGTGCAGCAATAATCGCCGGCACGGGACTTATCTGCAAAAATCCCAATACCACGCCAATGGTCAAAACTGCATAAGCAATCCATTTAAAACGACCGGTAGAACCAGCAGTTTCGGTATCTTTCTTGGCTTCTAAATCTTTGTTGAAAATACTGTTGGCAGTAAGTGCCGACGACAATGGTGCGGTAATGGCACTTGTAAATCCGGCTGCAAACATACCAAATCCAAAAATATAAACTGCCCACTGACCAATGCCGAGTGCAAGAGTATCGGAAAGCAATTTGTAAGAGAAGGGCAAATTTTTAATAGCCTCGGGACTAAGTCCGCGGGTCATTTCGGTGCCCACAGCAAGTATCGCCATAGATATAAAGCCGCCGAGTATTACAGCCACCGAAATACCTATACGCATATCTTTAATGGTGGTATCTTTTTGCACCACGTTAGAGCCGAGGAAAAGGTCGTAAGGAACAACTGTTGTGCCCACAAGACCAAGAACAAGAAGTCCGGCTCCTGAGGTTTCGGGCAATGTGGGAACAAACAATCCGTGCATAATTTCGCCAACGGGAGGTTGTGCAAAAGCCGCTGTGGTAATGAACGTTATGCCCATTATAAACACAAAACTACCCATAAAGTTGGCCATCGAACGCAGTGATTTTAAGCTCAACGCCAAACCCGCAACAAGTGCTATAGCACCCACAATCCACCGTTTGTCTAAATGGGGAAATACGAGCGAAAGTCCCTCCACCGAGCCGAGAATGTTGCCGGTTTCGTAGGCGGCGCAGCCTAAAATAATAGCGCCAACAATAAGAATAAGCACAGGAATTTGCGCTTTTTTGCCTGAATAATGATGCTTGATAGATTGTCCGAGGTTCATACCTGAATAAATAGTGCTTCGGGCACTTGCCTCTTGCAATATCAAGCATGCGAATGTGGCAAACAGAAGGGCCCACAAAAGCTGAAACTGAAAATCAGCTCCGGCCTTTGTGGCAGTAGTAACAGTACCCGGTCCAATAAATGCAGCCGAAATAATCGACCAAAACAGGATATTGAGTACTCTGCTTTTAACTTTTGAAAATAAGCCCTTTTTGCCCATTTTTATAATGCTTTTAGCTTGAAACTAATCAGTTAGAAATCCAAAATCATTCTTTTGCTCATATACTGCATAATGTCCTCTTCGTTGAGTTCGCGTTTCTTTTCTTCGAGGAGGAATTTGCCAATAACGTCAACATTGTCTTGAAACTTTTTGTAATCGCCACCTATAATTTTGATAGGTTCATTGCGACGGCGATAGTAAAAGCAAAGTTCAGCATTGTCGAGGTTGAAATTATGATCGGGGTTCTTTTCTACCGACCAAGTGGGGATAAGAGTAAGGTCGTAACCTTTGGGAAATTCACCGGAGTGCGACTCTAAGTGATTGATACGCTGCAAGCACGAGTAGTCTACAAGATGAACTTCGCCAACGGTAAATGCCGTATGGTCTTTGGTGTCGATGTAAACGCTTCCGTTTTCGGCCATCATAAGTTGACCGCGACTGTAATAAGTGCCTTTGAAAGTGCTTCCGCCCATATAGAAGTCAAACCTTTCACCTTTGAGGAGTGTTCCAAATACAAACACTCTGATGATATGGAACTTTTGATTGTTGATCATTTTTTTGTTTATTAATAATGATGATTCTGTTTGTTATCTTTTTATAGAAAAATTTATGCCAAATAATCAAAATGGAGGGTGTAATTGTCAAAAAAAAGGGGCTTATTATAAAAAATAAACCCCTAAAATTATCACTATGGTAACTATGTATAAACTATCTTAAAATTCAAATTTAGCTGACAGTGTTAATAGCCTTGATTGTCAAGCAATTATCTATTCCTCGTAAATATTTTGATCCTTAGAGGCTTCCAATAACTTCTGATATTCTTCTTCGCTTAATCCGTCTTTATAGAAGTTTATCGGGTTTACAGGGTTGTTGTTGATTCTAACTTCGTAGTGGAGGTGCGGGCTTGTAGAAAGGCCTGTGCTACCTACAAGAGCAATCACGTCGCCACGGTTAACTTTCTGACCGGTTTCAACAAGCAACTTGCTGCAGTGACCGTAAACTGTCATATAACCGTATCCGTGGTTGATTTTTACTACGTTGCCATAACCGGTTTGAACGCCGGAATAAATAACCGTTCCACTACCCGATGCGTAAATGGGTGTGCCGGTGGCTGCGGTGAGGTCAACTCCCGCATGAAGTCTTGAATAATGGAGTATGGGGTGGAATCTCATACCGAATGGAGATCCGAATCTGATAAAGTCTTTTGTGGCAATGGGCCTAATAGAAGGAATGCAGGCCAACATTTTTTCTTTTTCTTTTACGAGGTCAACTACCTCGTCGAATGATTTCGACTGTACAACAATTTCGCGTGATATTACGTCAAGTTTGTAAGCCGTTTCTACCATTGTGTTGGAGTTGTCGTAACCACGGTAAATTTCGTAGCGGTCAACACCACCGAAGCCTCCTCGACGTTCTAATTGAGAAACCGGTTTTGCTTCGAATATGGCTCTGTAGACATTGTCGTCGCGGTTTTGAATCTGAGCAAGTTCATCTTCGCATTTCATTAAGCCTTGATTGAGTTGCTCGAATTGTTTTTTCAAATTTTCATTTTCTACACGAGCATCGCGCTCTGCGGGAGATCCTATATAATAGGTGGCTGCTGTGCCTAATCCTATGCCCAACACCGCCGAAAACGCTATCTTTGGTAATACTTTTTGATATATAAACTTACTTAGCGAAAATTTTTCTTCTTCAAACCTCAATGTCTTGGGGTTAAATTTATATTTTACTTTTTTTATCATAACTGATAATTTTGGTTTCTAATCAAACAGGTTAATTAAATAACCATTGCTTCGTTTGATTTATCTTGGTGCAAATTTAAGCACTTTTTTTTAAAAAGCAAACGTTTTTGCCGTTTTTTTATTCCGGCGGTTGACAAAAGGTCAAATGTATTGTTTCTTTTACATCTATAAAACATTGATTGATAACAAATTCTAATCAATTTTGTAAATTATGAAAAAATACTTTCTTTAACGTAAACTTAATATTAAGCACAACGGCTTTTTATGCTTTTTTGCTCAAAAATAATCCACTTTCCCAATGGTAAATTTTCATTATTCAAAAAACGTACCAACTAAATAAAGGTTGCCTTTCTCGAAAAAAAGTGCTAAAATTGCAGCCTGAATCAATTAGTTATACTAAAATGAAAAAGACCTTTAAAATAATTCTCGCCGTTGCAGCCGTGGGTTTGGCTGCCGCCGGTGTTGTAGGATACTCGTTTTACAACCGGATTTACAAACCCAACATCTTTACCAAACAGGCTAAATATCTGTACATTGCCGACGATGCCGACTTTAATGCAGTAAAAGACAGCTTGTTTAAAAATTTCAACGTTACCGACCACGATGGATTTGTGTGGGTGGCTGAAAAAAAGCATTACCCTTCAAAGATTCACGGCGGACGTTACCGAATTACTGACGGTATGACCAACAATCAACTGGTAAACCTCTTGCGCTCAGGCAATCAAGAACCGGTAAGGGTAACGTTTAACAATATCCGCACTATCAAGCAGTTATGCTCAAGAATTTCGCAACAACTGCCCATCGACAGCTCTTATCTTTATAATCTGCTTTCCGACGACACCTTTTTAAATAAGTACGGATTCGACCACGTTACGGCAAATGCCCTTTTTATTCCCGACACTTACGAGTTTTATTGGAACACCTCTGCCGAAAAATTCGTGGAGCGCATGTACGGTTTTTATCAGAAATATTGGACCGACGAGCGCAAGGCTAAGGCTCAAAAAATTGGTCTCACGCCCTTGCAGGTTAGCATTTTAGCATCCATTGTACAGAGCGAACAGGCTGCACATAAGGAGGAACAACCCATAATTGCGGGTCTCTATCTCAACCGTTTAAAGATAGATATGCCGCTGCAAAGTTGTCCCACGCTGATTTATGCTATCGGCGATTTTACCATCAAGCGCGTTACCAACAAGATGATTGAAACCGATTCGCCTTACAACACTTACAAGAATCCGGGACTTCCCCCCTCGCCTATCAACTTTCCCGAACAGTCGGCTTTGGAGTCGGTGCTAAACTACCAGCCAAACGACTATATATATATGTGTGCCAAGAGCGATTTTTCGGGTTATCACAATTTTGCAAAAACTTATCAGCAACACCTTGTTTACGCCAAGGAATATCAAAAAAAACTTGACCAAAAAGGTTTGTAATATCTATTATTTCGTAAATTTGGGTGCTATATAATTTAAACACAAATCTTATGGACAAATTTATAAAACTCAAACTCGCCGTAATGAACTTTTTGCAGTTCGGGGTATGGGGCGCATATCTCACCTGCATGGGCACTTACCTTGGTTCAAACGGTTTTGCCGATAGTATCGGTTTGTTTTATTCGGCGCAAGGCATAGCATCGCTGTTTATGCCTGCCCTTATCGGTATCATTGCCGACAGATGGATTCAGGCTCAAAAAGCTTACGGAATGTGCCACTTGATTTCGGCTGCCGCAATGCTTTCGCTCAGTATGTATTGCATCAACTCAGGTGCCGATGCTCAAATGAGCGTGATGTATCCGCTCTATTTCTTTGCAATCGCTTTTTATATGCCTACGCTTTCGCTGTCGTTTTCGGTGGCTTACAATGCGTTAGATCTCAACAAGTTGGATACTGTTAAGCATTTTCCGCCTATCAGAACGCTCGGCACTGTAGGTTTCAGCGTGAGTATGTGGGTTGTGGATTTGCTCGGATTTCAAGCTACACCTCATCAATTTATGGTAAGCGGCTTACTCGGCATTTTGCTCGGCATTTACGCTTTTACACTTCCGGCTTGCCAAATTCAACAAACCAGTGGCAAAAAATCGTTTGCCGAGGCGTTTGGTCTCGATGCGTTTAAGCTTTTTAAGGAATACAAGATGGCGGTGTTTTTCATATTCTCCGCTCTTATAGGTATGTGCTTGCAAATAACCAATAGTTTTGCCAACCCGTTTATCACAAGTTTTGGCGACATCGAATCTTTTGCCGACACCTTTGGTGTAAAACACGCTAATATCCTTATCTCGCTGTCGCAAATTTCTGAAACTCTGTGCATTCTTTTGATTCCATTCTTCCTCAAAAAATTGGGTATCAAAAAGGTAATGCTAATTGCAATGGCTGCGTGGGTACTTAGATTTACTTTCTTTGGTCTTGGCGACCCGGGTAGCGGCGTTTGGTTGTTTGTGCTCAGCTGCATTGTTTACGGTGTGGCATTCGACTTCTTTAATATTTCGGGTTCGCTCTACGTAAACCAAACTACCAACACAAAGATACGTTCATCGGCACAAGGATTGTTTATGATGATGACCAACGGCATTGGTGCCACTGTGGGAACTCTTTCGGCTCAGGCTATTATCAATGCCAACCGTTGTATGGATTCAACAGTAGAGCCTATGCAACGCTGGGCTGGTTGGACTCAATCGTGGTATATTTTTGCAGCATACGCTTTGGTGATTGCAATACTGTTTGCTCTGATTTTCAAATACAAACACAATCCCGAACAAGCAGAAACAACAAAATAGGCACACCTTATTTATATTATAGCATAAAAAAAGGGCTGACATCAATTTGGTGTCAGCCCTTTTTTTTTATTCTTGCGACTCAGGTTGAGTTTCGTTAATGCTCTTGGGATAAATCCTAATCACTTTTTTAAAGTCGTCGCTTTCGTCATCGCAGTAAACCGTAAGCCAAATGGTGTAAGTACCGGGCTCTGTGTAATAATGCTCAGGGTTGGCACGGTCGGAAAAATATCCGTCGTCAAATTCCCAATAGTAACTTTCGGCGTGGCTCGATTGGTTTTCAAAATAGATTACTTCGCCAACTTCGTACTCGTCATATTCGGTTGTAAAATAAGCATCCAAATCATGGCTGTCGTCGCACGAAGGCATTGCAAAAATGGCAACTATGGCCATTAGCATAAATATAAATTTCTTTTTCATAGCTTTAAAATTTTGGTTATTTACTAAATTGTCGTATTAAAATGTTTGTAATGAATAATAGTGTTGCAAATATAAGTTTTTTTAACAAAAACCGTTCTATTGTAACGGCAAAAGATGTAAATTTGCAAAAATACTAAATAAAAAAATATGTGGTCATTGTTTAAAAAAGAACTTTCCGCCTTTTTTAGTTCCATTACGGGATATATAGTAATAACAGTTTTTCTGTTGGTCAACGGATTGATACTGTGGGTTTTTCATGGTGATATGAATATTCCCGACAGCGGTTTTGCATACTTGGATCCGCTGTTTAATATTGCTCCGTGGATTTTTCTTTTTCTTGTGCCTGCCGTTACCATGCGACTTATTGCCGAGGAAAAAAAATCTGGCACGCTCGAAATTATCTACACGCAACCTGTTAGCGACCTTAAAATTGTGCTTGCCAAATATTTGGCGGCATTGGTGCTGATAGTGATTGCATTGCTGCCCACGTTGGTCTACTATTTTTCGATTAAAAATCTTGGCGTGGTGGGTCAGAGCGAATTTTCGGGTGCGGAACTTGCCGTTATTGATGGCGGCGAAACATTTGGCGCATATCTCGGACTCTTCTTTTTGGCGGCTGTGTATGCTGCTATAGGCGTTTGGGCATCGTCGTTGACCGAAAATCAGATTATTGCATTTCTGCTTGCCATTGGTCTTTGCTTGTTTATGTATTTAGGTTTTGATGCTCTCGGCTCTATGGGCGGCAAGTTTGGACTTTTGCTCTCAAACCTCGGTATCGATGCACATTACAAATCTATCAGCCGCGGTGTAATTGATTCGCGCGATATAATTTATTTTGTATCGGTGTCGGCAGTGTTTGTGCTACTGTCGAAACTCCGTTTGGAAACCGGCAAACGTCGCAATATCAAAGCGTTTCTCACTGCCTTGGCGGTGATTGTGGTGGCAAACTTGTTTTCATCGTATATGTTTGTGCGTGCCGACCTCACCGGCGACAAAAAATATTCGCTCACAGATTTTACCAAGCAATATCTCAGAAACCTCAAAGGCAATGTGATGATACGTGTTTACTTAGACGGCAACCAACTGCCTGTAAGTTTCAAGCGTATGCGTAGCGAAATCAAAGACCGTCTCGATGAATTTCGCATCTACGGTGGCAACAAAATAGCCTACACTTTTATCAATCCCACCGAAAACGAGGACAAGCAGGTGCGTTACGGTATCTACAAGCAATTGTACGACATGGGATTACGTCCTGTGGAGATTGATGATATTTCGCAAGACAAGGAAACCAAAACAATGATATTCCCCTGTGCAATAGTTTGTTACACACTTGAAGCATATACCGGCAACGAAGGCGAAGCCCGCGACACCACAATTGTTCGCGAAATTGGAATCAACCTTTTGAACCAAGACCCGCAACTTGAACCCGGCGACGAACAAAACATATTCAACAGTATGGAAACTTTTGAATATGAGATTATTAACACCATTTATCGCCTTTCGCAAATCGAAAAACCGCAAGTGGCATTTATCGAGGGTCACGGCGAGGCTGAGGAAGATAGGGTAATGGATATTTGCACCGAACTATCTAACTATTACGATGTTCGTAGAGGACCAATCAACGGACGTCCCGGCATTCTTGATCAATTTACCGCCGTGGTAATTGCCAAACCCACCAAACCTTTTAGCGAAGACGATAAGTTTGTAATTGACCAATACATTATGAACGGTGGTAGCGTGTTGTGGCTTGTGGATGCCACCTCTGCCGATTTAGATAGTCTTTACAACGCACCTGCTTCGGCTGCTATGCCGTTAGATTTAAATTTAGACGACATGCTCTTTACCTACGGAGCAAGGCTAAATCCCGATTTGATAAAAGATATGCAGTGCGCTCCCGTGGGACTTGCCGTGCCGGGTCCCAACAATCAGCCTCAGATAAAACTATTTCCGTGGGATTATTTTCCCGTGATACTCAGCCGCGAGAAAAACCCGATTACCAAGCACTTAAATTATACTCTCTGCCGCTTTGCCGGAACAATCGACACTGTGGGCAGCAATACCGACATCACAAAAACAGTGCTTTTGTCGTCGAGCCAATACTCCAAAAATGTGCCTGTGCCGGTTTCAATTTCGTTTGACGGCATCAACACACGACATTCTACCGACGAATACAACCGTCCGTTTCAAAATATAGCCGTGCTGATGGAAGGCAGTTTTGAATCGCTCTACAAAGACCGTCCTACCCGAACAGTGGGCGGCGCACAAATGCAGGTAAAACCCAAATCCGATCACGCCAAAATGATAGTGGTAGCCGATGGCGACATTGCTCTCAACGATATTTCACCCAAAGGCGAGGCTTATCCCCTTGGATTTGACCGAACCTCGCAAAACACTTTTAAAGGCAACAAGGAATTTATCGTTAACGCCCTCAACTACCTCACCGGCGATGGCGACCTGCTAACTATCCGAATGAAAGAGGTAAAAGTGCGTGTGCTCGACAAAGAACGTGCTATCAAAGAACGTTCATTCTACGGCTTTATAAATGTGGCACTTCCGCTGTTGATACTTGCTCTCACGGGTCTTGCCGTATATTTTGTAAGAAAAAGAAAATACTCTACCAAGAAATAAACACATGAAAATCAGTAATTTATTATTACTCTTGATAACCGTCTGCATTGTAGGGTGCGACGGATACCCCGATTTTTCGGTTCAACAAGAAAACTGCTCAATGGTGCGCATCACCCACGAGGGCGCCAACATCACCCTCAAATCCGACACGGCATGGTATGTTGACCTCAATGGCGAAAAACTTTTCTACGCCGACCGCAACAAAGTAGATGCACTGTTTAACACACTCAAAGATATTAACATTCAAGGTATTAGCAGTTTTAATCCCGAAAACAATTTTCAATACACCATCGAGGTATATAATCTCAGAGGCAAATTAAACAAAACATTGAAATTCAACCCAATAGCCTCATCGCCCAATATGGTGGGCAGTTGCAACGGTTCTAAATGCTACGTGGTAGGCATTCCGGGGTTAAATATCTCACCCACAATCAATTTTAATCCCGACCCCTCATATTGGAAAAACCTCGCACTCTTGGAAGTGTACGCCCAAAACATCTCACAAATATCTATAACGCATTTCAACGACCCTGAACAATCGTTTTCAATTAGTCTCAACATCGACACCTTTATAGTAAAAGATTTTGAAAATAAACCCCTTGCCATACCGCAAGACAATGTACGACAATGGCTTGGAGCACTCGGTACATTTCGCGCCGCCGAATATTGCACCTCTCCTATCCTACCCGACTCGCTAAAACTCAGTCAAGTAGCCATCAAAACCAAATCAGGCGAAAGTGAAAACGTAATTTTTTACAAAAAAACACTCGACAACGGCACGCCCGACTACAATCAAATGTGGTTTATCACACCCGAAGGCGCCACCGGCAAAGCCAAGTACTTTGACTTTGATATGCTGCTGATTGGAATCGACAAACTAAGACAATAGTCCAAAAACTGAATAGATGCTCTACTCCACCACCATTTTAGACCATCCGCATTTTTCACCGTTGGCAAACAGCAAAATGGAGTACACACCGTGCGGCAATGTCAATTCTGTTTTAGGCGAACCTACGGAGATATTCATTACCTGCACACCATTGCTGTTGACAACAGATATCTTGTATGTCTTTGTCTCATCGTAATTTTCTATCTCTACGCTAAAACCACAGCCTGCGCTTACTGGGTTGGGATATGCTTTTACACTCTGAACAGCCTTTTTAACAATCGGATTGGGCGACCACTCACACGTGATCATTGTGCCAGAATTCATAAGGGCAGAATACTTGCCCGACAGTGTTTTTTCGGTATAGAACTGACGAGTAGCATAGCTGTCATTCACAGGTACGCCGTTGTGAAACCATTGGTACGAGCTAAACCTTTTTTCGTGGTTGTTTACAAAGATGACATTTTCATAGAGTTGCATAATAACGTCTTTGAATACACCGGCAACCGAGATTGTAAAATTGGTTGTACTCGGAATCATCGTTTCGTCTCCTTCAAAAAAAATAGTGCCTTTATAATCCCCAGGCTCAACACCTTCGGGAATTGAAATTATAATTGGACTTGAAATCTCACCTTCTGACATAATATCTTGGAAAACAGGATTGTCAAAAGTGATAGTGTATTTTGTGGGCTGGTAAGATGACGTTACCTCATATTGAAGCGAAACAGTTTTTTCTTCATTTTTGCAAAACTTAGCGGTGTCTACAGGGAAAGTAAGTTTTTCGGGAAGAGAAACTGAAATTTGCTTTAATTCTATCCACTTGGCTGAAAGTTCCGTATCACTAGTAACCTTACCATTCTCAAAATCCCATTTTTTGCCATCTTGGGTATACCAGCCATCGAATGCATAGCCCTCCTTAGTCGGCTCCACAGGTTTTTGAATCTTTTCGTCTTCGTAGGCATCCACATCAAAAGAATTAGCAATATTGCTAAAAGATACTTTGTAAGGCTGAATGTTGAAAGTGAACTTACCAACAGTATGGTAAAAATACCGAAAATTACTGTTCTGATCGTCGTAATACGGCACTGAAACCGAAATAGTGTTTTCGCCTTTTGTACATCCGTCCTCACCATTGGTAAATTGATATGTAAACGCCGTGCCGCTTTCGGGATAATAATGATACCAAGAATTGACGTTAATTTTAATAGGATAATTCTCCACAGGATTTGTCTTAGGTATATTGATACTCAATTTTGGAAATATGTGACAAACATTTTCAGCGGAGTAAGTTTCACCGCCGACTGAGGCTTCAACAGCATCAACTGATATAACTGTCACTTTAACTTCCACATCCTCGCATATAAACTCATCAGAGTGTAGTTTTACCCAACCATCATTGCCATCGGTGGAGTAAACCACATTGGTATGGTAGGATTTACCGTTAGCAAGTTGAGCCATATCCCAGTAAACGTTGTCTGATAATTCGTGACCCAAATCATACCCAGGACGGATAGTGTCTTTTATGTTTAGATCTACGATATAGGTTTTAATCATTTGCTTATTTACAACATCCGGCGTAGAAGAAGATTTCAATTGTATCACCTCACTTGGTTCGGCTACAATTATGTACTTATGAGGCACCCATTTCGGATAGAGGTTAACTACCCCGGTAACCTTGTCGTTAGCAAAATCCCATTCTGTTCCTTCTGCGTACGTGTCTGTAGTGTACCAGCCTTCGAGTTCAAATTTCATCGGGTACCAATCAGTAGATACAGAAGGATGAATGATATAGTCTTCGGGGATTAATGTGTTGTTTTTGACATATTTTGTGCGTTCACTTAAATCCCACGTAATCGGGTCGCGGCCTTCTTGTGCCTTATCATTATTAAATGTAACCGGATAATACGAATCTATGGTACAATCATTATTTCCCACGGTGTATTGATATACGTCAAATTGTAAATTAACATCAAAATAGTAATAACTTGCAGGTGAAAAATCAATTAGGTTATTATAAATGGCACTTTGAATTCCTCTGTCGTTCACTTTAAAATGAACTGTTGTACCTTTGTTAAAAAGCCCCTCGTAAGGATTGCTTGGATCAGAAGGGGAACTTCCGTCGCAAAACTCGGTGCCATACGGAATAACAACTTTATACTGTTGCGCCAAAACATCATTTGACATCACAACCGTTAAACAAAAAGCGATAATAGTAAAATATAATTTACAAAATGCCCCCCCCGATAGAAAAGCAAAAAGTTTAATTTTAGTTGTAAAATTATTATTGTATCTCATAGTATTAATATTATTTATAATTTTCGCAAATTAAGGCAAAAAAAAAATATAATCCAAATTATTTTTTTTCCCACATTTTTACGCAAAACACGTAATTTGCATTTGTTATTTAAAAAAACACTCGTAAATTTGCACTACGATTTTAAGGGCATTGTTATGCAACAAGATATTGTAAATCACATAGGTACGGTAACTCAGATAACCGACCAAAGCGTGTTCGCAAGCTTTAATGCTGGCGAAGCGTGCGGCAGTTGTCAGGCCAAAGCTATCTGCGAAAGCGGCAAAGGAAGACTTATTACTGTTGAGGCCGAACGCGGTGATAATGAGTATGTTGTAGGGCAAAAAGTAAACGTTAGTCTCGATACCCGCACAGCCTCCACAAGCGTGATGATTGCATACGTATATCCCCTTATAATGCTCTTTGTAATAATGTTTTGCGTAATGGCGGCTACGGGCAATGGCGATGCGGGATGCTTGGCGGCTCTCGGTTCGTTGCCAATTTATTACACAATATTGTATTTATGCCGTCGTCGTATCAAAAAAAAGATTAAATTTGCAATTACAGAAATTTAAATCGATAAAAATCAGATAAACAAACAACAATGGAGAACAACGTAATAGCAATTTCCATAGCGGTATTAGGCGGAGTAGCGGTTTTGGCCGCCGCCATACTGTACGTGGTGGCTAAAAAATTCAAAGTTGAAGAAGATCCGCGCATCGACCAAGTAAACGAACTCCTTCCGGGAGCCAACTGCGGTGGTTGCGGATTCGCCGGTTGTAAAAACTTTGCTGAGGGCTGTGTAAAAAGTCTCGAAGGCAAATTCTGCAACGTTGGCGGAGCGGACGTAATGAACAAAATTGCCGAGATACTCGGCGGCACGGTAACGGCTCCCGAGCCAAAAGTTGCCGTTGTAAGGTGCGCCGGAAGCACGGCTTGCCGTCCCAAGGTTAACAACTTTGAGGGCGCAAAATCGTGTGCCGTGGTAGCCGCCACTTACGCCGGCGAAACCGGCTGCGCATTTGGCTGCATTGGTCTTGGCGACTGCGTTACTGCCTGCGAATTTGGCGGAGTGTCGATCAACCCCGAAACAGGACTTGCACAAATCAACGAAAGCCTATGTACGGCTTGCGGTTCGTGCGTAAAAGCCTGTCCCAAAGGCATTATCGAACTGCGCAAAAAAGCACCCAAGTTTCGCAAAGTGTACGTTTCGTGTGTCAACAAAGACAAAGGCGCGGTGGCAAAAAAAGCCTGTTCATCAGCGTGCATAGGCTGCGGCAAATGTGCCAAAACCTGTCAGTTTGAAGCCATTACGGTAGAAAACAACGTGGCTTACATCGACTTTACCAAATGTAAGATGTGCCGCAAATGCGTTGAGGCATGTCCCACGGGCGCAATCAAAGAGGAGAATTTTCCTCC
>JAEEGL010935412.1_pt1 | contig 14261 bp, 9 predicted proteins | sample 9134231 | NCBI WGS metagenome assembly JAEEGL01 (sample SAMN16246548, study PRJNA631951) | gut metagenome | biome: gut microbiome; feature: rumen; material: fiber-attached | host: Bos | place: Iran: Karaj | collected 2018-10 | reverse complement strand
TAATCTGGTGTATGAACTTCTCTTATTTTGTTTGAATTTAGATAATTTTCGTTTAAAGTTCGAAATTTGTTGTTATTATTAATGTTATTATAAATAAATTTATTATTATTATTTGTTGTTTTAATATTATTGTAATTATAATTATTATTATTATTATTATTATTAATATTATTAGAATAAGTATGATTATTATAAGAATGAATTTTTCCTTGTGAATTGTATCTATTTAATTTTGAATTATTATTGATGTTTAAATTATTTTTTTTTGAATTATTAATTTTATATGTTTTATTTATTGAGTTGTTTGAATTTTTTTTGGGAATTAAATTATTTTTATTTGATTTATTATAAGTTTGTAAAATATTTGTATGAACTTGTTTGAAAATAGAATTATTATTTTCATTAAAATCATAGAACATTTTAAAAATAATTTAAAATTTAAATATTTTTTTAATTTAAAAATTTAAAAAATATTATTATAAATAAATAATAAAAATTATTTTTTTTTTAATATAAAAATAATAATAAAATAATCAAAATTATTTAAAAAAAAATAAAATAAAAAAATTTAATTGAAAAAAAAATTTTAAAATTTTGTATTTTATTTATAATTTTATAGATTTATTAAAATTAATTAATTAATTATTAATTTTTAATGATTATTTGATAAATTTTTTAAAATTTCTTTTTTTATATATTTTAATTCATTAATATTTAAATCATCAATTAAATATAAAATTGCATTTATTTTATTACTATTTTGAAATTGATGATAATTATTTTGACTTTTTCTAAAATTTGAACCACTTTTATTAGGATTATTATCATTAAAATAATTTTTTATATCATCAATTTTATGTAAACGATGAACATATTCATCTTCTTCATTAAAATTATTATTATTATTATTATTTTGATTGTAAACATTAATTGCACTTGTTTCGAAATTTTCTAATATTTTATTTACATTATTAGTTAAATCATTATTGTCGATATTATTATTATTATTGTTGTTGTTTATGTTGTTGTTATTGTTTGATTTTGGAGGTTTAATAAAACTTTGAGATGTTTTTATATCTTTAAATATATTTTCTATTAATGTTTCATCTATTGGAGGATTATTATTGTGATTATCATTATTATTTTCATTATTATTATCACCATTATCATTATTATTATTATTATTGTTATCATTATTATTATTATTGTTATAATTATTATTATTATTATCATTATTATTATTATTATTATTATTATTATTATTATCATTATTATTATTGTTATTATTATTATTATTATTATTATTATTATTATTATTATCATTATTATTATTATTATTATTTTTAGAATTCTCATGATTAATTCTATTTCTGGATTGATAATTATTTTCTAAATTTATAGTTCCAAATAAAGTAGAATTATTATTAAGATTTGAACTAATTCTTATCAGATTTATAGTATTATTAGTAACTTGACTTCTTATATTTGGATTATCTAAATTTAACATTGGTAAAGAAGATGATTTATTTTCTTTTCCAACTTCTTTAATAATTTTAATTTTTTTAATTTCAACTTCATTTTCACTTTTTTCATTTTCATTATCTTTATTTTCTTTAATAGAAGCGCCTTTATAAACATCTAAAAATTTAGAATTTTGTCTTTGATAACAATTAAGAAAATCAATATCTTCTCCATCACAACAAGAGAAAAAAGAACTTTTAACTTGTAATTTTAAGCTAATATAAGTTTTTCCAATTTGAATTTTTAAAGGTAAACCTTTAATTAATTTAATTTTAGGATTTTGAATTAAAACTAAAGTTCCAAATTTAGAATAATTATCTTCTAAATATAAACTAAAACCAATTTTATGAATAAAACAATGATTTCTACTAATTGATAATTCTGGAATTGATAATTCACATTCACTTGCTCTTCCTAAAGAAATTGTTTTTTTATCATCAAAATTTATAATATGGAAAAACCTTGTTTTAAATTTATCATCTCTTACAGTTTCTAATATTATATAATGATTAAATTTAGGTTCATATAAAATTAAATTATATAATCTATTATTATATTTTATGTAATCTGGATAATTTTCTTTACATAATTCACAATGATAATTTTTTAAATTATATGTTATTGTTGTTTCATTATTTTTGTTTTCTATTTTTGAATGAAGCCAATTTTTTAAACATTTATAATGAATATATGCCAGTGAACCTGAGCATTTACATGGACAAATTAATGGATTTTCATATGTATTTAAATTTGAATAACATATTCTACACAAATTATTATTATTATTGTTTTTCATTGAACTATTATCTAATACTTTCTCATTTTTTTCACTTGTATAATTTTGTAAACTTATTCTAGGTAAAATTAAATTTTGAATTGAATTATCTCTTTTGAAAACTTTTATTTTTTTAAATTTATTATTCTTTGATATTCTTAATATTTGACTATTTGCTTCTAATATTGAACCAACACTTTCATTTCTTGAAAGTGAATATGATAATCCATCATATGTTTTATCTATATTATTTATATATTTATTATCTTCTGATTTTATTTTATGTACTTTTATATATACTCTTCCTAATTTAAATATCTCACCTTCATTTAATTTATACCAATTCTTTTTTTTGTCAGTATTTTTTTCATTATATTTTTTCAATGATATACCTTTGTATATTAAATATGCCAAATTTTCTTTTGGAATTTTCTTTAAGTTTCCTTCTGTTTTTTCTGTTAAGATTATATATTCTTTTTCTGTTTTTAATATTTGAAAAAGTTGAAAAGGTTTAAAAATTTTGTTTATTTTTTGTGAATAAAATATTTGATTTTCTATACGATATATCATTCCACTTTCTGAAATTGGAATATTTATTAGGTAAAAATTGATATTGTCAAAATCAATTAAATCATAAATTTCCTTTTTCCAAATTTTCCCTTTTAATTTAATATTTCCTAATTGACTCATTTTATTAAATGATTTAAAAAAATCATAAAAAAAAAAATCTTTAAAAAAAAATTTACTAAAAAAAACTAAAATATAATAAAAATGTCAAAAGAAAAAGACCTAGAGACATGGATTGAGACATTAAAGCAATGTAAATTATTAAAAGAATCGCAAGTGAAAGTATTATGTGAGAAGGCTAAAGAAATATTAAAAAAAGAGCCAAACGTAGTTCAAGTAAAAACTCCAGTGACAATATGTGGAGATATTCATGGTCAATACTTTGATTTAATGGAGTTATTTAAAATAGGAGGTTCCTCACCAGACACGAACTACTTATTCATGGGTGACTACGTAGATAGAGGATATTATTCTATAGAATCAGTATCTCTCCTTCTATGCCTCAAGGTCCGTTTTCCTCAAAGAGTTGTTTTGACTAGAGGTAATCATGAATCTCGTCAAATCACACAAGTGTATGGATTTTACGATGAATGCATGCGTAAATATGGTAATTCAAATGTATGGAAAACTTTCACTGATTTATTCGATTATTTACCATTAAGTGCTGTTGTTGATAATAATATTTTCTGTCTTCATGGTGGTTTAAGTCCTTCAATTGAAACACTAGATAATATAAATCAATTAAGCCGTTTTACTGAAATTCCACAAGAAGGTCCCTTTACTGATTTATTATGGAGTGATCCTGAAGATCGTTTTGGATGGGGTATGAGTCCTCGAGGAGCGGGATATATTTTTGGACATGATATTAGTGAGCAATTTGAACATACTAATAAATTAGGTTTGATTAGTAGAGCTCATCAATTAATGATGAATGGATATAATTATTGTCACAATAAACATGTAATTACTATCTTCTCTGCTCCTAATTATTGCTATCGATGTGGGAATCAAGCTGCTATTATGGAAGTAGATGAAAATAGAAGACAAACTCTTTTACAATTTGATCCTAGTCCTAATCAAGGAAATGATAGTAATAAGGAAAGTGATAAGAGAACTCCTGATTATTTTCTTTGAACAGATTTTATATTTTGTTTATTTTTTTATTATTTTTGGGAGTATTTTGAAGTTTTTTATATTTAATTATTTTTTGAGTTCTTTATCTTGGATTTATATTTCATTTCTCTTTTTGAATTAAATGTTTTAATAACGTTTATTAATATGTGATTTGAAATTTTTAAAATTTTTTTTATATTTATTTTTTTTACTTCAATTTATTTAATAGTATTTATGATAAAAAATATATATTTTAAAAAAAAATATTTTTTAAATTTGAATTCATATTTCTCCTAAAGAAGGAGGAGATATAATTTTAATCATTAACTTCAATAATAATATTATATTATTAATTTCATTTAATTAATTTTTTTTCTTTTTTTTATCAATTGTTTTATTTATAAAAATATTTCAAAGCCTTTTTGAGTAATATTATTAATATTATTTTCCATTTTATTTATCAAAATATTAAAGTAGTATAAATAAAAAAAATATTATTTATTTTGAGATATATAAAAAGTAATATAATCACCAATATTTATATTTATCTCATTTTTTTCATCGAAAATTAACCCATTTTTTTTGACTTCATTTTCTACATTTTTTCCTTCATCAAAAATATTAATTAAAATTCCAATATTATTATCTTTTCCATTTGAATTTCCAGTTTTAATAGCTTTTAAAATAATTTTAAAAATATAATAACCAACATCATCAAAGAAGATTTTATCAACTTGGAAATTATCAATGAAAATATTTTTAATATTTTGAATAACAATATCAGAATTTTCAATTTGATTGATTGAACTCCATGAATTTTTTAAATTTTCAATTTCACAATTTCGATTTTTATCATAATATTCTTTTAATTTAATCCAATTAAAACTTTCAAAATCAATTAATCCAATTTCAGAAAAAATTGTTAAACTTAAATTGATATAATCTCCAGGGTAAAATTCTAATATATTTCCATAATAAGCTCTATCTAATTCATCAAAATAAAAAGATGTATATTCTTTAAATATCCAAAAATTTTTTTTTTTATTTTTGTCTATTATATCAAATGTATATGATGATATTGTTTTTATTATTTCTCCTGAATTTTGTTTTGTTTTATTTTTAAATGATATTTGATATGAATTATTTATTATATCTTTATTATTTTCTGTTATTTTAGATTTTATTGTAAATATTATTCTTAAATTCATTTTTTTGTTTTTTTTGTATTTTTTGAAAACCAAAAAAAATTTACTTTCTTTAAATAAAATATCATTATTGTATTTGATTATGTAATTTGGTATTATTTTTTCTTTTGAAATTTCTGTTAAATTTAAAATGATTCCTTGATGAATTTCATTGTTTAAAGTAAATAATCTATATAAATCATTTGTATCTAAAAAATTTGTTATTCTTAAAAAAATATTTTTATTTAATATATATGTTTCTATAAATTTTTTATAATTAATTATTGTAAATTTATTATTTTCTATATTTTCATTTTCTTCTTTTATTATTTTATTATTATCTTTTCTATATAATTTATCTTTTAATAATTCTATTTTTTTATCTAAATCTTCTTTATATTTATTTAATTTTTTTAAGTTTTCTCTTTTTATTAAATTTTTAAAATTTCTGAAATTATCCATATCTAATTGAACTGTATTATTCCTTCCATTTGAAATAAAAGAATTCATAGAAGAAAATTCAGTATGAGTTTTATTTTTTTTGATAAAATCAAAATTTTTTGTTGAATTGAACATAATTTAAATTTATTGTTTTTATTTAATTGAAAATAAATATATTTATTATTTTTATTCATTTTTGTTTTAAATTAAAAAAAAAAAAAATTAATAAAATTAAACTAATAATTTCCTTTTTGAGCAAAGTCAGAAACATTTATCATAAAACCAGTTTTTTCTAAATCAATGTTTTTAATTTTTAATTTAAGATTATCAATATGTTTTTTAAATAAATTTAAAGCAGGTCTTAAATTTTCTTTTTCTTTTTTTTTGTCAGAAATCATTTTATTTAATTTTTGAATATTTTCTTTTAAAAGTTGAATTTCAACTTTTTCTTTTTGAATTAAAGTATTTATTTCTATTGTTTCATTTTTTAATTTTTCTATTTTTGGTTTATAAATTGGAATTTCTTTTTGATAATTTTGAATTCCTTCATTTATATTTTTATATATTTTATTTACATTTTTTAAATTACTTATTTTTATTTTTTCTTTTGAATTATCTTTTATCATATATTTTTTTTCATTTTCATACATATTTATTTTTGATTTTAATATTTGAATTGAATTTTCTAATTTTTCTTTTTCTTGAATTTTTTCATTCATTTCTTTTTGATATTTCTCAAATCCTTTATTTTTAATTGAATTAATCATTTCTTCTAAATTATTCATTTCATTATTTACTAATTCATAATTATAACTTTTATCTATATTTATTGGAATTGATTGATCAATTGAATTCAAGAAAGATTTCATATTATTTTTTTTTACATTTTTAAAACTTTGATAATTTGAAAAATTACTTTTTAAATTTGGAGTTTGAGGTCTTTTTTTTTTCTTAAGACACATTTCGTTATTTATATTTTTTAGAGTATTATTGCTATTATAAATACTATTTAAATTTGTTGATATATTTGAATTTATATTTGAAGTTACATTTGATATTATATTTGAATTGAAATTTGAATTAATTTCACTTAAATTTTTGAAATTGTCATTTATTATATAATAATTTTGACTTTTATTATTTAAATTAAAACTTTTATTTTCTTTTCTTGGAAAATTCCTTTTAAATAATTTCCCAACTTGTTTATTTTTTGAATTAGAATAATTTTTTAAAGGAGTATTTATTGATTTATTTACTTTGTCATTATAATATATTTGACCATGAGTATTATTTGTATTTTGAGTTGAACTTTCTCTTGTTAATAAATTATTCATTGTGTTACTTGTTGTATTTTTATTCGAGTTTTTCATAATTGATTTATTAGTTGTTCTTATTCTATTTCTTTGAGTCATTGATCTTGATAATTCTTTCAACATTTTTTATAATTATTTTATATTTTTATTCAATAAAAATCAAAAATGAAAAATACATTATTTAATAAAGTTTTTTTTATTTATTTTTTGTTTTTACTCGATTGTTTTTTATTATTATTAAATGAATATAATGAAAGTATTGAGATTAATTATATTTTCAATTTTGTTTATATATTCTAATTCAAAACATTCAACTTTTAAATTTTTAAATCTGAAGAAACTCAAACAATAATATCATTTGAAAATGGAAAAAAATTGATAAAATAAATATGAGATAACAAACATTTTATATATAAATTATCGTATATTAAGATTATTATTAGAATTCAACTCAATAGAAAATTTAAATATAAATATTCCATTATATTTAAATTCTTCATCAATAAATATAATATTATATTTAAAAGATAATATCATTTTATTTAATATAATAGAGTAATTGATATTTTCCAAGAAAAAGGAATAAAATGGAAAAATGCAGTTTTATCAACATGTGGATTAAAAAATAAAAAATAAATATTTTTTAGGAGGAAATTAACATTATTCAAATGATATAACAGAAAGATTTCTATTTTTAGATTATTACTTTGAATTAATTATTATATTAATTATAATGAATAGGATACTTTTAAAACTTTACTTTCTAGTTTTATAAAAAAATCCTCAGGTTACAATACATTATTAATATTTATGATTTTTAGAGAAAGAAAGATAAAGATATTTATGTTCCTATTGATATTAATTCACCTTATGAAGAAAAAGAATGAATTATACAATTTGAAAGTTTTATTGATAAAAACCTATATGATGCTTCATTGGGCTTTTATAATATTTCAATATATAAAATAATGTTTTAGTAAGTTAATTTTATATATAAAAATAAATTTAATCATAAAAAAAATTTTCAAACTATTAAGTTACTCTAAAACTAATTTTAATTAAAAATTCACACTACTTCAAATTATATTTAATTTAATTTTATATTACAAAATGTGTTAATTCTTTTCCTTTAGTGTCAATAATTTCATTCCAAATATGAATTAATTTATTATTCCAACTTTCAAGAATTTCATCCATATGATTTTTAACTTTATCTCTATTTAAAGTCATTTCATTAGTTAAAGATTTAAAGAAAAGAAATAAAGGAGAAGAATATTTAACTTCAAAATGTCTTAAGGACAAAATATTATTAAAAGTATTTAAATTAGTTAATTTTAAATCATAAATTGAAGCATAAATTTCAAAAACTCTATGATAAATTTCAATAGCAGGAACAATAAATCTAATAATAATATTTTCTTTTAAATTTTGATATTCAGGTAAAATTTTAATTATATTTGAATTTATTTCAACAATATAACAAATAAAAGGTTTTATTATATTTATACTTCTTTCACCATAATATATTAAAACATCTAAAAATAAATCAAAGACTTTTTCACTTATTTCATTTATTTTATTTTGTAATTCTTCTGAAAAATCACATTTTTGTAATTCTGAGAGAATTCTTTTTGAATAAAAAGAAGAATTTCCTGTTGAAGAAATATTATTCTTTATTGAATTATAATTTAATTCATTTTTATTTTTTTCTTCTTCATTTTCCATTTCATTATTAATTAAAGAATTTGTATTATTTGATATTTGCTTTAACATTTCTATAATTTCTTCTTTTTTATTATTTGTAAATTCATTTTTTTTATCTAATTCTAAAACAACATCAATTAAATGTTCTTTTACAGAAACCATTTTAGTTAAGAAATTTTTTTTTTTTAAATTATTCTTTTGGTTTAATCTATATTTTAAAACTTCAATTGGATTGTTGATTTGAATTGGAATAAAAGCAGAATTTGGGTTTTTAATTTCAATTTTTTGAGCATTATAATATTTATAATATTTACATATATCAGAATATTGAATTTCATTTTTTTGAATTACATACTTTAATTTATCATAAAAAGAAAGAGAAAATTGTTTAAAATATTCATAATTTAAAATTGAAATATGAAAATCTTTTAAAACTTCATTAAATTCATTTGTATAAAATTCTTCAAAAGAATTTGAAATATTATATCCAAATTTTGAATAATAATGAAGAAAACAAGCAGAAAATAAAATTAGTACTTTTTCTTTTTCTGATAAATTATTTGTTGAAATTACATTTATAAAATTTTGAACAGTAATTTTTAATATATCTATACATTCTTTAAAACAATTTTGTTTTATTAAAATTATGTAATTAAAAATATTTATAAAGGCTTCTTTATCAAAAGTATATACTGAATAATATGTTATTTTTTTTCTACTTTCTACAATTTTAATTTCTTTGTTTATTGTGTTTTTAAATTTATTTTCTATTTTTTTTATACATTCTGTTATTTTACATTTTAAATTTTCCATTCACCTAATTTTTGTATTATTAAAAATTAATTATTTGAATATTTATCTCTCAGTTACTTATTTATGTTTATAAAAAAAAGAGTTCTATTTTTTATTTAATTTTTTTTCAAATTCATTTATCTTTTTTTTATTTATGATATATTTTTCATTTTTGTTTTTTGAATGAAGATTTTTTTATTTATTTAATAAATAATGAAAAATTAAAGGAAATAAAAATAATTTTAAATATTTTAATTTGAAATAAATGTTAAAAAAAGATAAAAAACAAAAAAGTCAGTTACCAAAGTATAAAATTTCTTAAAAAAATTAGAATTGAAGAAAACAATAAAAGAAGAAAAGTTTATAAAACAGAACGTCTTCTTTCTCTTCAAGGATTAAGTTATACTTTTCAATCATATAGAGATAAAGTGTTATCAAAAAAAATAGAACCAAAAAATTATATTTTTGATCTTAACAACACATTCAAATTAAATTTAAATTTAATTAATACAATTTTTTCTTCTTATAAGAATATAAAAGAAGAAGAGAAAAAGTTAATTAAGAAATTAAAAAAAATAGAAATTTTATTTGATAAAAAGGGAAATTTAATAAAAGAGAAAAAAAAAATTAACGGTAAAATTTTAATGGACAATCAAATTTTGGAAGAAAGTAAAAGAACAAAAAATGAGAATTTATTATCTTATAAAGCTCAATATGAAGAAATAAAAGGCAATTCAATTAGAAAAGAAGTAATGTTAAAAAAATACCAAAAAAAATTTTTTGATGTTGAAAAATATATGAAACAACATTTTAAAAAATATGGCAGAAATGCTTTAATTAATTCAAACAACATTAATATGTATATTATGGAAAATGAAAATTTAAAACTTACTAAAATTAATGTTGAATCTGATATAAAAATTTTAAAAACAAATATACACATGTTAATTAAAGATAATGTTCAATTAAAAATAAGAGAAAATATTTTATTAACACAAACTGATTATGTTAAAAAAAATAATGAATTTGAAGAAATAAATAAGTATGATTCTTTAATAAAATCTTATTCTTCCAAAATTTTTTTTTTACAAAATTCAATATCTAAATTAAAGAAAATAAATGAGAAATTAAAAATTAAAAGTAATAATAATATTAATAAAAATAAGAATAAAGAAAATAATGAAGATAATGATATAACAAAATCTGAAATTGGAATTGATGATAAAAATATTAATATATCAATATTACCAAATATTTATCCTAAAATTGGAAATTATTTAACAACAAATGTAAGTATTATTAGTAAAAGAAGTAATTTTGAATGGGATATATCATGTATAGAAAAAAATATAGATTAAAAAATAATATAAAATATATAAATCAAAGGTATTTAAATTTTTTAATAAAATATTTTCCTTAATATTGAGTTTTTCTTTTCTATTAAAAATTATTACTTTTTTAAAAAAAATATATTTAAAAAAAAATTATTATAAAATGGGAAATTGTTGTGAAACTCCTCGAGACGATTTTTCAGAAGAAATACTAAATTCAAATTCAATAGAAGAGATAATATCATATTTAAAAGAAAAAATCGAAGATGCAACAGTAGAACAAAATGATTTATTAACATATTTAGATGATAATAATTTTAAACCTTCAACAATAAATATAGAAGGATTTAATGAAGAAGATTTAAAAAAAAGAATTCCTTATTTAGATGAAATAAAAGATTGTATTAATAAAGTTATTACTTTATTAGAAAAATATCCTAATTCTAATTTAATAGAAATTAAAAGAAGAATTTGTGACTTTTATGAAATGTATACTTGGTTATATGATGAAGATAAAAGATATGAAATTTGGTTTGTGAATTTTAAAAATTTTATTGAAAAAGATAATGAGAAATTAACTAAAAATGAATTAAGAAAAACTATGCCAATTAAAAATAATCATTTATTAGAAAAAGAAGAAATAACAGAACAAAGTAAAGACATTTGAACATAACAAACTTTTTTTGTTAATATTTATATTATAAAACAAATATAAATAAAAAAAAATAAATAATAAAAATGTATAATATAGATATTTATTCTTATTGGAATAAACCATTTTCTGAAACAAAAAAATTTAATATTTATCCTTTAGATGATAAAGGAAGAAGAAAATATTATTCTAATCAATCTCATAATGTACATTATCTTAAAAGAACTTGATCCTTTTGTTTTTAAAAGTATTGTTGGGATTGATTATAATACTTTATTAAAAGAACAAGATAATAAAATTAGAGAAATGAATCATGAAAATAATTTAAATGATAATATAAATGAAGATAATTTATATCAAAACAAAGTAAATGTTAATGATAATGATAATGAAAATGATAATGATAATTGTGATTATCAAAACGACAATAATGAAAATTATCAAACAAATAACGAAAAAAAATTAATGAGAAAAAGTCAAAGTCAAGAAAATATTAATTATAAAAATTTAAAACCAAATAATATTTATTCTGAAAATATTCTAGAATATATTCCTTTTAATCCAAAAAATACAACTTCAAAACATTTTTTTAAACAATACAGAAAACCAAAAAATTTTTTTGGAATTTTTGGTTATAATAAATCTTTAAATTTTAAAAATAATGGAGAAAGATATAAATATAAAATAAAGAAACTTCAATATAAAACAAGATTAACAAGTGCTTCTCAAAAAAATATAAATTTTAATAAATTAGAAAAACCAATTTCAGATACTTTTAAAAATTATACTAAAAATTTAAGTTATTCAATGGAGAAATATTATAAAGAAGGATTAAATAATGAAGAAATAGAAAAAATAGAAAATGAAAAATTAAATAGAAATTTAATAAATCAAACTTCATGTAAATTTAGAATGAAATATAAATTACCTGATGTTTGTTCAATTGCAAATCAGAAACAAAAAATTAGGATTGTTAGAAATTTAAATCAAAAAGAAATGGGAGAAAAATATAATCCTTATGCTTTAATTATTCCTAATAAAAATCGAACTGCAAGAAATTATATTGGAGATTTATTTAAGCATTAATTTCTTTTATTTTAATTTAATTTATATTTTTTTTTGGAAGATTTTAGACAATATTTATATTTATTCATTTTATTATATAAGCCAAATTATTATTTTTTTATATCATTATAATTGAAGAGATAAAAAAGTCTTTTTTATATTTAAAAATAGAAAAAAATAAATTGCTGCTTTATAATCAAGGAAGCAAAAATATAAGACAAACTTTTATAAACTTTTTATAAGTATATTATTTTGATATAGATTTTTCTTATCAAGCTATAAATAATTATTTAATTTAAAATATATTTTTTTATTAATTCTTTAATGTTTAATTTTTTATTTTTTTTTTTATTCCATATTATTTATCTAATAAAATAATATTTTGACATTGAATCAAATGTAATAACTGTGGAATTAAAAACCAGTTCGTTAATACATTATCACAAAAATACCAAAAATATTATTTTAAAAAATAAATAATATATAATAAAAAATTTCCATAATTAAAAATATCTAAGCCCGAATTTCTTCTATTTTTTTAATAACTTCCTTAACATTATCTTCATTGACATCATGACCAATAACTGCATCTTTATGTTTATTTTGATCATTACTGAAAACAGGTTGTTTTTCATTATTTTTATCATCAACATAAACATAATATTCTCCATTTCCTGGTTTAACTGGAACAATTTCATAAGTTACTTTATAACCTGAGTCAACTAATGAGTTGACTAATGTAGATTTAAATCTACTTACAACTCCACCAAAACCTCATCTAAAACAAAATTCTCCAGTTATTTTTAATTCTTTCCCATTTGATTTTGATTGCTCTGGCTCAATTGTCTTTAGTTCTGCCATTTATTTTATTTTTTTTTGAATGATGTCTTATATATTAAATTGTATTCAATCCAATCTTATTATAATAAATATTATAATAATAAGTATAAAGTAAAAATATTTATTTTTTCTTTAACAAAAAAAATAATGTTAAAAGACATATGAAAATAAATAAATCGCAACATAAAATTTTATTATAAATACAAAAAAAGAATAAGAATATTAGATATATAACAGATATTGAATAAATGAGAGAACATAAAAGAGAAAGAGAAAAAAAATAGAGACAAAAAACAAGAGACAAAAAACAGAACAACTAGAACAAAAAGAGAAAAAAAATGAATATAAAAAGAGAGAAAAAAAAGAAGAAAAAATGAAGTGATTTGAAGCAATTAGGAATTCTTTTTTTTTAAAATAAGATTTTTTTAATATTAATTAATTAATTAATTAATTATTTAATCAATTTCTTTTTCTCTTCTTTATTTAATTTTTACTTCATTTCTAATTCTTTTTCCTATTCCTATTCCTCATCTTATTCATCTCCTTCAAATATATCATTCTTATATTTTCCAATTCCATATCGTGACACCATCATATATATTCTCTCTGTTATTCTTTTGGTTTTCATATGAACATTTAGGAAATTTATGTTGAATATTGAAGCAAATTGTTAAAAAAATGATGGAAGGGAGGAAAAAAGGTGGATTGGCAGTCAATTGGTGGATTGACCGAAATTTAGGAACGGATAAATCAACGATTTTTCAGCCACTTACTTAATAGCTAAAAAAACTGGGAATCAAAAGGCAAATTTTTTTAAGAATTTTAATTTTAAAATAAATTATTTAAGTCTAAATGAAAAATCATTGTTACATAATCCTATGTTAATCATATTTTTAAATAATAAAAATAATATATATTATCTTTTATTATTTAAACAATTACACAAATCCCAATGGGGATTGG
>JAEEGL010705660.1_pt1 | contig 14261 bp, 8 predicted proteins | sample 9134231 | NCBI WGS metagenome assembly JAEEGL01 (sample SAMN16246548, study PRJNA631951) | gut metagenome | biome: gut microbiome; feature: rumen; material: fiber-attached | host: Bos | place: Iran: Karaj | collected 2018-10 | reverse complement strand
GCTACGCCAAAAACAGCAACGATAACGTATTCCGTATCTCCAAGCTGCTGTACGACAACAAAATCAACAAGGCCATCACGCTGGCGTACCAGACCGTTTGCGACGCCGCGCTCAAAAACGTCAACCGCACCAACTTTACGATGGAGGCGTTCGCGGACCTTGTGCACCGTTACAACGAATACGGCATCCCCACCTATACGGAGCTCATCATGGGCCTGCCCGGCGAAACGTACGAAAGCTTCTGCGAGGGCGTATGCAAGCTCATCGAGGCCGGACAGCACAACGCGATGACCGTTTACGGCTGTCAGGTGTTCCAGAACGCGCTGATGGGCAGCAGGGAATACCGTGAAAAATTCGGCATCGTCACAGCCCACGTCAAGCAGGGCAGCGTGCATTCCTCGCCGGTGCCGGAGGGGGAGATCCAGGAGTATACCGACCTCGTGATCTCAACCAAAGATATGTCGTTCGACGATATGATCCGTTCGCTGATGTTCTGCTCCTGCGCGCAGGGCTTCCACCACATCGGTCTGCTCAAGTTTTTTGCAATCTATCTGCGGCAGGAAATGAACGTGCCGTATCTCACGTTCTATAAAAAGCTGCTTGCGTTCATTTATTCCGCCGAGGGCACGTTCCTGAACCGTCTTTTCAAAAAGTTCGAGGCGATCTGCCGGGATCTTACGCACGGCGAGTGGACGTATATCGACAGCCGCTTCGGCGATATGGGCTGGTATTACGACGAGGGCCTGTTTATGGAGGTGGCCTCGCACTACGAGGAATACTGGCGCGAGATCCAGCCGTTCCTGCACTCCTTCGGTATCCCGGAGCCGCTGTGCGGGGAGCTCTGCCGCTTCCAGAAATTCGTCGTCCGGCTTACGGGGCAGGAGCATGTGCGCGCGCATTTCGATTACGATTTCTCTTCGTATTTCCTCTCGGCGCTGGAGCTGAAGTACGTTCCGCTTGAAAAACGCGGCAACACGGTGGACGTTACCGTTGCGCACCCCGTTTACGACTGGCACGCGTACAGCAGGCAGGTGATGCTGTTCGGCAAAAAGAAGAGCGCCACCCTGCTCATCACGGATCTGCAGAACGACGTCCGCATCATTTACGACGACGTCCTTCCCGCCGCGCCCGCGGCAGACGGGAAGAAAAACATATACTTTGTACAGGTGAACGACGTTTACACCGGCACCGGCCGCAAAAGCACCTATCTGCCCTACGCCGCCGGCTGCATCAAAGCCTATTGCGCAAGCGATCCGGAGCTTGCCGCGCGGTTTCGGTTCGGTGATATCATATTCCTGCGGGACGATTTCGACGCTGTCGTTGCGCGGCTTAAGGATCCCTGGCTGATCCTGTTTTCGTGTTCCGTATGGAACACAGAGTTCAACAAAGCGCTTGCGTGCGCGGTAAAAAAGGCGTACCCGTCCTGCCTTACCGTATTCGGCGGGCATCACGTGTCTTCCGACCTCAGCTTTCTTAAGGAAAACCCCATCGTTGATTTCGTGATCCACAACGGCGGCGAGGAACCCGCCGCGGCGCTGCTGAAGTGCCTGAGCGAGGGGCTCCCGCCCGACCGTGTTTCCAACCTTTCGTACCGGCTTCCGGACGGGACCGCGGTCAATAACCCCATCCTGCCGCAGGAGGGCAGCGATTACCCGTCGCCCTATCTCACCGGCGTGTTCGACGGCATCCTTGCCTCCAATCCGGATATCGATTTCTCGGTGATCCTCGAAACCAACCGCGGCTGTCCCAATAACTGCGCCTTCTGCGATTGGGGACAGCTCGGCGGCAAGGTGCGCCTGTTCCCGCTGGAGCGGGTGTTTGCCGAGATCGATTGGATCGTCGCGCATAAAATCGAATACGTTTACTGCGCCGACGCCAATTTCTGCCTGTTCAGCCGGGACGAGCAGATCGTGGATTACGTGCTGAAATGCAGCAGGGAATCCGGCTATCCCAAAATCTTTCACGTCAACTTTACAAAAAACCGTACGGATTTTGTGTTCGACATCAGTACGCGCATGGTGCTGGGCGGCCTCGCCAAGGCGCAGACCATCGCGTTTCAGAGCATGGATCCCGTAACGCTTGAAAATATCGGCCGCAAAAACATGTCGCCGGAGCATTTCCGGTCGCTGATGCGCCGTTTCAACGAAAATCACATCGCCACGTATTCCGAACTGATCCTCGGGCTGCCGGGCGAAACGTACGGCAGCTTCTGCGCCGGCATGTGTTCCCTTATCGAAAACGGGCAGCATTTTGCCGTTTACGTGTACCCCTGCGAGGTATTTCCGAATTCGGAGCTCTCGCAGAAAAGCTACCGCGAAAAATACGGTATCGGCACCACCCGCGTGCCGTTCCTGCTGATGCATTCCGGTGCGGAGCCCGCGCCCGGCGCCGTTACGGAATACGTGGATCTGGTTACGTCCACCTATTCCATGAGCCGCACCGATTGGGCGCGCACCTATGTGTTCGCCTCGTTCGTGCAGGGAATGCACAACATCGGTTTTTCCCGCGCGCTGGCGATCTATCTGCGCCACGCCCACGGGTTCGGCTATCTCTCTTTCTACGAGGGACTGCTATCGTATGCGCAGGAGCATCCCGAAACGTTTTTGGGAGAGCTTTACCGGAGGATCCTTTCTCTCTGTCTGGGCGTTGCCGAAGGAAAAAACGCCTTTATGGCGGGCTGCGACGATACGAACGACGTTCTCTGGAGCTTTGAGGAGATCGTATGCATCGAAATCGTGCGGCGGCCGGATACTTTTTACAGCGAGCTCTTTACGTGGGCAGAAACCCTTTTCGGCGGTGATCCCGTGCTTCCGGAGGTCTGCCGCTATCAAAAGGATATCATAAAAAAATGCGGCAAAAAAGACGTTGAGATCGTCGCATCCTACGATTTTTACAGCTATTATGAATCCGTTTATCTGGGCGAGCCGCAGCCGCTTCAAAAAAAGCCCATCCGCATCACGCTCACCGATCCCTGCCCCGCGGATACGCTTGCCGATTACGCGCGCGAGGTGATCTGGTACGGGCGCAACCGGCAGATGGCGGATTATACGGGCCACTATTATAATATACAGCTGCAGAAGCTGTAAACGTTCGGAGATATCGATTGCATGAAAAACGTTTATTTCGTACAGGTCGGCTTTGGGTTCGACGGTTCCGTGTACCTGCCTTACGCGGTGGGCACGCTGATCGCGAACTGCAGGCGATATGAAGAGATCACCCGGGAATACGCGTTCCCGGATATCGTCTTTTTCCGCGAAAAGCTGGCCGACGCGCTTGAAAAGCTGAAGGATCCGTATCTGGTGGCTTTTTCGTGCAGCGTATGGAATATGGAGTACAACAAGGCGCTGGCGCAGCGCATCAAACAAAAATATCCCGCGTGCATCGTAAGCTTCGGCGGGCACAGCGTGCGCGCCGACGGCAGCCTGCTCGGCGAGCTGCCCTATGTGGACCTGCTGAATTTCGGCGAGGGCGAGGAGGTATTTGCGCAGCTGCTGATCGCGCTTTCAAAGGGCGATATCACCGGCGTGCCGTCCATTGCCTACCGCGATGAAAACGGCGCCGCGGTATGTACGCCCCGTGCGCCGCTGTGCGATCTCAAAAAGCTGCCGTCGCCGTATCTCACCGGCGTGTTCGACCCGCTGTTTCAAAAATACCCGCATCTGGAGTTCTTATCGGTGCTCGAAACCAACCGCGGCTGCCCGTATAACTGCGCGTACTGCGATTGGGTCACCGATAAGCGCATGCGGTTTTTCCCGATGGAGCGCGTCAAAGCGGAGATCCGCTGGCTCGGCGAGCATAAAGTGGCCTACTGCTTCTGCGGCGACAGCAACTTCGGCATGTTCCCGCGCGACGTTGAGATCGCCGAATATCTGGTGCAGACCAAACGGGAGCTTGGGTATCCGGAGGTGTTCCGCCCCTGCTACGAGAAGAACAGCGCGGACCGCGTTTTTCAGATCTGCAGCATCCTGAACCGCGAGGGGATGGATAAGGGCGCCACGCTCGCGTATCAGACGCTCTCTCCGGAAGCGCTTCGCAATATCGGCCGGCAGAACCTTACGATGGAGCATTTTTCCGCGCTGGTGCAGCGCTACCACGAGGCAGGCATCCCATGTTATTCCGAGCTGATCCTCGGCCTGCCGGGCGAAACGAAAGAAAGCTTCTGCCGCGGCATTTGCCGCCTGCTCGAAAACGGTCAGCACAACTCGCTCAGCGTTTACCACTGCGAAATGCTCCCGAACGCCGAAATGGCCGAGCCCGCGTACGTCGAAAAGCACGGTATCCGGGTGGTAAAGGTCGGCTTCAACCACATCCACAGCGCGCCGGAGCGCGATGAGGAAGTTCCCGAATACTCATATCTCGTGCGCGCCACCCGTACGCTCAGCCCCGACGACTGGGTATACGCCAATCTGTTTTCCGTTACCGTGCAATGCTTCCACGCGCTGGGCGTGCTGCGGTATTTCGCCATCTGGCTGAATGCGGAGCAGGGCGTATCGTATTACGATTTCTATACCTCTCTTCTGGAGTTCATTCTCAAAGATCCCGGCGTTCTGGGAACGCTCTGGCGGCAGTTCCGCGAAAAATACGCTTCCTCGCTTGCCGGCGACTGGAATTATCATAACGAAAAATTCGGCCACGTCACGTGGTTCTTCGAGGAGGGCGCGTTCCTCGAGATCGTAAGCGATCTTGCGTCCGTCCTGCCGGCGCTGCGGGAATTCCTTGCGCGCTTCGGCATCCCCGCGGAGTTTTACGGCGAGCTCGCGCGCTACCAGCTGCTTATGCTGCGCAAGCCGTTCGAGGGGGAGCACGGCGAGCGCTTCTCTCACGATCTGCACGCCTATTTCGAGGGGATCCTCAGCGGCGAGCCGCAGCCCCTGCGGCATTCCGAAAACACGCTGCGGGTCGTCCCGAAAACCGTGTATACCGATATTTTTGAATACGCGCGCGATACGGTCTGGTACGGCCGCCGCCGCGGCGCCTCCATGTACGGCAAAAATGAGATCTCTTATTCCGCCGATTGAATAAAAATAACGAAAGGAGCCGAAAGGGATGACCGCAGTGAAAAGGTTTTTATATTCGCACCGCGTCTTTTTCGGCCTGTTCGCGTTTTTACTGGCTTATGAGGTCGTTATAGGAAACAATCTTGCGCCCTGGAGGATCAGCGACGATTTTTTTGTTTTTTATACCGTTGATTTCGGAATGGGGTTCTGTTCCCGTATTCTTCCCGGAGCGCTTTGCCGCTTGCTGCTCGGCGAGCCCGATCAGCACGCGGTGTCTGTTTACACAACGGTGCTGATGGTACTGTTTTTTGCAGGGGTATGCTTATTGTTGGAGCAACTGATAAAGCGGACCGCAAAACAGGATCGGCTGCTGTGTTTGTTTTTTGTGCTGCTGTTCATCACCGGCCCCGCCTCTTTCTCGATCTTCGTGGTGGGGCTTGGGATCATGGATTATTATTGGATGCTCTTTGCGCTGCTGTTTTTCGTATTTCTGTCGCGTAAGCTGCTGTATTATTTCATTCCGCCGCTGTTTGCGCTGTGCGTGTTCGTTCATTACGGGTCCATGATCTGCTATATCCCTTTAATGGCGATCATACTGCTGTATAAGATTTCGGTTTCCGATGACCTGCGCGAACGGCGTCTGCTGTGGGCAGTCTTTGCTGCCGGCGTGGCTTTGGCTTTCATCTCTACGGGATATGTGATGTTGTTTGAAGAAAAGCAGCTTGTGTATTCCATGGAGGAGTTCGACGAAATCATCCGCAGCCGCGGCGCAAAGCTGTTTTATTATTACGATTATGAGTTCTATAAGGTCATCGTCGGGCCTGAAGGCGGCATCATGTACGATTACGCCAGCGAATCCGGCAACGTGCTTACGCGCATCATCGGCCATATGCTTGCGCAGATGGAGACCACGTTCACACAGCATTTTAAAAACGGCGATCTGCGTGAGACCGTTCTTGCGCTGCTTGCCGTATTACCCGTGGAGGCCGTGATGTTTGCCGTTTTGTGGAACCGCTTCCGCGACCGTGATAAAAAAAGCTTTCTTCGCTGCGCCTCGCTTAGCCTTATCGCGCTGCTGTATTTGCTGATGCTCGTATGCGCCGTGTTCTTTTCCACGGATACGTTCCGCTGGCTGTCGCATATGTTCCTTTGCCTTTCCGTTGCGTTCTTTTACGTTTCCGTGCATGAGGGCGCCGCGCTTTGGTCCGCCGTGCGGCGGTATACCGGCGGCGCAAAAGCGTCCTTCTGTATTCTGTTCTTCCTGTTTTATGCCGTACTGGTCCCCACGGGATGAAGGAGGCGCACATGAAAAAGTATGCTTTGATTCTGTTCTTTATCCTGTGCTGGTCTGTTACGGCGCTGTTTCGTTCCCCGCCTGAGATCATTCCCGTTGTGGGGTTTGCCGCCGCACTGGCTTGCCTGCTGTTTATAAAGAACGAAGTTGTATCGTTCATCGTCGCAGCCGTTTTGTGCGTGGGGATGTCAGTTTACGACATCGGCTTTTTACACGCAGTTCCCGCCCTGCTGTTGGTTCCCGTGCGGTCGATGGCAAGTGTAGACGTATCCGGTAAAAAGAAAAAGAAGAGCGACCGGCGCGACGTCGTATTTACGCTGCTTCTGCTGACGATGCTGTTTTCTGTCGGTCTTTTGGTTTTTGATATCCGCACGTATGTCTTTATGAAGAATATGTTTACCTTGGAGCGCACGTATTGGCTGCTGCTCGGGATCACTTCATTTTTCCTCGCGCTGATCCTTACGGCAAGGCGTTCCGATAACAAAAAAGCACATAAGCTTACGCTCGCCGTATATATGTGCGGCGGTGTAAGCGCGCTGTTTTCCTCCGTTGGGTTCATGTTTACGTCCTTTTACGCTGAACCGGATTACGTTGCATTTCCGTGGCTGTGCTTCCTTGCCGTATCTGCTGCGGCGGACGACAGCGTGATCTCTGCTTTTCGTGCTGCGGTGGGCCGGATTATGAAGTCGGAGGTATAACGTGATGATCCTGGTTGTAGGCGCCGGTTTTCTCGGCGCATATCTTATAAAACGTCTTGTGTCCGATCGCTGCGGACCGATCCTTGCCGTCGTGCGCGATCCGGCTTCGGTTGTGTCGTTTCCCGGCGTGCGTTACGTTCCGTGCAACGTAACGGATCCCGCCGACGTACGGCGTCTTGCCGCGGAATGCCGCGGGAAAAAGCTTACCGTGTTCTGGTTCGCCGCTTGCCATAACGTGGATTATTTGTACGGGCATCCGGCGCAGGGGCGGGAAGTGAACATAGACGCGCTCTCGCGCTTTCTTGATACCGTTACGGAACCGGAAAAGTTTTTTTTCGCGTCTACCGATTGCGTTTACGGCGAAAACGCGCCCGGCAGCCCGAAGTTCAGAGAAACGGACGTTTGTGTTCCGATCAACGAATACGGCCGTCAGAAGCTTGCCGCGGAGGATATCGTGCGGGCGCACGGCTTCACCGCCGTTCGCTTTTCCTATATGATGGGGCCCTCTCTTTTGAAAAAACGCCATTTTTACGATACGCTTGCCTCAAAGCTTTCGGCAGGGGAGCCGGTGGAGATGCTGGAGGGCATGGTACGCTCCGCGCTCTCGTACCAAACGGCGGCGGAGCTGCTTGCACGGTTGGCTGCGCTCCCGGCGTCGGCGCTGCCGGATACGGTAAACCTTTGCTCGGATGGGGAATACTCCAAATACGAGCTTGGGCTGAAGATCGCCGAACGCTGCGGCGCGGAGCCCGAATTGGTCCGGCCTTTGCCGGAGTCGGCGGGAAGCGCGTTTTTCAAAGACAGGCGGGCGTCCCGGCTGGTAATGGACAACGCAAGGCTGAAAGGGCTTCTGGGCCTTGCGTCGGTCGGTTTTGAGGAGGTTACGGAATGCTGATCACAAGAACGCCGTTCCGCGTGTCGTTTTTCGGCGGCGGTACCGATTATTACGATTATTATGCAGAATACGGCGGCAGCGTATTATCTACCACCATCGATAAATACTGCTATCTCTCCATGCGGGAGCTGCCCCCGTTTTTCGATTACAAAAGCCAGTTTACCTATTCGCGCATCGAACGTTTCAACACGGCGGACGAGGTACAGCACCCGTTGGTGCGCAACGCCTTAAAAACGATCCCCTCCGAGCGCATCCAGATCGCATACGACGCGGATCTGCCCGCCGCTTCCGGCATCGGTTCTTCCTCCGCATTCGCGGTCGGGTTGGTGCAGGGGCTGCACGCCATGCGCGGAGAATACCCGGAGCGCATGGACCTTGCGAAAGAGGCCATCCACCTGGAGCGCGATCTCTGCGGCGAAGCCGGCGGCGTGCAGGACCAGCTTGCCGCGGCGTTCGGCGGGATCAACCGTATGGATTTTTCCGCCGCCGGTTTTACGGTGACGCGGATCCGGCCGGAACCGGAACGTCTGCAGGAGCTTGAACGGTACCTGATGCTCATGTTTACCGGGTTTACGCACTTCTCGGGCGCAGTCGCGGAAGAACAGAAAAAAAACATCCCATCCACCTTAAAACAATTGGACGAGATGAAAGCAATGGTGGACATCGCGGCGGATATTCTTCAGAACGGCGACTTGTATGATTTCGGAAGATTGCTGAACCACGGCTGGGAGCTCAAGCGTACGCTGTCCAACCGGATCACGAATTACGATATAGACCTGCTGTATCAGCGGCTCCGAAACGCCGGAGCGCTGGGAGGAAAGCTGCTCGGGGCAGGCAGCGGCGGGTTCATGCTGCTGTTTGTCCCGCCGGAAAAACAGCCGGCCATAAGGGAAACGTTTTCGGATTTCCGCTTTGTGCCTTTTCAGTTTGAGAATACGGGCACACAAATCATTTATCAGAACGATTCGGAATAAAAGACCGTTTTGTGCTTTATCCAAAGGAGGTGCGTCAGGTGAATATCCTGCTGGTGAATCCGCGGACCGACAGGTATACCCGTTCGGTCACGCTGCCGCTCGGCCTGCTTTCGATCGCCTCCTTTTTAACCTTCCACGGGCACAGCGTGCGTTTATATGACCGCTGCGTGGAAAAGGTCCCGCTTGAAGAGGTCGAGCGCGCGTTTTCCGCGGATATCCTCGGTATTTCGCTGATCTCCTATAAATCGCTCAAGGACGCGATCGACGTTTCCGAACGTTATAAAGCCAAAGGCATTCCCGTGATCTGGGGCGGCCCTACCGCGTCCGTTCTGCCGGAGGCGGTGTTTGCCAACGCTTGTGTGGACGCCATTTCCGTCGGAGAAGGGGAAATGACCTGGCTCGAGCTTGCGAACGCTTATGCGCAGTCCTCCTCTCCGCGGCTTGATGAGATCGCGGGCCTTGCGCTGCGTTCGGAAAACGGCGGCGTCAGGTTTACGCCTCAAAGACCTTTTCTCGATCTCTCGATCCTTCCGGATACCGACTGGAGCTTTGTGGACGTGGAAAAATACTTTCAATCCTCTTACGGCTGCCGTCGTATGCTGTATCTGTACGCTGCCAAGGGTTGTCCGTTCAGCTGCGTTTTCTGTTATAACAAAGAATTCCACCGCAGTACCTACCGTAAGCGCCCTCTGCCTCCGCTGCTGCGTGAGATCGAGTATCTTGTAAAAAATCACGGCATGGACGGCGTTTATTTTGCCGACGAGCTCTGGTGCCGCAACCCGCGCGAAATGCGCGAACTGTGCGACGCGCTTCGCTCCCTGTCGCTGGATTTTGTGTGGGGCTGCCAGACGCGTATCGGCATCTTTCAGCAGGAGGATTTTGAGTACATGTACCGTTCCGGCTGCCGCTGGGTGTTTTTCGGCGTGGAAAGCGGCTCAAAGCGTGTACTGGAACTGATGAACAAACGGTTGGCCTACGATAAAGTAGTCCCCACCTTTACCGCGTGCAAAAATGCGGGGATCGTATCGATCGGTTCCTTTATCGTCGGTTTTCCCGGGGAGACGCAGGACGATCTGAGACAAACGGTGGCGCTGATCGAACAGTTGGATACTACGCTCATCAACCTGAATTTCTTTATCGTGATGCCCGGTTCCGAGATCTATTACCGTTTGGTCAAAGAGGGACGGTACCCGAAAATCACCGATCTTCACCGTCTGGAGGACGAGGATTTTATGCTGCTTCTGGACCGCAATTTCTCCGAGATCCCCGCGCGGGACCTCCGCGTGGTGCAGTCCTGGTATATGTGGCGGTCGTTTGCCTCCAATAACGTAAACGTCGGCGGCGAAAAAACCTCCTTTACCAAAAAGGTGATCGCCGATGCGCTCCGTTCTCTGCGCGGCGGCACGTTGAAGGAATTCCTGCTTTCCACCTGGTACGCAGCCAGGGAATTTTTTACCATCGCCTTTTACGCGCACGCGTTCCCCCGCATCCGCAAAAAATACGGCATAAACAAAAAACGGCGCTGACTGCGCTCCAACGCAAGAAAAAAGCAAACCCACCGCACGTTCGGTCAACGAAGCGGTGGGTTATTTCTTTTGTTAAGCAAACAGCGGGCGCGTCCGCAGCATCCGGCGCGTTTACCGCGTCACGCTCTGCCGTACGCGGCGTTCCAGCGTTTGAATTTTTCGCCGTTGATGCCGGCAAGCTGCTCGCGTGTAAAGCGGATGGCCCAGTTGCCCTCGGCAACGCCGGGCCTGTTCAGGCGCGTGTCGCTGCCGTACAGCAGCAGGTCCTGCACCGGAAAGATCACCAGCCCCGCGTGGCTCATCAGCATGTTCCGCAGCACCGTGTCGTAGCAGGCGTTCCAGTCGTTCCGGTCCGCGTAGCCGAAGTAATCCAGCAGCCGGTTTTTGCCCGCGCCGTCCAGCTCCCATACAAAGCCGAGCAGCGTGTTGTTGTCGTGCGTGCCGGTGTATGCCACGCAGTTGTGCCGGTAGTTGTGCGGCAGGTGCGGGTTGGAGGCGTCCGATAAAAAGCCGAACTGCAGCACCCGCATGCCCGGAAAACCGCTCTCGTCCACCAGCGCGCGCACCTCGGGCGTAATGTCGCCCAGGTCCTCGGCGATGATCAGCGTATCCCCGGCCTCTTCCCGCAGGGCGGTTATCAGCTCCATTCCGGGCCCCGGCAGCCACTTGCCGTTTTTGGCGGTCTTTTCGGTGGCCTTTATGCTGTAATAGCTTTCAAACCCGCGGAAGTGGTCGATGCGTACGCCGTCAAACAGCTCCGCGGTAAAGCGCATGCGCTCCCGCCACCAGCGGTAGCCGTCCGCGCGCATCGCGTCCCAGTCGTACAGGGGATTGCCCCAAAGCTGGCCGTCCTCGGCAAAATAATCCGGCGGCACGCCCGCGACTTCGGCGGGGTAGCCGGTATCGTCCAGCCGGAACATCGAGCGGTCCGCCCATACGTCCGCGGAATCGGTGGAAACGTAGATCGGCATATCGCCAATGATCTTCACGCCCTTTTTGTTCGCGTAGGCGCGCAGCGCGGTCCACTGGCGGAAAAATTCATACTGTATGAACGCCCAGGTGCGGAATACGGCCGCGTCGGGCGTTTCGTTTTTCCACCGCTGCCATTCGGCCTGCCCGTTGGCGGCCTTCAGCGCCATAAAGCGGCAGAACTGCTCGGTGTGCGGGTGCGCCGCCAGAAACGCGGCGATCTCTTCGGTCTCCCCGCAGCGTTCGGCGGCCTTTGCGAGCAGCGCGATGCGCTCGTCCCACAGCCGCGCAAATTCGCATACGTATGGGGTGCGCTGCCGCGCCGCCTGCAGCTCGCCGTCGGTGATCAGCCCCTGCGCGCGCAGCGTGGGCAGGTCTATAAAATACGGGTTCAGGCTGAACGCGCTGTAAGATTTATACGGTGAGTTGCAGTCGTCCGGCAGGCAGAAGGGCAGCACCTGCCAGCAGGTAAAGCCCATCTCCCTTATCCGGTCTATCCATTGTCTCGCTTCTTCGCCGAACGCCCCGCACGAGTATTCGCCGGGTAACGTGGAAACGTGCATCAGCACGCCGCCGGAACGGTTCATTTTTATACTCCTTTATACATGAAATGGAAATACAAATGCGTAATTTCGAATTCCGAATTCCGCATTCCGAATTTACAAAAGCTTCTCGATCCCCTCATGCGTATATTCTTTCCCCTCGCGCTTGTTTTTCAGCTGCGCGGTCAGGGCGTTGTAGGTTTTGCGCGTCATTGGGTACAGAATCAGGAACACCAGCGCCACAAGGATGATCGCGGCGGGTATCAGGGTAGAAACGTTCTCCATGCCGTTTCTTATAAACTCGCTTTCAACGCGCACAAACGTGGCGGCGTCCGCGCCGGATTCGGCGGTGGAATTGTAGCCGTAGGCGCTCAGGATCACGCCCTGCAGCAGAATGCCGGTGGCGGAGCCGAACTTCTGCATAAACTGCGGAAATCCGGTGATCGCGCTCTCGCGGCGCTCGCCGTTTCTGCCGTTCACAAATTCATCCAGCTCCACAATGTCGTAGGCCATCGAGTAAAACACGGTCCAGAAGGCGGAAAGCCCCACGGCCAGCAGGAACGGCATCAGCACCAGCATAATGTGGAAGCCGCCCACGGTGGTCTCCAGCCCCGCGATCTTCACGGCCAGCATGCCCGCCGCCGAAATCGAAATAAATATCAGGCAGGCGGTGCGGCGGTCGGTTTTTTCGCACACCTTGGTCACGATGGGCACGGTTACCGCCATCGTGATCACCAGCACGCCGATCACGATCGCAATGCCGTCGTTGTAGCCCACGCCGATGCAGTGCACCACCATGTACGTCAGGTTCGACTGCAGCATGGAGTTGCCCGCCAGAAAAAAGAACACGAACAGCAAAAAGTATTTTACCGGTTTCAGCTTTATGATCTCGCCGAAGGTCTTCACCGTGGCGCCGACGCCCAGCCCCTTCTGCTTCGCTTCGCCGGGCTTCGGCATGCGCGCCTGATACACGCCCCTGAGCGAGGCGGCGCAGATAAATCCCGTGAGCGCCGCGATCATCGAAAGGCCTCCCGCAACGTGGATGTAGGTGATGGTAATCGCCCCCACGCTCATGCCCACAAGCGCCGGCAGGGCGTTGCCGATGCCGATGCAGAAGGCGTTGATCAGCGAGGAGGTACCGCGGATCTCGGTGCGCTCGTCGTAATCCTCGGTGATCTCGGCGATCACCGCGTAGTAGGGGATGGTATAGGTTGTGTAGAACAGCCAGATCAGCACGCTGACCGCGGTATAGAAGATCAGCTTCAGCGCCTGCGAGCTGCCGAACAGGTTCCCGACGGGGCTCCACGCCAGCACAAAGCAGATGCACAGCGGCAGCACCGATTTCATCAGCAGCTTGCGCTTATCCACGCCGGGCCGGTCGGAAAGGTAACCGATCACGGAGTCCGTCACCGCGTCCCAGAAGATGGAAATAAAGATCACGATGCCCGCGAGGTACGGCTTTACGTTTACGATCTGCACCAAAAACGTAAGGAAATAGGTGTAATACATGTTGTACAGGATCGATTCGCACGCAATGCCGAACGCGTATCCCAGCTTTTTCTTTTTCGTGAGTTTTGCGCCGGAAAAACTCATTTTGCAAGCCTCCTTTGTTTTCGTATGCGTCTATCATACCACAGTGCGCCGCGCGATTGCAAGAATATCTCTTGTACTTTTTACGGTTTCATGCTAAAATAAATAACAACAGTATCAAGGAGGGCGTTTTATGCGGGCGATCATACTTGCGGGCGGCAGGGGCGAAAGGATGCGCGCGGCGTTTCCGTCGGTGCCGAAGCCCCTTGTGCCGCTGGGCGGCAGGCCGATCCTCGTGCGGCAGCTGGAAGCGCTGCGCGCGCAGGGCGTTACCGATATCACGGTAGTCACCGGGTACGGCGCAGAGCAGATCGAAGCCGCGCTCGGCAGCGGCGAAGCGTTCGGCGTAACGCTCTCCTATTACCGCGAGCAGACGCCCCTCGGCACCGCCGGGGCGCTTTACCGCATGGACCTGCGCGAAGACTTCCTTCTGCTCTCCGGCGACCTGTTCTTTGATATCACCGTTCAAAAAATGCTGGCGTTCCATAAGGAGCGCGGCGCGCTCGCCACGTTGCTGGCGCACCCCAACGCCCACCCGGGCGACAGCACCCTGATCGAGGCGGACGAGACGGGCCGCGTGCTGCGTTTTCTGCCCAAAGAGGGCCGCGCGGGGGACTTCGCCAACCTCTGCAACGCCGGGATACAGCTGATCTCGCCGGAGCTTCTGCGCCGCTTCCCGCGCGAGGGGCGCGCGGACCTGGACCGCGACGTCCTCGTTCCCGCCGCCGCGGCGGGCGCGGTGTACGCTTACCGCTGCACCGAGTACGTGCGTGACG
>JAEEGL016167181.1_pt1 | contig 14262 bp, 10 predicted proteins | sample 9134231 | NCBI WGS metagenome assembly JAEEGL01 (sample SAMN16246548, study PRJNA631951) | gut metagenome | biome: gut microbiome; feature: rumen; material: fiber-attached | host: Bos | place: Iran: Karaj | collected 2018-10 | reverse complement strand
CCTCAAGGTCATACTGAGCCTGAGCTGAAACTAGAATCTTTGCAGGAATGCCAATGGCATTCTCTATCTTCAAGGCAAGTTCTGCAGAAAGTGAACGCTTACCATTAAGAACCTCGCTCAAATGCGACGCCTGAATACCAAGCATCTTGGAGAATTCCTTCTGGCTTATTCCACGCTCTTCAAGTTCTGGCTTTATCATCATTCCTGGATGAACGGCCATAAAAGGTCTTAGATTTTCATTTTTTGTTGCCATAGTGCTTATCGTCTAAACTTAATACTGTTATTCTGATACCGCCTTCAAATTCGCGGAAAATAATGCGTTCTACCATACCATTGACAACACGTATTGAACTTAAACCATTAGTTCCTGCTAATTGTTCATAATGAAGGAAAGAGATTGAACGAAGATCATTAGTACAATCCGACATTCGCAAGTAGTTATATGCTGTAGCCAAAGCATTCATGAACTTCGCATTACGGGTGTACTTCTTGTATTTACTATTGCGACCCGTAGTTATCAGTTCCTCCAAATCCTTGTCGTCAAATGTTATTTGCATTACATGTTATTTTATGATGCAAAGATATAGAATAATTCCCAATCTGTGGGAATAATTCCCAAATTATTTCCATTATTATACCTCAAACATAAAAATAAAGGGATAATCAACTTACAAAATGAATTATTTAAGTTGATTCTTGCTCAAAAACAAGCTAAAAAGGATTCTGCCTCCAAACCCATCGAATTTACGCTGGCTACTTCCTTTCCTTCCAGAAGCTGGGCATGAAGAGGAAGAGGATGGTGAAGATTTCCAGACGGCCTATCAACATATAGGCACTCATGAGCCATTTGCCGGCTGCAGGAACGTTGGCAAAGTTACTGGCGGGACCTGTAGCTCCTGTAGCAGGACCTACGTTGCTGAGCATACTGATGCTGCTACCGAGGGCCGTATCTACATCGGCTCCCAAGAGGCTGTAGCAAAGCATGGCTATTACCACCAATATAATATAGAGGAATACAAATGCCAAGGCGCGTCTCACCCTCTCGTCTGGAACGATGCGACCACTTATCCTGACACCTATAACGGCTCTGGGGTGCAGTTGAAGGACAAATTCCTTGAGGACACTTTTGGCACAGATCAGCACACGTATCACCTTTATACCACCAGCCGTACTGCCCGCACAGGCACCAATGGCCATAATAACAACCGTTGGCATCCAGAAGGAGGCGCCCCAAGCCACATAATCGAACTTCTGGGCAGCAAAGCCAGTACTGGTCATTACACTACTAACATGAAAGAGTGCCGAGCGGAAAGTCTCCTCGAATCCCACAGGCAATGTACCTGCGGCCTTCTCTGGTACAGGAGCAAAATAAAAGAGTAGCATAAAGCCTACCACCGCAACGGCTATGATAGTGAAGAAGGCGCGAAATTCCTCATTCTTAAAGAGGGTGTTACTGCGCTTAATGCTCAGGTAGTAATAGAGCGAGAAGTTGACGCTACTGGCCAACATAAAGATGCATGCCACATACTCTATGTATGAGCTGTGGAAAAAGGCTATACTCTTGGTATGGGTACTGAAACCACCTGTGGCAATGGTAGTGAACGAATGGCAGAAGGCATCGTACAGATCCATCGGTCCAATCCAATACAGGAAAGCACAGAGGAATGTCAGGAACATGTATATAAACAACATACGGCGAGCCGTCGCCCCAATCTTAGGACGCAACTTGTCCAGACTCAGCCCCGTCACCTCTGCAGAGTAGATGTTACTGTTTCTGAATTCATAAACTGGAATCAGGGCAAACGAGAATACGACTATTCCCAAACCTCCTATCCATTGCGTGATGGCGCGCCAGAAGAGCAGAGAACGGGGCAGGGCATCTATATCGCTGATACAGGTAGCTCCTGTGGTGGTAAATCCGCTCATGGTCTCAAAAAAAGCACTGGACAAGTCCATCTTTGCTATCGCAAGGAAAGGAACCATTCCTATCAAGGAAAAGATAATCCAGGAGAGAGCCACGACAAGATAACTGTCTGAGCGCGTAAAACGAGCCGACTCCTCACGGTCACCCAAATACTTGAAAAGGAAACCTAAGGCAAAAGTAAACGATGCCGTCTCGAAAAACACCTTCCAGCACTCCTCACCATGAACACATGCCACAAGGAGAGAGATGCCCAAAAATAGGCTCTCCATCATGATAAGGATTCCAAAGATGCTCTTCTTCATTTATGAGTTGGTAAATTGGAGAATTAGTCGTTTAGGTCTCCCCCTCTCCTCGGAGAGGGGTAAGGGGTGAGGCTGTATTTCACTCTAAGGCTTTGCTTTGTCTAGCGCGTGCTTGGGGTAGTCGATGGTGTAATGCAAACCACGGCTCTCCTTACGCTCTATGGCCTGACGTGTTATCAGGTAGCCTACATTTATCATATTGCGGAGTTCACAGATGTCTCTGGTGGGCTTCACACGCTTGAAGAGGTGCTCTGTCTCCTCGTAGAGCAAATCCAGGCGCTCCCATGCTCTGTGCAGACGCAGATCGCTACGGACAATACCCACATAGGTACTCATTATCTGATTTACCTCCTTTACGTCTTGGGCTATGAGGACCTTCTCCTCGTTGGTCATGGTACCCTCATCGTTCCACTCAGGAACCTTGTCGTTGAAGTCGTAATCGTCTATATTCTCCAATGAATGCTTTGCAGCAGCGGCAGCATAAACCACTGCCTCGATGAGCGAATTACTTGCCAAACGGTTTCCGCCATGCAAGCCTGTGCATGAACATTCTCCTACGGCATACAGACGCTTGATACTGCTCTGCCCGTCAAGGTCAACCTTGATACCGCCACACATATAGTGGGCACTGGGAGCTACGGGGATATACTGCTTGGTAATATCTATTCCTATGCTCAGACACTTGGCATAGATATTGGGGAAGTGATGCTTCGTCTCCTCGGCATCCTTGTGCGTAACATCCAGACATACGTGATCCAAGCCATGAATCTTCATCTCACGGTCTATGGCACGAGCCACAATATCACGTGGGGCAAGGCTCAGGCGCTCGTCGTATTTCTGCATAAACTCCTCGCCGTTAGGCAGACGAAGAATGCCTCCATAGCCGCGCATAGCCTCTGTTATCAGATAGGCAGGATGCGTCTCCTTGGGATTGAAAAGAACAGTCGGATGGAACTGTACGAACTCCATATCCTGCACCTTTCCCTTGGCACGATAAACCATAGCAATACCGTCACCAGTTGCTATATTAGGATTAGAAGTTGTGGCATAGATGGCACCCGTTCCGCCAGTTGCCATCAGTGTAACCTTAGACAGATAGGTATCTACCTTTCCCGTCTCAGGATTCAGCACATATGCTCCGTAGCATTCGATATCTGGAGTCCTGCGGGTTACACGGATTCCCAGATGATGCTGGGTGATAATCTCCACAGCAAAGTGGTTCTCCAAGATCTCTATGTTGGGATTATTCCTCACAGCCTCCATCAGGCCGCGCTGAATCTCAGCACCTGTATCATCGGCATGATGCAGGATACGGAACTCTGAGTGTCCGCCCTCACGATGAAGGTCGAACTCACCCTTCTCGTTCTTATCAAAGTGAACACCCCACTTCAACAAATCCTTGATTCCTTCAGGGCCATTCTTAACTACTTGTTCCACGGCAGCAGGGTCGCTGATATAGTCTCCTGCTATCATAGTATCCTCTATGTGCTTCTCGCAGTTATCCACCAACAGATTGGTGACAGAGGCGATGCCTCCCTGAGCTTTCGCTGTATTTGCTTCTTCCAGAGTGGTCTTGCAAACCAAGGCTACCTTTCCTTTTCCAGCATCGGCAACCTTCCGCGCATAGCTCATTCCTGCAACACCACTTCCAATTATCAGAAAATCAAATTTCCTTATCATGATAATTTGCTTTATTTTAAGCTATTTCCGGTGCAAAAATACTCAAAAAGTTGTTTAGTTGTATGTTTTCCGGTTTTTTTCTTTAACTTTGCGATTGATAAAGAGCATTACACAACATGGTTTCAGGTATTAAAGCAAACAAGAACTTACTTCTATCTGCATTTTTTATTTTTCTGTGCAGTTGTGGTACCCGACGCTCTGTTCAGGTTCCTTATAACGGTTCTATTCATATTACGGAAAATGCACGGGTGGAGTTTGATACTCCTGTTGTTGCCCCGCAAGTGACAGTTCAGCCTGCAACGTGGAAGGACACCATACAATCCAGACTTGATTCACTCTGTCATCTTCCGCTTTTTGAAACCACACAGTTGGGACTGTACGTCTTTGACCTAACGGAGAATCTTCCCCTTTATTCCTTCAATGCAGCCCAACGCATGCGCCCAGCCTCGACAGAAAAGCTTATTACCAGTATCAGCAGCCTGCATTATTTAGGCGGAGAATACCTGTTCCGTACTGATTTGCGGACAACGGGAACTGTTGCCAACGGAACACTGCAGGGCGATGTTTATGTAGTGGGAGGCATGGATCCCCTGTTGTCACCTTCTGATCTGAATACGATGGCTGCAGCCTTGCGCAACGCCGGCATTAGCAGCATCAGTGGAAATATGTATATTGACCTCAGCATGAAGGACGACCTTCCATACGGATGGGGATGGTGCTGGGATGACAAGTACGGGCCGCTCTCTGCCCTGATGGTGAATGCCAAAGATCAGTTCATTAGCGAATGGAACCGGGCACTTGCCAAGGCAGGTATAAAACGCAGCAAGCCAAGCACCAAGCAACAGCAAGCCCCTGCGAATGCCGTCTCCGTTTTCTGCGTTACCCATACCATTGATGAGGTGCTGGAACCGATTCTCAAGAACAGTCAGAATATCTTTGCCGAATGTTTGTTTTATCAGCTTGCTGCTTACTCTGGGCAAAAGAATGCTGGAAGAAAACAAGCAGCCAAACTTATTTACGACCTGATAGAAGAACTTGGATTGGATTCCGACCAGTATCAGATTGCCGACGGCAGCGGTCTCTCTCTTTATAACTATGTATCGCCAGAGTTGTTGGTACGTTTTCTGAACTATGCCGCCAGCAAACCCGAGATATTCAGCCACCTTTATGATGTACTCCCCATAGCGGGCGTAGATGGTACATTAAGTAAACGTATGCAGGAAACCCCTGCTTATAATAATGTCCACGCCAAGACTGGCACACTGGACGGCATATCCTCGCTGGCAGGCTACCTTACGGCTCGCAACGGGCACATTCTCTCGTTCAGCATCATCAATCAAGGCATAAGCCCTGGCAGATTGGGAAGAGACTTCCAGAACGAGGTCTGCGAAGCATTATGTGAATAGAATATTTGTTTTAATCTTTAATTATACTACGATTTAAGATGAAGAAAGTTTTCAGTTTTATCCTTGCATTAGCACTTTGCACAGGCAATGCTATGGCATTTGAGAATGAACCAGAGGAAGGTTTGAGTTGGATGGGAGTCTTTGGAATGAATATTTCCAAGCTCCAGAACAGCGAATACAGCGCAAAAGCTGGTGCTCAACTGGGAATCAGAGCAGACTATATGCTCCCCAAAGCTCATGGTACTTACCTGACTGCTGGTATTGATTGGAGTATGAAAGGAGGTAAAGCCTCCGATAATATTTTCAACCTAATAGAAGAACCTATAGGCTCTTCGAAGTATGTACTCCACTACATCGAGGTTCCTGTTCGTGTAGGTTTCCGTTACAATGTTCTCGATAATTTAGGATTCTACGGAGAAATCGGTCCCTATTTTGCTGTTGGTGTAGGCGGATGCCACAGTGCAAGTATTGACCTTGATGGCGGAGACGCAAGAACAATGGAAGAAGAACTCTCGTTTAATGCATTCAAGAATTATGACGACCTTACACAATCCTTCCAACGTTGGGATGCTGGTATAGGTTTCCGCATTGGCGCTGAATACGAACAGCGTTACAATTTTATGATTGGCGCCGACTGGGGCTTGGCAGATATCTATCGCACAAGTTTGCGCGACAGATTCTTCGACCAGACAGGTATTTCCCTACCCAAAGTTCACAATTTCAACTTCAGTTTTACTGTCGGCTATCGATTCTAAATACATTATTTAATGATAACGATGCGGGTGACAATGGCTTTGTTGCCCGCATTGTTGTTTGCTACCACATGATAGATACCGGAAGCTACACGCTTTCCTGCCATGTTGCAACCGTTCCAAGTAACAAGGCCGCCTGATGAAACACCGCTCCATACCAACTGGCCTGTAGGACCTAAAATCTTCACTTCAGCATCCATGGTCAAACCTTTAATGGCAATAGGACCCGTATAGTCAGATCTTACAGGATTGGGATAAACAAGAACATCTTCCTTCACCAGATCTTCTGCTGCATCTATGGCATCGCTCATATAACTGCACAATCCTTTTTCTGTTCCAATGGCTACCTCACCTGTTATTGGATTAACAGCAATATCCTGTATGGCATCACTTAGCAAGGGGGAGTCTGCTGTTGTGAAATGATGAATGGTTTCCTGTCCATCAGCAGAAATCAGAAAAACGCCATTGCTCTGCGTACCTATCCACTTACGATTGGCACCATCTACAGTCATACAGGTTACTGGCAAACCACTCAACAGATAGTCTGCCAAACCGCTTCCGTCATTACGGTTTACCTTGACCTGTGTAAAACGGAAATTCTTGTCAAACACAGTAGTTGGGTCGTCAATCACAAAAAGTCCCAATCTGGTTCCAAACCATATTTTTCCATCAAGATCTTCGCAGAGTCCGTAAAATTCGTCTGGTGTATAGACGGTTCCATCCTGATTTATGATTTCCTGATGCAAGACACATTTGTCGTCTTTATTGTTGCCAAGTGTTCCCTTGGTATCTACGCAGAAAATACCTTTCTTCTGATCGCTTCGGCTGTTTAAGAAAACCAATCCAGAACTGTGTATAAGGAGATTATCACAAATAGAAGAGTGGTCAATAGGCTCACAATACAAGGAATACCATTTCCCGTCTGGACGCATCACATGCAGGACGGAGTCTGTATTGGAGTTCAGCATCCACAAGTTCCCGTCTGGGTCATATTTCAGTCCTGCGCATGTTACATAATTCATGTAATACATACTCATGGGCATAACGCTTTTCAACGGACTGTTATCGCAAGTATAGAATCTTACGAACTTGCCGTCCCTGTACTCAAAGAGTCCGTTTCTATGCAGAGATGCAAAATGGTGTGATGGGTCATTAGGGTCTTGTACCAAATCCGTTGTGTTTGCCAGATTTATTCTCTTGTACTTTTCTGGAATATCCGTCATCTCCTCAAAGATTGTCCATTTGCCATCTTCATAGGTCATTGCCGTGGGCTTATTAAAGATGCCCAGATATGTATTGATACCTCCGGCTACGAGCAGGCGGTTTCCCACCCAATTCAACCTATAGGAAAGGTTGCGCACCGGGCTGTTGGGAATAATCGAGGGTATAGTTACCTGTAGCTGTTTATCGTTTATCTTATAGCCCTGAAGTCCCTTATACTGGTCACTTACCCAATAGGTACCGCCCAAGAAAGTTACATTGCTCCAAGTGTTAGGCTCCTTTATTTCTGTGTAGTCCGGTAACGTCGTGGCATAGCGGATATAATCTGCCGTTCCCCAAAAGAGCTGATTGTTTGCCTCACACAAGAAACCAACTGTACTCTTATCTTTGCAAGCCTTCTCTATCGTAAAAGCCTTTTGTGCATTTATCATATAGAGTGTATCCAGACGTACGCCCAACAGTTGGTCTCCGTGAAACATCACTTTGCTCCAATCGATAAATCCATGATGTTTCTTCCAGTTAGCGACATCCTGCAGATTATCCTTCTTGGAGCATCTGAACAAGCCCGTTGTGGTAGCGAGATAAATGTTATCTGCATTTACGGCAACGCTTTTGGTTTCAAAACCCAAGCGGTATGTGTTTTTAAAGACGCCCTCCTTCATGTCCACTTCCACAAAGCCAAATCCCGTAGAAAGATAAGCCATAGAGCCATAGATGCACATGCCGCTTATCTCTTTTCCGAAGATAGACTTTTCCTTCAATGCAGGAAGATTCAGAACATTGTCATCGGCATCCAACAAGTCAATGTTGCAATTAGAATAAACGAGGATAATCCTCTTTGCCTCCTGGCTATAGCCTATATCTACGATGTCAACATCATTCAGGACACCCAGGTGGTCATAGGTCCTAACCTCGGTATCCTCTGTATTATATGAGAAAAGGTCACCGTTTGCCACCGTATAGATGGTTTTCCCGACTGCCACACTCTTCTGTGCATTGTGGTAACTAAGGTAAACCTTCCAAGAACCAATTTGTGCTGCTTGCAGGCAATTGCAAACAACAAGGAACAACAATACTGTCAGGAATGATGACTTCTTCATATATGAGCAATGCTTATGATTAATTATTCTTCAAAAATTCAACCAATTTGGTAATGGCTCTTCCTCTGTGGCTGATAGCATTCTTTTCTTTTGCCGCCATTTGGGCGAATGCCAATCCATTGGCTTCGATAGGAGCAAAGACTGGGTCGTAGCCAAAGCCACCTTCACCAACCTTCTGCGTCAGTATTTCACCCTCGACAATTCCCTCGAAGAGATGCTCTTCTCCGTTCTTTACCAAGGCAACAACGGTACGAAAACGTGCACCACGGTCTTCTGCCTCTTCCAGCTTATCCAACAGGCACTGGATGTTAGCATCCGCGTCGTGACTTTCGCCATAACCGTTCATAGCTCCAAATCTGGCAGTATAAACACCAGGAGCACCCTCAAGAGCCGTTACTTCCAAGCCTGTATCGTCGGCAAAGCAGTCCACTCCGTAATGGTCGTGTACATATCTGGCCTTCTGAAGAGCATTACCTTCCAGCGTGTCTGACGTCTCTGGAATATCCTCATGACAACCTATTTCTGCCAATCCCTTAACCAGAAACTCATTACCCAAGATTTGCCTTACCTCCTCCAACTTATGGGCATTGTTGGTGGCCATTACAAGTTCTCTCATTTCTTTATCTTGTCAAATCCTTCGCCAAAGACACCCTCTACATTACCCATTGACACAAAGGCTCTGGGGTCTATCTGCCTGATAAGGGCAAAGAGTGCACGGCTCTCATATTTCTTAGCCAGGATAAGCAACACCTGGCGCTTTTCTTTACTATAGAAGCCTTCACCATAAAGGACAGTCACACCACGCTCCATCTGCTCATTCACCTGAGTGGCAATCTCATTGTACTTGTCGCTGACAATAATAAACTGAACGCTCTGTCTGAGACCATTAATGACATAATCCAGAAAGAACATAGAGATAAGCATGGTCAGGTAACCCACAACCACCGTCTCCAGGTTGTGTGAGATAATGTAGCTGCTACCAATGATAGCAAGGTCTATACAGAGCATCAGACGGCCCAAGGAGATATTCCAGAACTTGTTGATGCTGCTGGCTATGATATCAATACCTCCGGTACTTCCGCCTGACAGGAAAACCAGAGCCAGTCCCAATCCCTCCATAAGAGCACCTATCACGCAAGCCATGAATTTCTGATCGCCCACGATGTGCATCAAGTGTTCATGCCCCTGTGCATCCACAGAAGTTATCCCTTGCTGGAAAATGTTTATCAGAAAAGATATTATAAGAATGGCTATGACAGTCTTCAGGCTGTACCTCCACCCCATTATCTTGGCGCCCAACAGTATCAGGAAGACATTCATAACCAGATACGTCATACTGGGATGCAGTCCTAAGGTATAGTAGATAAGCGTAGAGATACCGTTCATACCACCACTGATAAGCTGGTAGGGCAGCAAGAAATAAACGTAACTTATCACATATATGACAATACCCAGCATCATGAGCAAGTAGTTCTTGCTCATCTCCCAAATATCTGCTTTAGTAAGTTTCTTTATCATGCCTTTATTGCTTTAAATCCGTTACCATACACACCCTCTGCCCTGCTTTGAGAGACAAAAGCAGCAGGGTCTGTCTCTTGTATCATTCTCAAAATTTGTACTGATTCACGCTTGTGGACTATGGTAATTAGGACTTTTATCTCCTGGTGGCTGTAATAGCCCTCGCCGTTCAATAACGTTACACTATGGCACGTTTCTGTAATGATGCGCTGACTTATCTCCTCCGGCTTATGGGTAAAGATAATAAACTGAATATCCTGACGGGCACTATTGATAAGCATGTCCAATGCGTAGGTATAAACGGCTAACGTAACATAACCAAATACCACCATACGCCAATCGTGGAAGATAGGCCAACAGGAACCAATCACCAGGAAGTCGAGATATAGCAGAGCTCGGCCGAACGAGATGTTCCTGTACTTATTTACTAATGCAGCTATAATATCCCATCCACCTGTACTGCCGCCAGCAAGGAACACTATGCCAATGCCCAAACCATTCAGAATGGCACCTAAAACGCAAGCCATAGAGTCCTGACCCTCGCCTAAGATTTGCATCAGACTGCCAGATTCATCGGTCATTAACTGTTGTCCCATTTCCAAGAAGAAAGACAGGGCTATGGTGGCATATGCCGACTTACCCACGAACTTCCAACCCAATGGTTTAAAGGCGATAATAAGCAAAATGGCATTTGAGATAAGTACAGCAGCTGCTATCGGGAACTTTGTTACATAGTACAAGATGGCAAACATACCCGTCATACCACCTGTAGTGATATGATAGGGCAACAGGAAGGCTGCCCATCCAAGGGCATAAACAGCCATTCCGATGTTTATGGCCATGAAGTCAACTATGAACTCCCATAATCTGCGATAATTTACCTTTGGCATAGCGCTCTTTTTCCTTAAGCCTGAGGCTTTATTACAATGTTTACAATTCTGCCTGGTATGGCAATGGTCTTTACAATCTGCATTCCATCCAGATATTTTTGGGCGTCAGGAGCAGAGGTAGCCATCTGTACCATCTGGTCTGGTGTAGCATCAGCGGGGAAATCCATAGCAAAGCGTACCTTTCCGTTGAACTGAACGCCCAACTTCACGCTGCTCTCCACCAAGAACTTCTCGTCGAACTCTGGCCATTTGGCATCGCATACGCTGGTCTTGTTACCCAAAGCCTCCCAGAGTTCTTCTGCTATATGGGGAGCAAAAGGAGCTATCAGCACAGGCAGTTGAGACAATACCTGCTTGCTACGACACTTCTGGCCGGACAACTCGTTTACAGCCACCATAAAGGCTGAGATGCTGGTATTATAAGAGAACTCCTCGATATCTGAAGTAACCTTCTTGATAAGTTTGTGAAGCGTCTTCATATTGTCGGCTGTAGCCTCTGAATCATCTGCTGCCAGGTTGCCGTCCTTGTCCCAATACAGACTCCAGAACTTCTTCAGGAAACGGAAGCAACCGTCTATACCTGCTACATCCCAAGGCTTAGACTGCTCGATGGGACCCAGGAACATCTCGTACAGACGCAGAGTGTCAGCACCATAGTTCTCGCAGATATCATCGGGGTTCACTACGTTATACTTCGACTTAGACATCTTCTCGATAGCCTGACTCACGATGTACTGCCCATTCTGGTTCAGGATGAACTCAGCATCACGGAACTCTGGCGTCCACTCACGGATCTTCTCTACATTCAGGATATTGCCACTAACCATACTGATATCGGCATATACGGGGTCGGCCTCAGCACCCTGATAGTAGTAGAAGCTCTTCTTCTTAGCCTCATCGTACTGTTCGTCCAAGAGATCGAAGCTTACAAACTTATTGGTATTGCGCAGGCGGTAAACAAAACTTGACCAACCCTGAATCATACCCTGATTGATTAGCTTCTGGAAGGGCTCATCCTTCTTGCTGACACCCAAGTCGAAGAGGAATTTATTCCAGAAACGACTGTATATCAAGTGACCTGTAGCATGCTCGGAACCTCCCACGTAGAGGTCAACATTCTGCCAGTAAGAAGCAGCCTTCTCGCTTACCAGAGCCTCATCGTCCTTGGGGTCCATATAGCGAAGATAATATGCACTGGAACCGGCAAAGCCTGGCATGGTGTATAGTTCTATGGGGAAGACATTTACCTCATCGATGAGGCTCTTCTCAACAATCTTTTTGTTCTTCTCGTCCCATGCCCACTTAGTAGCGTTACCCAATGGAGGTTCACCCGTTTCTGTAGGCAGGAACTTATCTACCTGAGGCAACTCAATAGGCAGACACTCCTCTGGAATCATAGTAGGAATACCTTTCTTGTAATATACAGGGAATGGTTCACCCCAGTAACGCTGACGACTGAAGATGGCATCACGCAGACGGTAGTTTACCTTCACGCGACCCAACTTGTGAGCCTTCACGAAACGCTTGGTTTCGGCAATAGCCTCCTTGATAGTCTTACCATTCAGATTCAGGCTTTCGCCATCATATTCCACACTCTTATCTGGGCTCACAGGAGAGTTCATCACAATACCCTCTTTGGCATCATAGCTCTCCTTGCTTACATCTGCGCCCTCTACCAATGGGATAATGGGCAAATCGAAATGCTTGGCAAAAGCATAGTCGCGACTGTCATGCGCAGGCACAGCCATAATGGCTCCCGTACCATAACCAGCCAACACGTATTCAGCAATATAGATAGGACACTTGTCACCTGTAATGGGGTTGATACCATAAGCACCAGAGAATACTCCCGTAACAGTATGATCTATCATACGCTCACGCTCTGTACGTCCCTTCACATACTTGATGTATTCGTCCACGGCGGCGCGCTGCTCGGGTGTTGTCACCTTGTCCACCAACTCGCTCTCAGGAGCCAGTACAAAGAACGTCACACCAAACATAGTATCGGCACGCGTGGTAAAGATGGTGAAGTCCACATCCTGACCAGCTACCTTCATCTGTACCTCTGTACCTTCGCTGCGTCCAATCCAGTTCTTCTGCGTCTCCTTGATACTCTCGCTCCACTGAATGGTCTCCAGGCCATCCAACAGACGCTGGCTGTATGCACTTACACGCAGGCACCACTGGCGCATCTTCTTCTGCTCCACAGGATAACCGCCGCGTTCGCTCACACCATTCACCACCTCATCGTTGGCCAACACGGTACCCAACTGAGGACACCAGTTCACCATCGTCTCACCCATAAAGGCCAAGCGATAGTTCATCAACACATCACTCTGCTTCTTCTCATCCCAACTGTTCCACTCCTCTGCCGTGAAGCTAAGCTCCTCACCCTGTGCTATATTATAGGCATCAAGCCCTTCTGTTCCCTTCTTCTCGAAATAAGCAATCAGCTCCTCAATAGGATGTGCCTTGGGTTGTTGGTTTCCCTCGACCACGGGAGAGGGATTAGGGGTGAGGCCATAGAAGCTCTTAAACATCTTCTGGAACGCCCACTGAGTCCACTTATAGTAATCAGGGGTACAGGTACGTACCTCACGGTCCCAATCGAAACTAAAGCCAATCTTATCCAACTGCTCACGATAGCGGTCGATATTCTGGAATGTAGTCTTCTCGGGGTGCTGACCTGTCTTAATAGCATACTGCTCAGCAGGCAAGCCGTAAGCATCATAACCCATAGGGTTCAGCACATTGAAGCCCTGAAGGCGCTTGTAACGTGCATATATATCACTGGCAATATAGCCCAAGGGGTGACCAACGTGCAATCCTGCACCACTGGGATAAGGAAACATGTTCAGCACGTAGAACTTCTTACGGTTCTCATCCTCCACCACTTTGTACGTCTTGTTGGCCACCCAATTCTGGTGCCACTTCTGCTCTATTTCTCTAAAATTATACTCTTTTGCCATTTTATAATTATGTATATTCTCTTTTTCGGGGGACAAAGATACGAATAAGCGAGAGATAAACGAAATAAAAACATTTTTTTATTTCTTTATCCGAGCGAGAGTATCTTCGGCGATAGCCAATGTTACGACTAAGTGAGCGGAATACAAAATAAATCCATTTGTTTTTATTCCTCATAAGCCAAAACACGTTTGCTTCGAGCGCTTGCGATTACTTCTGGACGCAGTGATAACTACTTTAACCTCAGAGCAGAGCGGCAACTTCTTTTTAGGAATTGACATAAATCAAGAAAAACGCAAAATCTGACAATCTGTCACTAAAGAACATATGTGACAAAAAGAAATCCATTAACTTTGCATACTGAAAAATAGTAAGCACCGTGATGGTACACTACTTGTTTGTTTATAGAAAAAGCAGTTAAGCAAAAGATATTTCGTTTAGTTAGTTTTAGGTAAAAAGAATTTTGAGAGATTAAAGATTAGTCTGGCGGGCATTTTTTCGT
>JAEEGL016151348.1_pt1 | contig 14262 bp, 11 predicted proteins | sample 9134231 | NCBI WGS metagenome assembly JAEEGL01 (sample SAMN16246548, study PRJNA631951) | gut metagenome | biome: gut microbiome; feature: rumen; material: fiber-attached | host: Bos | place: Iran: Karaj | collected 2018-10 | reverse complement strand
TCATTTTGGATTGAATTCAGTGATATTGGAAAAATCCGTCTTGGTGGAAAAGATGAAAAACCTAAGTATAACTTTTTTACCTGGGGTTCAATGATTTTTACCTGTGGTCTTGCAGCAGATATTCTTTTCTATTCATTTGTTGAATGGATTTATTATTCACAGGAATCACATGTAGCTGATCTTGGTTCTATTCAGGAATGGGCATCTACAATGCCTTTATTCCATTGGGGACCAATTCCATGGAGTTTCTATGCTGTACTTGCTGCCTGCTTTGGTTTTATGCTTCATGTACGCGGTTGTAATAAACAGAAATATTCAGAAGCTTGCCGTCCATTACTAGGAGAAAAAACAGATAAACTCCCCGGAAAGATTATTGATGTTCTTGCTGTAATTGCTTTAATTGCAGGAACTGCAACTACATTTAGTGTTTCTATGCCGCTTCTTTCTTCTGCAATTTCTAAACTCTTTGGCTTTGCAGATAATAAATGGCTTACAATTGCAATTCTTATTGTAATCTGTCTCGCTTATACAATTGCCGTAATTACTGGAATGAAGGGTGTTAGTTATATGGCAAAAATATGTATGTGGGTATTTGGAGCCTTGCTTGTATATGTACTCATATTCGGAGGAAAAGCATTCTACATTCTCGAAACCGGATTTTCGGCGCTTGGAAATATGGTTCAAAACTTTATTGGACTTAGTACATATACAGACCCTCTCAGAGAAAACAGCTTTCCTCAGAACTGGACAATCTTCTACTGGGCTTACTGGCTTGTATGGTGTGTAGCATCTCCATTCTTTATGGGAAGCGTATCTCGTGGTCGTACAGTAAAACAGGTAATTCTTGGTTCCTATATTTTTGGTATGAGTGCAACACTTGTTTCTTTCATAATTCTTGGAAATTTTGGACTTGGAATGCAGCTGACTGGAAAGATTGATGCAATAGCAATTTATAATGAAACAGGAAACCTTTACCACACAGCAATAGAGATTATAAAAACATTACCATGCTATCAGATCGTTCTTGTTCTTTTAATTTTATCTATGATTTCTTTCTATGCAACAAGTTTTGATTCAATTACACTGGTTGCCTCTGCTTACTCATATAAGCAGATTGGAGACAACGAAGAAGCCAGCAACAAGATGAAGCTTTTCTGGGCTATTCTTTTAATTATGTTACCAATTGCACTTTTGTTTAATGAAAGTTCAATGGCCAACCTTCAATCTGTTTCCATAATTGCAGCATTCCCTATTGCAATAGTTATTATTATGATTATTGCCAGTTTTATTATGGATGCAAAAAACTATATCAAGACAGAGCAATAAATCTAGAAATAGATTAATCAAAAAATTTATATTCTAATACATTGTGTTGTTCTCTTTTCTTTGGAGATGATAAAATCATATAATCATCTCCATAAGTTGTTTTTAAGTATGCTTCTATATTATTTGGTACAGGAAATTCATAACCTTCAAATTTTGCAGTTGATAAAGGAAATATTTCTGATACAAAATGCTCTTCTTCAAAAAATACATTTGGATAGGCAAAACATAATTTTCCTTTATTTTTCCAGCTGAATAGAAAACTAAATACCTTAAAAACTGGTACTAAAACATACATTTCAAAATTATATAAAAAGCTTGCCATCCACTTCCACCCTTTTCGACCAATAAATAAACGTTTATTTATATTTTCAAATATTACAAATAAATGGGCTAAAAACCTGGAACGTCGTTCTGCTAAAGGAAAAATATCTATCTGACATCCTTTGTATTTTCGAGCATTATGAATTCTAACATTTTCTACAAACTCAGATTTTTTATATCTTATAACAGGCCAAAATGTATAATAACCTTTATCTGTCTTATGATTTTGAAGAACATAGTTTTCATTATCATATTTTCCAGACATAAGAATTTTTTCAAGCTTTTTACAATCTTTTTCCATCATATAAATATCAATATCATCATCCCAGGGAACAAAATTTCCTTCATGTCTTATAATGCCAAGAAGATTACCCCCAGCTAAAAAATATTCAAGATGATTTTCTTTACATATTTTATCAAGCCAAATAAGCATTTTCACTGTTTCTATTTGGACTCTTCTTAAAGGACTACCATCCGGATTGTATTTTTGCTTTAATTCTTCGTCTGTTTCAATTAAACCATCTTCATTCTTAAAAACTTTCATATTTTTATTATAATCAATAAAAATTAAAAAGGATAGTATTTTATTTATTAACCGTAAAATTAACTTTTGATTTTAAGAAAAGGAAATTAGAACACAAAATTGTATAATTACTATTATAATATTGTATTTTATTTCCATTTCTTGTTTTTTTTATATCAATTATTTATACTTTTATTATGATTTCAATTGCAATGACTTCTTACAATGGTGAAAAATATATAAAAGCCCAGATTGATTCAATATTATCTCAGACAATTAAAGATTTTGAACTTATAATATGTGATGATTGTTCAACAGATTTAACAAAAGAAATATTGCAACAATACTCAAAAATCGATAACCGAATTAAACTATTTTTAAATGAAACAAATTTAGGGTTCAAAAAAAATTTCGAAAAAGCAATTAGTTTTTGTTCTTACAATTACATAGCTTTGAGTGACCAGGATGATATCTGGTTGCCAAATCATCTTGAACTTTTACAAAAGATTATTGGAACTGCAGATATAGCTTGTGCAGATGCAGAATTAATTGATGAGAATGATAAATCATTAAGACTTACTTTAAGTCAGACTGATGAATTTTATCATTTTGAAAATTCTGACAAATTATTATATCGCATTCTTGGAAAAGGAAATTGTTTTCAAGGCGCCAGTATGTTAATAAAAAAATCATTTTTTGATAAAGCACTTCCTATTCCAGATGAAGTTAAATATCATGATGCCTGGTTTGCAGCTTGTGCTTGTTGTGGTAATGGAATTAATTATGAATTTACACCTGTGACCCAATATAGACAGCATTCTTCGCAGGTTACTTCAAATGAGCATCAAGAAAAATCTACTTTTTATCTTTTAAAAAGATTTGCAAGAATGATATTTACAAGAACAAAATATGAAACTAATAAACTTTGTTATATTGATAACCTTAAACAAAGATATGATTTATCTAAAGATAAACAAATAATTTTAGATAATTGTAATATTATTCAACTCATCAGAACAAAAGACTTCAATTTTATCAAGCGATTATTTTCTATTCATATATTTTCCAAAAATTATAAATACATTTATACAAGACAAGATAATAAACATAAATTAGTTAGGATTCTTAAAAATTTATTTTAATATAATTTTAATAATCCTTCTGATATAAAACTAAGTAATCCATAAGCGGTGTATCTTTTAGTATATCATAACCACATCTCAAAGGAGTGGTTTGCTCTTAGCCTATAAGGCTAGGTTCTCAAGCTGAGACTTAATTCCCATGCTTTCACTTACGTTCAAGCCTATTGCAGCTTCTTGAATATCATTTATAACCTGTTCTTGATTTATAGAATTGAGAAAATTATTTTTTCGTTTTATATCCTTTTTAATTCCCAATTTTTGGATAGCCTCCAATCAAGTGTTTTTTGTACGGAACAGAAACAGGTCTATCATTTCTTAAGTAAGGAGCTTTTGGTTCATCTAAACGATAACAAAAGCTTTCATTTTCTTCTTTTACAAAAAGTGTATTTCTGTATCTTCCTAATAAATCCATAATATCGTTATTATGAGATGTAAAAAGAATTTGTGCATTATTTGTATTCTTATCTTTTACGAGAAACAAATCCAACAGATATGGCAAAATATCAGGATGAAGGTTAGCATCTAATTCGTCAAGAACTAAAACTCCACCATTTTTTAATACAGAATAATACTGTGCAAGCTTTCCAAATAAAGCTTTTGTACCATTTGACTCTGAATTATATTGTAAAGGAAGTATTTTATTATCCTGAGTTTTATGATAAAAAACAGGATAAAAATATTGTTCATTATTCTGATCTATCATAGATTTAATTTCTATTGATTCAATACCAGTATCAAACATTTTAATTTTTGAACTTGTAAATGAAAGGCTTTCAGAATTTTTGTTATAAAAAGCAGAAATAAGATACTGATTATTTGTTCCAAAATCATTTACACCAATATATGACATATTTATTTCAATTTTGACAAAAAAGTTATAAATATCTTTTATTTCAAGAATAGCATGTTGAGCTAAAGTACTGATAAAAGAGGCATTATCTCTAAATAAAATATCTGAATGTCCTTTATATAAATTATTTTTTACAATTTTATTATCATTGCGTTCAAAAACAAGGGTTTCTCTTGAACCTTCCTGTGCTTTTTTTCTGAAAAGTCGTTCAATTTTTACTGCTTTATTTGTTGCTTCTAATTCATATCTAAAATAAGCACCAGATACTTCAAATTCGATATAGAATTCAGAAATTTCTTCGTTATTAAAAAAAGAATCAAATAAAATATTTTCTTGAGGAGAATACTGAAAACTTGTTTTTGCAAAATCAGAAAGAAATGCAAGAACTTTTAACCCATTGGATTTTCCACTTGCATTTGCCCCCTTAAAACACATAGCAGTTAATGCAGGAAGATTCATAGATACATCAGTTGGAATAGATTTATCTGTTTCAAGATTAATTTGAAACCAATCTTTAAAAGACCAGCAGTTTTTTGCACCATATCCTAATAACATAATAATTCCTTATTTACAAATTATTATAAAATAAGAAGCGTTTTTTGTCAAATATTAACAATATTTTCTTTTTAATTGCAATATATATAAAAATAAAATCACACAATTGAAAAAAAATATTAATCAATTGTGTGATTTCAATATTTATATTTTATATTTATTAATTATTGATTTTGTTGTTCTTCCACAGTCTTTTCCTGCTTCTTAAACAATTCCTTATAATCTGCACCGGCAAGAATTGCAAAAACAAGAACTGCAATTGTACAGAGAATTGTTACAGGGTTGAGAAGGCTGTAGTTTTTCATAAAGATTACTCCAAAAATAACAGCCCAGGCAGAATAGGTAATATTCAATGCCATAGATTTTGAAGCACCAATCTGTGAAATTGCCTTGTAATAGAACAGGTAAGAAACTGTTGCAAACAATGCAGCAATTGCAATTACAGGAATGAGCCAGCCGGTTCCGTTAAAGAGACTAACTGTAAAGCCCCAGCCTTTCATAATTGGAATAATAATTACACCATATACGATTGCAGAAGTTGTCTGACGGATCTGCAGTGCAAGTTCGTCTGTAACAGCTTCGTCCTGAACACTCTTTGCAATGATAACGGCTTCAATTCCCCAACCAAAGGCACACATAAGTGTTCCTGCAAAACCAAGCCAGAAGTTTGTGATATTAATTTCTGGGCTGTAAGAAAGTCCGTATACTCCAAGAAGAGAAAGTACTAGGAAAATCCAGCGATACCACTGCATTTTTTCTTTTAAGAAAAGGTATGCAAGAACGGCACCAATTGCAGGGAATATTGCACTTGCTACTGCTCCAATTGAAGCACCCATATTTGCTACTGAAAGAACATAACCTGTCATTCCAACAGGTCCACCGATTACTGCTGCAAGAATAACAAATTTTCCGCTCTTAGTTTTTAAAGCTCTTACAAAAGCAGGAAGTTTTCCTCTTACTCCATTATAAATACATGCCCAGATTGCAGAAAATAAGTCGTGTAAAAAAGTACTTACAAATGGTGCCAAAAGTACAGCCTGTTCTGTACTAACAAAAGGTGTCATTGCCAGTGCAATGCCAAGAATGATTGTTTCTATTGCCCAGGTAATACCTGCAATAATTCCAGCTATCATTTTCTTTCTCCTATTTTAATGCCTTATAGGCATCTATATTACTCTTTAATCTTTTATAACGGTTATCTGCATATTCCTGCATGAATGCACCGTCAAATGGTACACGTGTGAGTCCCCAGAGCGTCCATAGATAATCTACATATAGCTTAGCAGCTATAAACTTTTTCTTTTCTTCTACTCCTGCTATTCTGTTTTCAACAGAATAGTAAGCTTTTAAAAGTTCATCATCTTCCTTTTCGCTGTATTCTGCTTCAATTGAGAGACATGAAAGATCCCACATAGCTTCGTTCATTCCTGAGTATTCCCAGTCAATAAGATAAAGCTTACCCTTGTCATTCAATACCCAGTTTGCAACAAGTGAATCGCAATGGCATGGTACACGTGGAGCAGGTTTATCACCGTCTACTGCAGCCTTAATTTCCATAACAGTTTTCTTAACTTCCTCATAGTCATCATAGAAGGCTACTCCACCATCACGGATAATCTTTTCATATAGCTCTGCCATTTCAAAAACTTCAAATCTAACTCCGGTATTTACTCCACAGGTATGAAGTTTATGGAATATTTCTGCAGCCTGTTTAAGAACTTCAGGCTTTTTCATTACTGAATTATCCATCGGCTGTGGATTTGTAATGAATCGCATTACCTTTGTTCCGTCATCTCCAAAATAAAGAAGTTCAGAATCTATACCAAGTTTACAGGCAAGTTCTGTACTCTTTCTTTCATCCATGCGGTTTATCATCTTTTCCGTACCTTCACCTGGGATACGAACTAAAAGTTCTTCACCATTTTTTAAGGTAACCTTATAGGAATGATTAGTCATACCGCCAAGGCGTTCAATTTTTTCATAATTCTTTTCTTTTCCTGCTTTTGCAAGCAAGTCTTTTACTATAGGAAGATCTTCCTGAACAATCTCCCTTACCAATTCTGCCATTTAAATACCTCTTTTATATAATCTGCGGTCCCTGAGCATGTCGAAGGGCCGTTATTTGATATTTATTGTATAACACGCGGTCCCTGAGCCTGTCGAAGGGCTTTTGTTTCATACATATAAGTATAATGCCCACCCATACAGTCAAACATAAATCCGCCGGCCTCGTTTGTGGAACTTTCAATTCGCTTAATGTTTATAATGTCTTTTTCATTTACATTAAGCTGTTTTACAATTCCTTTTATAATTTCAGATTTTGTATCTGTAATGTATGAATTGTCAAATGTTCTAAGTTCATCAAGTGTGTCAAATTCATAAATTACATCAGGTTCGTATTTTCTGATTTTCATTTTGAGTGTATCAAGATGTGCCATGAAAATCTTTTCCCAGAGTTTGCCTTTTGTTTCTTCCTTATTGTACTCGTCTTTAAGTATCGAAAGAAACTTTTTTGCAAAATCCTGACTCCAGAAGGTATGACCAAGCATATACCAGGCTTTTTCACCACCGATAACTACAGAATTTATATAGCCGTTGGAATCTTCTGTCATACACCACTCTTCTGTGTGGTCTTCTGCATATTCTGCTGCGTAATATGAATCCTCTACTTCTGTTTCAAAAGGATTTTTTGCAAAATAATTGTCTGAAGAACAGATGTAACTGTCACCCAGAATATCACGAACAGCCCAGATGCTTCCGTTATTATTTCTTGTTAGATATTCAGAGTTATGAATAAGTTTTACACTGTATTTATCTTTAAGATAATCAAATTGTTCTGCTTTATAGCCGGTTACTATATAAATGTCTTTTATTCCGGCTTCTTTTATCTGTTTTATCTGGCGTTCTATAAGAATTTCACCTTTTACTTCAATCAGCGCCTTGTGTTTTTCATAAGATAATGGAGCAAATCTACTGCTGGTGCCGGCTGCCATTATTATTGCGTTTTTAACTTTCAATTCGTTTTTCCTTTTAAAATTATTTTACTATTATATTATACTATTTTCAAGGAATACTTTTTAGTTATATATTTATAGTTGAAAACACCTGAATACTATTTTATAATAAGATATTGGTATGATAGAGAGATTTGTAAAATGAATCAAATAAGAGACTTGCCAATTGGTATTCAGACATTCGAAGATATTATCTCAAATAAAAGAGTCTATGTGGATAAAACCAAATTTGTCTATGATTTGGTTAGTACGGGAAAATCTTATTTTTTAAGCAGACCAAGAAGATTTGGTAAGAGTTTATTTATTTCTACTCTAGATTCATATTTTTCCGGTAAAAAGGAATTATTTAACAATCTAGAGCTTTTTCAACTGGAAGAAGAACTTGCAAAACATCAAAATAGAAACAGCTGGATAACTTATCCGGTAATCCGTTTAGATTTTAGTAATCAAAAATATTCAGACCTTAACGATTTATCAGTCTTTTTTGATTATAAATTATCCGAACTTGAAAAAAAATATAATTGTAGCTCAAGCATAAAAAGCATTTCTTTGCGTTTTGAAAATATTATAAAATCAATTTACGAAAAAGAAAAAAAACAGCTTGTAATATTAATTGATGAATATGATAAACCACTCTTATCTGTAATAGATAATCAGCAATTATTAAATTCTTTCAGAGCCTTATTAAAATCTTTTTATTCTAATATTAAAACAAATGATGAATATATTAAATTCTGTTTTATAACTGGTATTACTCGCTTTGACAAAGTAAGCATATTCAGCGACTTAAATAATCTTAATGATATTTCTGCTGATTATGAATTTAATGACTGTTTTGGAATAACCCAGAAAGAATTGGAAGAAAATTTTATTCCTGAAATTCAAACTCTTTGCAAATCAGAAAATATTGAAAAAAGTGATTGCCTTACCAGGCTAAAACAAACTTATGACGGATATAAGTTTAATGCCAAAGCTGATGGTGTATACAATCCGTTTAGTTTAATGAACTGCTTTTATAAAAAGACTTTTGATTATTATTGGTTTGAATCCGGTACACCAACTTTTTTAGTAAATATGCTTAAAAAATCAGATTATAAAATATGGAATCTTGATAACAATATTTTTATTGATGAAAAAATTCTTGCCGGTTACAGACTTGATTCAGAAAATCCAATTCCGATGCTTTTTCAAACAGGCTATCTTACAATAAAAAGCTATGATAAAATCAGCCATCGTTACAATCTTGGTTTTCCAAATGAAGAAGTTAAATATGGATTTATAAATTTTCTTCTTCCTTGTTATACTTTATTAAAACCTGAGGACGATTTACTTGATATCTGGACCTTCTGTGAAAAAATTAAAAAATCTGATATTGATGGTTTTATGAAAAGAATTCAAAATATTTTTTCTGCAAGTCCAAAACAAAAAAATCAAAAAGAATATGAATTGAATTGCCAGGTATTTTTTTGGTTAATATTTAAGCTCATGGGACAATTCATTTTATGTGAAGTTCAAAATGGAGATGGAATAAGCGATGCTGTAGTCTGGACTGACAAAGACATTTATATTTTTGAGTTTAAAATTGATTCTTCTGCCCAAAAGGCATTGGAGCAAATTAACAGTAAAAATTATTCAATTAATTATGAAAATGATTCTCGTTCAATTCATAAAATTGGAGTAAATTATTCTTCAAAAGAAAAAAATATTACAGAATGGATTGTAGAATAAAAAGAGGTTTTAATAAATGAATAACGTATTAATTTTTGCCGGTGGATCTGGAACCAGAATGAACTCCAAAGGCCGGCCAAAGCAATTTCTTCAGTTTTATGGAAAAGAATTAATAATTCATACTCTTGAAAATTTTCAAAATCATCCGCAGATAGATAATATAGTTGTAGTTTGTATAAAGGATTGGATTCCATACCTGGAAAAAATCTTACAGAAATTTGATATAAGTAAAGTTAAATCTGTTGTTCCCGGAGGTTCAACCGGACAGGAATCTATTTATAATGGACTTAAAGCTATAAGTGAATTTGCAGACAAGGATTCTGTAGTATTAATTCATGATGGAGTAAGACCTTTTATTAATGAAGACGTAATTACTAATTGTATTCAAAGTGTAAAGGAACATGGTTCAGCAATTACAGTTGTCCCTGCAATTGAAACGATTGTTACCTTGGAAAACAATAAAATCGAAACAATTACAGACAGAAGCAAATGTTATCATGCCCGAGCTCCTCAATGTTTTAAATTAGGAGAAATTCTTGAGGCTCACAAAAAAGCAATCAAAGACGGAAATACAAATATGATTGATTCTGCTTCATTAATGAAAGCTTATGGTCATGACTTATGGACAGTTCCGGGTAATGTAGATAATATAAAAATCACAACCCCTGCAGACTTTTATACTTTTAAAGCCCTTTATGAAATCAGAGAAAATCAGCAGATATTTGGAATGTAAATATGAAATCTCAAATTTTGGAAAATGACATTAATGATATTGCTTCAAATCTTTCTTTACTTTCTGAATTAAAAGGCTGTACCGTTTTAGTAACAGGCAGCACAGGTTTAATTGGATCAATCTTAGTAAAAACATTTTTAAAATATGGCAACATTAAAGTTTATGCAGCCTGTCGTAATGAAAACAAATTCCGGACTGTTTTCTCAGAATATTCTTGCGATAATTTAATTCCACTTTTTTCTGATATTATAACAATTAATATTTCAGAACTTAATCTTGATTATATTATTCATACTGCCAGTATTACAGATTCACAAACCTTCGTAAAATCCCCTGTGCAAACTTTAAATACAGCTATTGATGGTACAAGAAATTTACTGGAACAATGCATTAACAAAAAATTAAAGTGCTTTTTATATTTAAGTTCTCTTGAAGTTTATGGAACTTTTGAAAATGATGAAATAAAAAATGTCAAAGAAAATGAATATGGTTATATCGATCCCTTGTCTGTAAGATCCAGTTATTCAGAAGGCAAACGAATTGTAGAAAATTATTGTATTTCTTATATGAATCAATATGGCATTCCTGTAAAAATTTCAAGATTATGTCAGACTTTTGGCCCTGGAGTGGAATATAATGATAACAGAGTTTTTGCTCAATTTGCCAGAAACGTTATTGAAGGCAAAGATATAATTCTTAAAACAAAAGGTGAAACTGTTAGAAATTATTGTTATACAACTGATGCAGTAACAGGAATTATTACAATAATGATTAAAGGCCAAAACGGTCAGGCCTACAATATTGCAAACATGGATACAACAATTTCGATTGTAGATATGGCAAAACTAGTTACAACCCTGCTTCCAGAAAGCAAATCAAAACTTTTGTTTGACATTGCACCTGACGCTACAAAACTTGGTTATAATCCTGTTATGAAAATTCAGATTGACAGTTCAAAACTGCAAGCCCTTGGCTGGAAAACAGAAGTTCCACTTAAAGAAATGTTTATAAGATTAATTCAATACATGAAGGATATAAATGCTTAAATACTTTGTAAAATCTCTGATACGATTTTTTCTTCATATTATGTGGATTCTACCTGTAAAGAAAAATATAGTTTTTTTCTCTTCGTTCAAAGGTACAGCTATAACATGTAATCCATATTACATTTTTAAGGAACTTGAAAAAAACAAACCAAATTTAAGTTTTGTCTGGTGCTGTAATTCTGAGGAATCAAAAAAAGTCATAGAAAACAAAAAAGTAAAATTCGTAAAATTCAATTCTTTTTCATATTTAATTAATCTTGCAACCAGTAAGATTCTTATTAACAATGCCGCATTTCCAAGCTGGTTTCCCTTTAGAATGAAAAAGCAGATTGTAATTAATACCTGGCATGGAGGCGGTGCTTATAAAAGAGTTGCTGTTTCAGAAATTGCTTCAAAAGAAATTCAAAAAAGAGAAGAATTGACAGCAAAGAATACAAGCTATTTTATTTCCAGCAGTAAAATGTTTACAGATGTTATGATTCCTTCGGTCTTAGTTCCAAGAGAAAAATTCTTAAATACCGGAATGCCAAGAAATGATATATTTTTTAATAAAGCTCTAATGGAAGCTACAAATAAAAAAGTAAGACAAATTCTGGACATTTCAGAAAATGATTTTGTTATTTTATATGCACCTACATATAGAGATTCCAGTTTAAAACACAGTCAGTTTAAGAATCAGCTTGATATCTCTCTTATTAGACAGGCTGCTCAAACAAAATATGGAAGAAAAGTCAAAGTTCTATTTCGTGGTCATTATTTTTTCACAGCTAATAACACGCAAAGCTTTGATTTAGATGTTTCTTCCTACCCTAATATGCAGGAATTGTTATGTATGGCAGATATGCTAATAACAGATTATTCTTCTTCTATGTGGGATTTTTCTTTTACTTATAAACCTTGTCTTTTATATTGTCCTGATATTGAAGACTATATACAAAAAAGAGGATTTTATACAGAACCTGAGAAATGGGGATTTCCTATATGCAAAACAAATGAAGATTTGGGCAAAGAAATTATAAATTTTGATGAAAACAAATATTATGAGGACATTCAAAAAAATCATGATTTTTTTGGAAATTATGAAAAAGGTAATGCAAGTATAGAAGTTTGTAAATTAATAGAAAAACAAATAAGTAAAGGAAAATAATGAACATATATACATTAAAAAAATTAAATAAAATTTCACTAACTCTCTCTAAGTGCTTTTACAAAGTAGGCTGGTTCTCGCCAGGGCGGTGGTTAGGTTATTTTCGTCAAAAACGAACACTGCCCTTTTTAGAAAAAATTGGTCTTGAACTTTTGGATAAGCCTTATGATTATGAAAACCTTGAGATTGTTGAAAATCCTCCTGTATTTGTAATGTGGTTCCAGGGTGAAGGCCAGATGCCGTTAGTCATTCAAAAATGTCTTGACAGTATTCGTAAAAAAATTCCAAACCGTAAAGTCATAATTATTACCCGTGAAAATATTAAAGAGTATACTGACTTACCGGATTATATTTTACAGAAAGTTGATGCTGGTTCAATTACAAAAACCTTTTTTTCTGATATTGCACGTGCAGCCTTGCTTTATAAAAACGGTGGTACCTGGGCAGATGCTGCAATTTTTTTGACAAAACCTGTTTCCAAAAATTATTTTGAAAAATCTTATTATTGTCCTGCAGGCATTATTTCAGAACATAAAAAAGATTTTCGATATCTTTTTAATGGGACAAAGGGCTGGAATGTAAGCTTTCAGGGAACAAATAAAAAACACTTTCCTTTATATGATTTTCTGTTTCATTTTTATTGTAAATATTTTTCTGAATATGATACTCATGTAGATTATTTTATGAATGATTATATGATGTATTTATTCTGCAAACACAACCAGACCTTCAAAAATCTTCTTAATGAACAGGAAGCAAATAATCAAAGAGAATTTGATCTTGCATTGATGATGAATAAAGTTCTTAATTCCAAAAATCAAAAGAAGCTGGAAAACTTATTGGAGCAGAATTATATTCACAAGCTTACATACCGCAAAAATTGGGTTCGCGAAAAAAAAGGTCAGAAGACAATCTATGATTATGTTTTGTTTAATAATTTTGGAGGAGAAAAATGAAAAAAACTTTACCTGTTATTACTTTATTAATTTTATTTTCATTAATTTCTTGTATCGGTCCAAAAACTGTTACAAAAAATGTTAAGAATGGAACTTTCAAACAGAAGAATTTATCATTTAGAGAAAATTTTACTTCTCCAGATTTACAACGTTTTTCAATTGCTATAATACCGGATTCACAAGGATATGCTCATTTTAGCGCACAGGATTGGATAGATTCTGATTTAAAATATGGTTATATTTTTGCAAGACAAACCCAATTTATAGCAGACCATTCAGTTAAAAATGGTGGAGATTTTTCATGTGCAATTCATGTTGGAGATTTAGTACACGAAAAGAGTAACATGAAATCTGAATGGTTAATTGCTGATTCATGCATGAGCAATCTAATTGACCAGCTTCCTTTATTAATAGTTCCAGGTAATCATGATTATGACAAATGGGTAAAAGATAATAATATAGACGGAAGCACAACTTATAATTCTTATTTTGGTCCTGAATCAAAATATTTTAAAAACAAACCATGGTATGGTGGTTCATCAGCAGAAGGCCGAAATTCCTGGATTACGTTTAAAGCATGTGGTTATGATTTTCTTGTATTAGGACTTGAAATTAATCCTTCAAAGGAAAGTCTTGAATGGGCACAAAATATTATTGATAATCATAAAGGCTGGCCTACAATTTATGTTACTCATGAAAATTTAGGTTTATTATATCGAAATACAGGAGAACCTTTAAAAAATGCTCCATATCTTTCTGTATCTTCAAGAGCAATTTTTAATCATACTTCACCAGAAGAAGTTTTTAAGCAGTTTATTTCAAAAAATAATCAAATATTCATGACTATATGCGGTCATATTTCAGCAGAAGATTGTGGAAGTTCATTACGTATTGATAAAAACAATTATAATAATACAGTAT
>JAEEGL015633146.1_pt1 | contig 14262 bp, 6 predicted proteins | sample 9134231 | NCBI WGS metagenome assembly JAEEGL01 (sample SAMN16246548, study PRJNA631951) | gut metagenome | biome: gut microbiome; feature: rumen; material: fiber-attached | host: Bos | place: Iran: Karaj | collected 2018-10 | reverse complement strand
TGGGAGCTTGACGAGCTGGGTGCCCTGACCATCGACTGCGAGGGCAAGATGCCTGCAAGCGACCAGTACTTAGGCGCAGATGCCGCCAACAACCGCAGCTGGTACAGCACTTTCGACCGCTGGGCAGCCTTCATCGAGAACGTCCGCTATACCGATGGCGTGACCTACATCCCTCAGAACGTGACAGACGGGGAGGCAGAGGAAGGCACCTACCACAGCGTGAAGACCGTGGAGATAGGCTGCAACGTGGACACCATCCAGGCCAATGCCATGCGCTACACCGGCCTGACCGATGTCTATTGCTTCGCCCCAGAACCTCCCTTTATCGTCACGAGCGATGAGAACGGCACCTTCGACAAGGCAGCCATCCTCGCAAGGGGCACGACCCTGCACGTCGTCGATTTCCAAGGAACGCTGGAGAAGTACAAGAACAGCTACCGCTGGAACTGGTTCCCGAAGATAGTAGCCGACCTGCCCACCCGCAAGCCCGGCACCATCATGGTGGAGAAGGTGAACGTCAGCAGCCCCACAGGAACCTGGCTCAGCGTGAGAAGCAGCGAACTTGGCTCCACGACCGTACAGCTTGAGGCAAATGTCTATCCCGCCAATGCCGACAACACCGCTCTTGTATGGACATCAGAGGACGAGACAAAGGCCAGCGTGGATGCAAACGGCCTTGTGACCATCATCGGCTATCCCGACATGATGGAGGTAGGCATTACCGCCACAGCTGCCGACGGCTCGAACCGCAAGGGCACAGTTAACTTGCGCATCGTCAATCCCGAGAACGACTGGGGCAGTGTCCTTTGCGAAGGCATGGACGCAGACCGCAAGACCATCACCATCATGAAGTCGCAGGCTCCCGCCACCATCACAGTTCAGCTCACGCCTGCCAACTCAACAGCCAACATAGATTTCGACGTGGTGGATAACAGCCTCATACAGGTGGAAGCTGAATATGATGATGTGACGTATCGCAGGACAGGCGTGTTCCACATCTCTGCTCCCGACCCGATGATGATGCCCGAGATAAAGACAGGCTCCACGCAAATCCATTTCTATACGCACTACTACGACGAGGAGAAGCTGGGTACAGAATATCCCCAAGTGTGGGTCAACGTCAACGTCATTGAGGATGTCAGGTTCACGGAAGAGACTGTGCAGAAGGTTCCCGTGACCTACGCCGTGACCTCGCTCGAGGGCGGCACCTGCACCGTCTATGGCGAATGGGTGGATGGACACGACGAGAACGGCACATGGGTTGACGGAGGCTACAACACCGCCATCGACCAAAGCACAACAGGATTGGTGACCGTTCCCAACAAGGCCCGCAACTACTACGTCACAGGTGTGGACGGCAGCGCTTTTGCCGACTGCTCACAGCTGGAGGAGGTTGAGTTCGAGTCCGGCATCAAGTTCATCGGCAACAGCGCCTTCACAGGTTGCAGCAATCTGCGCGAAGTGCTTCTGCCCGAAAGCATAGAAGCCTTCGGCTATAGCTGCTTCAGCAACCTGCCAAGCTTGAAGGACGTACACATCCTTGCCACGACACCTCCGACAGGCGGCGGCATCTACGTCGGCAATCCCTGGTCATGGCCAGCCGTTGGCGACAGCTACGCCTTCAGCGGCCTGACAGGAGCCACGCTCCATGTTCCCGCCGGCTGCAGCGAGGCCTATAACATCTCTCCCTGGAACGTCTGGTTCAGCAGAATCACAGAAGATGCCGAGGACGGCATCAATGAAATTAAAAATGAAGAATTAAAAGTTAAAAATGATTCTTCGTGGTTCGACCTGAGTGGTCGCAAGCTCGCAGGTAAGCCTGCGAAGGCAGGACTCTACATCTACAATGGTCGCAAGGTTGTGATTAAGTGAGTGAAGACATGAGCTTGCTCAAGGTCTTCCGAATGGGAACAAGCTCGAGCAAAGCTCAAGGTCGTGATTAAGTGAACAGCCTCATCTTGATCCCCCTAAACGGGGGGAGAACATAATGAAAAGGGACATCTCGTCTTATCGAGGTGTCCCCTTTGTGTTATGAAAGCTGCGTTTGCAACCGTCCCGTGTTATGTGAACCGTCAAATCAGGTTCTTCTCTACTTTTTTACTGCAAAAGTTTGGTGGTTACAGCAAATTTGTGTAATTTTGTGACGCTATAACTAAGAACTTTTCAACCTTTTAACTTTTCTAATACCTATGTTAGTTACTCTGAGTGAAATACTGAAAGATGCCAACGAGCGGCATTATGCCGTTGGTGCGTTTAACTGCCTGAGCCTTGAGAACGTGATGGGAGCTATGGAAGCTGCCGAAGAGCTGCGTTCGCCAATCATCCTGCAACTTGCTGAAGTTCAGTTCCCAGAAGCACCAATGGAACTGATGGCTCCGCTTTATCTCGAAGCAGCCAAGCGGTCTTCCGTGCCTGTTTGCGTACACCTTGACCACGGGCAGAGCCTTGAAACCTGTGTCCGAGCCATTCGCCTGGGTTTCACCTCTGTGATGTTTGATGGCGCTGCACTTCCTTTTGAGGAGAATGTGGCCGTCACAAAAGAGGTGGCACGTATTGCGAAGGCCGCAGGAGTGGATGTGGAGGCGGAACTTGGCAAGGTGGGCAACTCCGGTGTTGACACGGCGGATGTCTTCACAGACGTTGAGGAGTCCGTGCGTTTCGTGCAGGAAACGGGTATTGATGCCTTGGCCATCGCTATCGGCAACTTGCACGGGCACTATGTTCACACCCCACAGCTCAACATCCAACGCCTTATCGAGATTCACGAGGCGAACCGTCTGCCACTTGTCCTTCACGGCGGAAGCGGTACGAGTGTGGAGGACTTCAAGTCCTGCATCCATAACGGTATCTGCAAGATAAACGTTGCGACCGCCATTCAGCGCGGCATCATGAAGCGCATCAAGGAACGCTTTGCCGCGAAACCCGACGAGGAATACGTTCCGCTGAAGCAGGTGATGATTGATGCCTCAAGGGAGGTGGTGACAGAACACATCAAGCTCTTCGAGAGCAATAACAGAATCCATTGAACAGGGACAATTGATAGAACCACATATATTTATTATAACCACGAATTACCCTAATTTCACGAATTGGCTACGCCGCGAAATGGGTGGTGAAAACATTAGTCAACAGAACATAGAAGAAACAAATTCGTGTAATTTGTGTAATTCGTGGTTGCAAAATAACTAATCTTTGTTTAGATTCTATTATGAAATATAAGTTTAAGTTCTTTGTTTTGGGTGTTTGTTTAGTGTTGTTTGCCTGCGGAGGGGACACGAAGAAGTCCCTGACAGATTATGCTGACCCGACCATCGGCGGCGTTAGTGTCCTGCTGGAAACCACAAGGCAGACCATTCACCTGCCAAACGAGATGCTGCGGTTTGTGCCGTTGCGAAGCAGTATGCTCGACGATTGGATAGACGACTTTGCCCTGCAAATGCCCAACCACAGAAGGCATTGGGTCTTTGGCTTCATGCCTTTCTGCTCGCCTGACCCAGAGAGCGTGTGGTCGGCTCCAGGCGTTTGCGACAACGAAGAGACGCACCCGCACTACTATCGCGCACAACTCGACGGCGTGACTTTTGAGTTTGCTCCCGCAAAGAAGAGCGGCATCATTCGTATGACCTTCGACGGCGAAGGGCAGCATTCCATGCGTTTCCGTAGCCGCACGCCCATCGGCTTCTACGACCACGAAGGCAACCGTGTGGTAAAAGGCACGGCAGAGTTCGGCCAGCCCGAAACCAAGGAGAATATGACTGCCTACCTCTATGCCGAGTTCGATTGCGATATGCACGACATCCATTACCCCGGAGAAGACACCAAGCACCTGATGCTGACGGCAGAAGATGGAAAGCAGGTCGTGACGATGCGCTACGGCATCTCCTATATCGATGAAGCCCAAGCCAAAGAAAACATGGAGCGGGAGATACGGGACTTCAACTTCGACCGCGTCAAGGACGAAGCCAAGAAGACTTGGGAGAAACGGCTTGGGCAGATTGAGGTGAGCGGAGGAACGGAGGCCCACAAGCGCACCTTCTACACAGCCCTCTATCGTTGTTCCGAGCGTATGGTCGATATAAATGAATACGGACGCTTCTTCAGCGCATGGGACAGAAAGGTGCATGAGGCGGAAGAGCCTTTCTATGTTGACAACTGGCTGTGGGACACGCACATCGCACTTGAGCCTCTTCAGACAATCCTCAATCCGAAGATGGAGTTGCAAAAGATTAACTCGCTCATCGAGATGTATAAAGAGAGTGGCATCATGCCTCGTTTCGCCCTCACTTCGGGCGAATGGGCAGCAATGACGGGCAACTTCGCCGCCGTCTGGATGCTGGATGCTTGGGTTAAGGGACTGCGTTTCGACTTGGAGACCGCCTACGAAGGCTTCCGCAAGAACTCGCTGGAACGCTCCATGCTCCCGTGGCACACAGGTCCCGCCACACCGCTCGACACCTTCTACAACGCTCATGGTTACTATCCGGCCCTGCGTCCTGGCGAACCCGAGACCATTCCCGAGGTTGACCCCAACTGGGAACGTCGCCAAAGTGTATCAATCACAACGGTCAACAGCTACTCTGACTGGTGCATCGCACAAATGGCAAAGATATTGGGCAAGGCAGACGACGAGGCATTGTTCACCGAGCGTTCCAAGTTCTACCAAAACGTCTTCCGAACAGACAGAGGCATGATGTGGCCCAAGGACGACAAGGGAGAGTGGATAGAACCCTTCAATCCCTTGCACGACGGACGCGCGTACTTCACCGAGAACAACGCCTACATCTTCAACTGGGATGTGAAGCACGACCTCGAAGGACTCTTTACCCTGATGGGCGGACACAAGAATGCGGAGGCCAAGCTTGACGAGCTTTTCCACATGGGCGTAGGGACAGCCAAGTTCCGCTTCTATAATGTCCTGCCCGACGCAACAGGCCTGATGGGAATGTTCCAAATGGGAAACGAACCCAGCTTCCATATACCTTATATATATGACTACGTCGGAGCACCCTGGAAGACGCAGAAGTACATCCACAGTCTCATCGACACCTACTTCATCGACTCGTACCTCGGAATGCCGGGCGACGAGGACGGCGGCGGAATGTCGGCTTTCGTGGTCTTCTCCATGATGGGCTTCTTCCCCGTCACACCTGGCACCACGACCTACGCCATCGGCAGTCCCTTCTTCGAGAAGACAACGCTCCATCTGCCCGACGGCAAGGCGTTCACCATCAGGGCAAAAGGCCTCTCCGCAGAAAACAAGTTTATCCAAAGTGCCAAGCTGAACGGCAAGCCTCTGAACGAGCCGTTCCTCACCCACGAACAACTGACGGCGGGCGGCACGCTGGAACTCGAAATGACCAACAAGCCAAACAAATGATAAATGGTATATGATTAAATGGTAAATAGTAAATGATTAAATAGTAAATGAAAGATGAAACGTAGCGAAATCAATCAAATCATTCGTGAGGCAAAGACATTCCTTGCTTCGCGACAGTTTGTGTTACCCGAATGGTCGGAATGGAGCCTTCAGGACTGGAAGGCAAACCGTGAGAAAGTAGATTACATTGTTGAGCGTATGCTTGGCTGGGACATTACAGACTTCGGCTCGGGCGACTTCAAGCGTTGTGGCCTCTTCCTCTTTACCATCCGTAACGGCAAGTATGGTGTTGACAAGAAACCTTACGCAGAGAAGATTATGATTGTGGAGGAGAACCAGGAAACGCCGATGCACTTCCATTGGTCGAAGATGGAGGACATCATCAACCGCGGTGGCGGCAACTTGGTAATCGAACTCTATAATGCCGACAAGAACGAAGGCTTTGCCGACACGCCTGTGCATTACCGCATCGACGGCATTGAGCACACGATGGAGCCGGGCGGAAAGGTCATCCTTAAACCAGGTCAAAGTATCTGTATGGAGCAGTACCTCTACCACCGTTTCTATGGCGAACCCGGCAAAGGAAAAGTTATGGTGGGCGAAGTCAGCCAGTGTAACGACGACACAACAGACAACAGATTCTATGAACCTGTAGGCCGCTTCCCCGAGATAGAAGAGGATGAAGCACCTTTGCACCTGCTCTGCTCGGACTACGGGAAGTTCCTTAATTAGAGGTTAGGGGTGAGAAGTTAGGGGTTAGAGGTATGCTTAGGGGACGAATCAGCAGCCCAAACATTTCTCTAACCTCTTACCCCTAACCTCTAACCCCCTAAAAAAACAATTAGCCATGAATAAAGTTCGTATCAGCGGCGTAGGTTGCTGTCTGCTTGACCGCATCTACGACCACATAGACTTCCAGTCGGAGGCTTTCCGCAAGTACTGGAGCAAGAAGGCTGGCGACGGTGGTTTGGAACCCGGCAAGCTGACCTTCGAGGAAGAGTTGGAGCGCTTTGCTGGCCAGTCTTTCTCGTCAGACATCCTGCCTTTGCTTACCGATGGTCGTAAGCCTCAGAAAGAGAACATTGGTGGTCCTTGTGTTGTTGCTCTCATTAATGCAGCGCAGCTTGCATACAAGGAGAGTGAAGTCTGTTTCTATGGTTGCAGGGGCGATGATGGAGTAGGGGAAGACCTTCTGCAAAAGCTCCAACAGACGAACCTTGACCTGAGTCACTTCCGCATCCAAAAGGAAAGTGAGACAGCTTCAACAAGTGTCCTTTCTGACCCGAATTATGACAATGGTCACGGTGAACGCACATTTGTAAATACCATCGGAGCCTCGTGGCATTATCTTTCTGAAGAGGTTGACGACAGCTTCTACGAGAGCGATATTTGCGTCTTTGGCGGGACAGCCCTTGTGCCTCGCATCCATCAAGGGTTGGGCATGATACTCAAGCGAGCCAAATCTAAAGGCTGCATTACCGTTGTCAATACCGTCTATGATTTCCTCAGCGAGAAAGAACATCCCGAAGAGCGTTGGCCGATGGGCGAGAGCTACGAGAGCTACCAATACATCGATTTGCTCATTGTGGATTGTGAGGAAGCGTTTCGCCTCAGCGGATGCAACGATATTCCATCTTCCATAGCCTTCTTCCGCGAGAAAGGCACGGGTGCTGTGCTCGTCACCAATGGCGCAAAGAATGTCCATCTTTGGGCAGACAGCCCTCTCTTTGGCAAGGTTGAGGAGCAGACGATGCCCGTCTCTGCGGCAGTTGGCGAGGCTCTAAAGCAAGGAAAGAAAGGCGACAGCACAGGTTGCGGCGACAACTTTGCTGGAGGCGTTATCGGGTCGCTGGCAAGGCAGATAAGTGAGTGGTCTATAGTGAAGAGTGAAGAGTTAAGAGTGAAGAATCAAAGGAACAATTTAGAGAGCAAAGGTTACTCAGATTCTTCACTCTTCACTCTTCACTCTTCACTTAACCTGATGGAGTCTTGCCGCTGGGGCATCGTTTCGGGTGGTTTTGCTTGCTTCTACTACGGCGGCACCTATTTTGAGCAAAGCGAAGGCGAGAAACGCTCTCATTTGCAGGAACTCTACAATCAGTACCTCGAGCAAACGGGACTTTGAGATTTACTTAAAACGCATCAACGTAAGCGGTTGCGGAGGAAGTGCTTGCGGGTGTAGGCAAAGAAGAAAATGACACCTGCCGTGTTGCCAAGCCAAGCAATCCAGAATGCTGTGTCGTAGGAGAAGTATTCCGCAACTATTCCACCAAGAATGATGCCTAAGCCGACACCTGTTTCCCATGCTGTGAACAGGGTGCTGTTGGCTGTGCCTCGCTGGTTGTTTCTGGCAAGGTTGATGAACATCGTCTGGAAGGCTGGAAACATGTGTCCGTTGCCCAAACCCACTATAAGGGCAGCTCCGTAGAAACCCCAGGCATTGTGGAGGGCGGCAAAGAGCAGATAGCCAAAGAACGAGATGATGATACCATGAGAAGCATTTTCTGCTATTCGTCCCTGTCGCAGGCCTTTGGCTCCAATCAAACGGCTCGAAATCAGGCCTACGCAAAGCAAGGTGAAGAAGAGGCCTGCACCGGTTGTAATGTCCAGTTCCTGCTTGGCATATATGGCGATATAGGTGCTAACGATTCCATAAGCGAAGCTGTAACCTGCAATACATAACGCCTCAGGCCAACCTTTCAGGAGAAGGAAGCGGTCAAAAGACCCTACCCATCCTCCCCTTAAAGGGGAGGTGCCCTTTTTCTCCCCCTTAAAGGGGGAGTTAGAGGGGGTCTTGAGCGTGCAATTTATCCCAAACCCAATGCCTGCCGTGATGAGTGATATGAGGAAGATGATGTTGTAGTTGGCAGTCCATTGGTAGATGAGCATTCCGATGGTTGGCGCAATGGCTGTGCCGAGGTTGTTGCTCAATCCGTAGTAGCCAATGCCTTCGGCTCTTCGGCTCGAAGGAAGCACATCAATGGCGACGGTGCTATTTGCAACCGTTGTGGCACCCATCGGAGCGCCGTGAAGGGTTCGAAGGATGCAGAAAGACATCAGGGAGCCAGCTATCAAGTATCCGCCGAAGAAGAGTGCAAAGAGTCCGTAGCAGACCAGCAGAACAATCTTCCGGGAAAAGGAATCTACGATGAAGCCGCTGAAGGGACGAATCAGCAAAGCCGTGAGTGCGTAGCCGCTCAACACCATACCCGTCTCGTCCTTCGTCGCTCCGAACACCTCGCTCAGGTAAAGCGGGAAGAGCGGCGTAACGACCATAAAGGAGAAGTAGAGCATGAAGTTCGCGCTCCACACCTTCAGGTAATTGGCATTCCAGAGCTTATCCATCCACTTTTACATCTAAACCACGAATATTGTTCTTAATAAATTATTATTTCTAAACCACGAATTGCACGAATTACACGAATTGGCTACGCCCTTGACTTACATTTTGACTTGCAATTATAATTCTTGGATGCTTTAGCACCAAGACGCGATTGTAGTCGCGGAGCGTGCAATTTGTGTAATTCGTGGTCAGATTAAAGCACGTCTTCTGTTGATATAGTTCAATCCGTTGTTTTGAGAGTTCTTTTGTTACTTGATGACTACCTTTTTGCCGCCGGTGATGTAGATGCCCTTCTTTAATTTACCATTTGACCATTGACCATTGACCATTTTGCGGCCGCTGAGGTCATAGTAATCCCTAAAGTCCTTAGAGTCCTTAGAGTCCTTAAAGTCCTTAAGGTCTTCTATGCCGTCCGGGGCGTCGGCGAAGTCAACAACAATCTGCTTGACGGTTGCCGTGCCGCCGTGCAGGCTTGGCACGTCGAAGTAGGCGCGGAAGCTGTTCAGGTACGACCATTCCGTGGCGGCGTACAGGTCGTTTGCGCCGTCGATGAAGAAGGTGCCGCTGTAGTCATCTTCGAAGCTGACGGGGGTAAAGGTGCCTACCATCTTAACTTCAGCCAGCCCTTCCGATGCTGCTGACACGCTCTGTGGTGTCTTGCTCCTGAAGTAGGCTCTGAGGATTGGCTGGTAGCAGTCGTCGCCCGAAGTGAAACCTACGATGTAGGGCTTGCCTGCCTCCGTCGTCGTGACGCTCTTGAAGGTGAGGTAGAGCGTGCCTGTCTCTTCGTCGAAGCCGTTCTTGCCTTCCGTGTCGAGTGTCATTACCGTAGCGTCCTCAAAGGGAGTGCCTGCGATAGAATATACGTTGAAGGGCAGGCAGAGCGTCTGCCATTTGCAGTCGTGCGAGAGCCTGTAGTGACCAAGTGCTGCAAAGTCCACCTCGTCGTACATCTCTTCTATCAGCGGCGTGTTGTCGATTTCTTCGTAGAATGTCGTCACATGGTCGAGGGCGGCGTATGTTGCCAAAGCCTCGCCGTCGAACACCTTGCCGCCTATCATCTCCAAGCCTTCCGGCTCGACGAAGTGGCAGCTGTTCATCTCCAAGCCGCCTTGCAGACCAGCGACAATGCCCGTGTTGCCTTGCCACCAACCCGTGATGTTGTTCAACGTCACAGAGCAACGGTCATCCTCGCTGCCTTTGATGGCAAGATTGGTGGCAAAGAGTGAAAGCTCTATGTCGTTGACCTCAAGGTTGATGTGCTTGTCGCCTTCCTCGCTTTCGAGCATGATGGCTGCGTCGTTGCTCGTGATGGACAGCTTGCCGTCGCCATAGATTTTCGTGTCCTTTGCTATCTTCAGGCCGATGCCGGAGTAGCTGCTTATTCCGCAATCGCCCTCCACGATTACTTTCACGCCTGGCTGGTCGATGACGATACCCGGAATGCCGGAGTTGCCTGTGTTGATGGTGATATTCTTCAGCCACAGCACTTCGCCGTCGAAGTACATCGTCGGCACGTCGGTGGCGGAGGTCTTGCGCTTGCCCGAAGCGCCGTTCACCTCGTCCACCACAGCGGCGAGGTCGTCCATGTTGCGCGAAGTCACCTGTCTGCCAGCAATATAGATGGGATATTCCTCGCCTGCTACTGTCAGCTCGCACGAGGCGGAGAGTTCGCCCACCGTGGCTGTGATGATGGCTGTTGCGCCGATGTCGGCACCGTCCTTGAAGGTCACTAAGCCGTCGCTTGTTACCGTGGCGACGCTTGTGTTGGAGCTTGACCAAGTGACCTCCCCTTCTGCTCCTTCGGGGAAGAGCTGTGCTTCGAGCTGCAAAGGCTCTCCGCAATCGAGCGTGAACTCTTCGGGCAGAATGCGAATCTCCTCTGGTGCCGGGGCAGTAACTTCCACTTTTATGGAGTTCAGCGCCGCGCCGTTGGCATAGATGGCGAACTGGTAGGTGCCTGTTGTGGCGTCGGTGGCATCTACGACGAAGGTCTTGTTCTCTGGGTCGAAGGTGAAGACAGGTGGTGTGCCTTCGCCGTCGGTCTTCATGGCCGACATATTGTGTGGAGTGGCAAAAGCCGGGCGGGTGGCGAACTCGCACTCCTTTTTCTTGCCTTTGCCTACGGTCACATTGTCCATGCGAAGCTGGTCTATCTTGAACCAGCCGGTATTGCCTGCCACGTTGACGAGGATGGCATCGGTTACAATGTCGTTGTAGCCCCTTGTGTGTTCGACACGCAAATCCATGTTGTTTATGGGCTGATACTGCTTACCCTTGAAATAGACGGTCTTGTAGTAGGTGTTGGCATCGATAAGCTGCGTGCATTCTCTGTCGGTGTAATAACCGGCCCATTGCGAAGCACGGCTGAAGCCTTTCATCAGCCACTTGCTGCCCAGAATGCCTTGGAAGTCGGCATTCTCAGGATGTGGCGTGACGGTGATACGGTAATACTCCGAGCTGCCGTAGTCCAGATAGTAAGCTCCGATGTCGTCCTGTCGTAATTCGGCTGATGTCCTGCCGTTGCAAATCTTGAGTTCGAGGGCATCCACACTGATGCCATTGCCAAGATAGATGGCAGCTCTGCGCACCTCGATTCCCGCCGATGCGGTTCTCGTTTCCTTCACGCGGGTATAGACATAATAGGTGGCTGTGGGTGTGCCGCCCATATTGAGGTATGTTTCGCCTTCGGCTGGTGTCTTGGCATTATTCCAGTCGCTCTCGGTCAACATGCTGATGTCTTTCTTGTAATCGAGGATGATGTATTCCTGCGTAGCCTGCGGGTTGGTGACGGTCACATGATTGCTGTATGCAGTTGAGAGCGTGGGAGCCATCACCTCCTTTCTGCACTCATCTTTGCGGCAGAGTATGTAGTCGCTGATAAGTCCACTTTCATAACCCTTTGCTTTGATTATCACGCGGAAATACTTGCCCAAATCCGATGTTTCCAATGTATAGGAGTTGTTGCCTTCTGACAAAACATACCAATACTTTTTTGAGGGGTCGGTTTGATAATCCCAACTAACTTCTATCAAGCTTGGGTCAATGTCGGCAGCCTTGCCCTCAAGATGACAGTAGAGCGTTGCGCCTGGATGCGGGGCATTGTTGCGTCCTATTGTCACCGTGCCCTTCAGCGTTGGTTTAATGACCTTTCGTGAATCGCTTACCAGCTCGCCGTGGTAGCCATCGACCTTGACGACAATACGCAAGTATTGCCCGACTTGGTCCATAGTAGGATAGTATTGCGTTCCTGTGGCACCCGGTATGTCCGTAAAATCTCCGTTTTTGTATGGGCAGATCTGCCATTGTCTGTGCCGCTTGCTGACATCAGTATTATTTGCATCGCCGGTAAGCTTTAACGTAAGGGCTTCTCCCGGCTCGGCGACGGTCTCTCTGATTTGCACCTCCCCAGTCAGTTTAGGTCTGGCAGGATGAATTGTCTTTTTCCAACCTCCAAAGGTTAGGGTTCTGATGTCATGACCGTCTTTGCTACATATATATACAACACTTGTTTTCAAACCCCCGACGTGTCTTGGGATTATTAAAGTAATGGTAATCCTTTTGCTCTCCATCGGCTCCATGTATAATATTTCAGAACTGGAGGAACTTATACAACCATTACCAGGATCAGGTAATAACGAAACAATTATCTTGCCACTAAAAACACTCCCATAGTTCGTGACGGTCATCGAGACTTCTGCCTTCTCACCTTCATACAGTTCGGGAATACTGATGTTGGATAATTTCAAAAAGCTGTCTCCAGAATTCGAAGGAGGCAGAGAGATAACTTCTGTGGGATTGATGCAGCAAACAAGTTTTTGTCTCACGCTATAAACATCGTCTGGGGGATTGCAGAGCCAGAGTCTGTAGTAGCCGTCCAGAAAACCATTCCATCCCCAGTTGAAATGGAAGAAGTCTTCCTCGTCGTAGCCGTCGCAGACGAAAGCATGACCGCCCTTACCGTTAGAGTTTTGCGCCCCTACCATGACCGGCCTGCCAGCAGCCAAGTCCGTATAAATTATCTCCATCCAGTCCTGATATGTAAAATCAGAACGGGAAACAAACCTTGCACATCGAAAGCCGAAATTATAAGTAAGAGCTTGTCTAGCATCTTGCGTTTCTGCATTAGATACATCAAGACCGTAATCCATATCCACGGAATAGCCGCAGTATTTCATCAGTTTTGCTACGGCATCCTTCTCGGTATCGGTAATATAACCAGTGTCGTAATCATCCCACATGTGCGCCCAGTCAAAGGTCGTTGGATACAGAATTGTCGCTCCAAATAAAATGGGGTTCCACAGCCTTGTCTCATAACCTGTTTTCTTGTACCAATAGTACATCACCTGCGCCATAGCCGTTGCCAAGCATCCCGTGAGGCAACGCTTTCCATTCTTTGTGGGTGTCTGCCTGTTGTAGGGGTCGCCTTGTCCCCACTCTGATGTCAGCAAGGGTTCGATGGCTGGTCTCGGTCCAAAGCTGTTGACAGCAGAGCGGCTGCTGCCTCCATTCTCCCCTCCTTGGGAGGGGTCGGGGGAGGCCCCGTTCTCCTTCATCCACGCTATCTGCTCGGCATAGCCATCAAGCCATTCCCGCAGGTTTTCCGGCATATTCTCCGCATCGAACGAGCCGCTGTCGGAGTAGCCGAGGATGTCGGGGGCGCAGTCGTCGCCCGCTATCATCACGAAGCCGCCGTCCTCGCCAAGGTTGAACACATGGAAGCTCTCGTTGGTCAAGGCCAGACGGATGTCCTGCTGCACCTGCGCACGCCTTGCCGACGACGGGTTCTTCTTCAAAAAGAACGCCTCAGCCTTCAGCCGCGCAGCATCCTTATCCACAGGGTCTGCCATCAACACTACTACAGGCAGCAACCCTAACAATAAAAGTAAACTTAATCTTTTCATGGGGAATATGGGTTTTGGTTTTAGTTTCGTTTGTTGAGGTTTTGTGGAAGTTAAAGAAGTTAAGGGAGTTAATTCTTGGATGCTTTAGCACCAAGGCGCGATTGTAGTCGCGGAGCACCATGCTCGCTTTGGGAAGTTAAAGGACAATAGTTGGGGCAGCAGAATTGTCTGACTGAAAGCACGCCGCATCCGAAAGGTATCGTCCTTTAACTTCTTTAACTTCATTAACTTCTTAAAATTCCTAAACTTCTGTTATTACTTCTTTCCACCTGCAAAGGTACGAAAAAAAATTGAATTATCAAAGCTTTTAAGGGAAAAGTTTTGCGGATATTTGTTTAGGGTGCTGCCATCGGTGATTTTGAGGGTGCCGACGCAGGCAAAGCGTCCACCGTACCCTGTCCCCTGCAAAAAAAAGATATAGTACAACTAGAATATTTTATTTTTATATTATATATATATATATATAATATAAGCCTATAAAGAGAGAATATGTGTATATGGTATGTTCTAATAATTATAAAATTCTGATGAATTATCTTTGTCTGTGCTTGTCTCTTTTTGGCCTCTTTTCCTCCAAAGTCTTGAACCGTAGCTCGCTACGCTTCTTCGACCCTGAAGCCAAATTTGCTCAAAAATAG
>JAEEGL015057478.1_pt1 | contig 14262 bp, 12 predicted proteins | sample 9134231 | NCBI WGS metagenome assembly JAEEGL01 (sample SAMN16246548, study PRJNA631951) | gut metagenome | biome: gut microbiome; feature: rumen; material: fiber-attached | host: Bos | place: Iran: Karaj | collected 2018-10 | reverse complement strand
GGCAGTAATCGGCTTGGAACAGGAGTAAATGAAATACTGTTCGTTCCCATTGGTAGGGGTTTTTTCCTCAGCCGAAGAATAACCTCCGAACCGACGGAAGACTTCTCTTCCTTTGTGCCAGACCACACAGTCATACCCGGGGATCCCCATGTCCAAAAAGCTGTCCAGAAGTCCCGATAGTTTTTCAAACAATGATATCAACTCCTTCTGTTCTCCCTTTAATAGTATAATCAGCCGTCTCCAAAATCAAGATAATCAGCATCTCCATCTCTTAACTAGTCATAAGAACCTTGCAATCATCTTCTGCGGAATAGTATTATGAGTTACACTATGAAAGAAACAAATCCTCTCATCTATTGATCAGCCCGAACCATCCATCCGGCAAAAACGGGAAAACTATTCCATCCTTTTTACATAGGCAGGAGGTAAATAAACGTGATATATCACATAGAAGAAAGAGATAATATGCGCTTTGTCGGTCTTCGCTATTTTGTTCCGACCGGGGAGGATGGGCTCTCTCCGGACAAGGACCTGGTCCCTACCTTCTGGAGGACACTGCCGGAAGATGATTATGCTGCTCTCAGCAGCCTGTCTGACTGCATTCCCTGCGGCGTCGTAGGTATTTTCGCCAAAAAACACGATGGCGGATTTGACTACTGGATCGCCGCAGCAACAACTGAATCCTGTCCGCCCCGGTATGAGGTGGTTGAAATTCCACCCGCAAAGTGGATCGTTTTCCAGACAGATGCTCCTCTTCCCGAATCCATACAATCCGTGTTTCTTGACGTCTATACTAAGTTTTTCCCGAACAGTCAGCGGTACGTCAGGAACTGGGACGTATACGAACTGGAGGCATTCCTCTCAAACCCTCTGCTGGATAAAGACTGTGTTTCAGAAGCCTGGGTCCCTGTATTGGAAAAGTGACCCCTTCATCATTTTTTACCCTGAAAAAGGCTTAGACATCGACTGCTCGCTGTCTAAGCCTTTTTGCCTGCATATCAGTATTGTTTCTGTCTGCTATTCCTCTGATATTGTCCTTCTCCCAGTGTCCGTAATCATTTTCCGGGTTCTCCACCGTCCGGATATGAAATAGATGAACCCTATCGTCGCAACTACATAAGCTGCCAACGCAGCGCCCCACCAGATCCCCCAGTAGCCTAATCCAAGGACTTTATTGAACAGCCAGACCAGACCGATCCTGGCGACCAGGCCGTCTATGATTCCGGTAATAAATGCAAAGGAAGCATACCCGATACCGTTGATCAGGATAATGAACGGCTGATACACCGCAAAGGAAATGCAGACTACCAGGTTGATCACCATGAATTCAGGCGCCATTTCCAGTATGGCTGGATTGCTGTCAAACATCCCCACTACCGTACGGGGAAAGATCGCTCCGATGCCGCCCAGGATTCCACAGGCTACCAGAAGTGTCACTAAAGAGATCCAGTATATCTTCTTTACCCTGTCATATCTTCCTGCTCCGATATTCTGTCCCGTCATGGAAGCTCCGGCAACTCCCACAGATGCCGTAAAGATCGCAATGACAGATCTCAGTTTGTTGCCGATTCCTGCCATGGCAGAAATGACGACGCCGTACACATTGATGCTCGCAGCAACATACATGACAGAAATGCTGACAGCCAGATGCTGGAGAGCCATTGGTATTCCCAGACGGACGATCATCTTCAAAATAGGGCCGTTGATACGAAAGCTTTTCCGTTTAAAATCAAACCCGAACTCTATCTTATGCCGATAAAGGAAGCAAATGGAAAAGATAAAAGAGATGCCCTGTCCGATTACTGTCGCCAGCGCGGCGCCCTTTGCTCCCATATGGAGCGGTCCGCAGAAAAGTACATCCAGAATCATGTTGGTGACTGTGGAGATGGTGATGAACATCAGCGGATGCTTGCTGTCACCCATCCCGCGCAGGATGGCACTGACTGAACTGTAACTGAAAATGAAAAACAGTCCGCCAAAACATACCCTTGCATATCCGACTGCCATCGTCCATGCCTCTTCCGGAGTGTTCAGAAGCCCCAGAAGCTTTTCCGTCAGCGGGAGCGAGATGGCCGTCAGGGTCAGAGACAGGATAGCCACAAAGCTGAACATCGTCCCTATGGTCTTTCTGACCGACTCCTTATCTGCTTTCCCCTGATACTGTGCGATTATGATCTGACCTGCACTGCTGACGCCCATACTGAAATTCGTAAACAGCATCATAACATCTCCTGCGGACGACACCGCTGAGATGCCTGCAGTTCCTACAAATCTCCCAATTACCAGCATATCCACAAGAGTATATACTATTTGGAGGATATTCGCCGCCGCTATAGGAGCAGAAAACCGCACAAGCAGTTTCAATACGCTGCCCTGCGTCAGATCTCTTGCCATAGTCCTTTCTGCCATCTTCTGTCTCCCTTTCATCGGGATCTCCCGAGCGCGTCAGCTGGCGATAGAACGCCGTCAGATGCTGAATCGATAATTCCTACTTCTCGTCAAAATAATACTGGTCGCGGAAATCTCCAACGGCACCCCAGTTATCATATTCCGTGATTGTCAGACATATTCTGTCTATCGGTGTTCCGAGTATTTCATGTATCGCCTGACACGCCGCCCGCGTGAAATCTCTCTTTTTATGAAATTCCTGTCTGCAAACATATTTGACATCCGCAAACACCATATCATCCTGTTTCTTTCCACCAAAGTAGAGCTTCATTCCATCGTTAACTTCTACCATCGTCCATTGCGGGTCTTTCCCCGGGATCACACTCAATGCTTTCCCCAGTCCGTCAACAACTGCCTGTTCCATTTCCCCGCTGATTTTTTTAGCGACACTGAGTTTAATAAACGGCATAACAATACTCCTCACTGAATAGTTACGGGGCAGAACGGTCCAGCAGACCGTCCTGCCCCATCTGCTTAACCGAATTCTATAACGATTCGATCATTACTGTCAATCAATTCGCTTCTTCGGCAGCTTTCTTTTCCGCTTCCGCTTTTTTTCTGGCTTCGTCTGCTTCCTTGTTCAGATGCTTGAAGCAGCGTCCGCAGATATTGCAGCGCTTTTTCTCGTTGTAAATGCACATACGGGTATCGTTACCCATGTACTCATACACTTGTTTCCGCAGATGCGCAGTGCCGTCGACTTCTTCCGGATTCCTGTCCTTTGCCCTGTAGATAACGCCCCAGTTTCCTGCAGTATACGCTGCCTGGAACAGGACCGGCTTCTTGACATTCCGGAATCTGATCGGGGCATGCCACGTGTTGGGAGGAACGCGTACGACCGTCGGGCTTCTGATGATCTGGGTCTCCATATTGTCGGGTCCGTCGCCCATCGGAAGTTCGATCTCAGCATCGAAATCCATGGGGTTCTTGGGATCCGGTCCCATAAAGAACAGGTATTCTTCTCCGCTGGAGTGGAAATGAGGAACCTCGGCGTCAACATCACCGCAGTACAGCTGGAAGCCGATATCATAGGTGGCTTCTTCCATATAGATTGTGCCGCGGAAATACGTCTGCGGGCAGGGGCACCAGTCTCCCCATCCGGTGATCTCACGGGGCATTGCCAGCACTTTTCTGGACACTTCCTTGGAGAGCGGCGGCTTAGGCGCTTTCAATGTTGCTGCATCGGAATAAGGCTTGGACTCTTTTCCGTCCATGAGCAGGCAGTCGTCTCCGGAAGGAGCTTTCAGATCATCATAGGCACCCTTGTCTGTATAGGAGGTCACACCATCCTCGTTGATGACAGTCCAGGGAACACTCTTGTATTCCTTCTCTGCCGGATCCTCTTCGGTGATCACGACTCTCTTGATCTTACCGTTCTCCTCCACCATCTTGATCAGATCAGCCGATCTTCCAAGGATCGCAGGCTGGAAGAAGATCGGCTTGTCAACCCGAACGAAATTCAGAGGCCCATGCCACCATCCACGGGGGACTTTGACCATCGTAGGCTCCGTGATGACGATCTTTTCCATTTTGTCCAGAGTAGGCCCCATGTAGAAGTGGACCTCCGCATCCCAAGATGCAAATACATCAGGAAGCGTTCCGCCGAGGATCGCCAGATATTCATCTGCATCGGCATGATAATGGGGCTCCTCTTTCATAAGGACAGGATCTGTCACAACAATGAATCCGCAAACCATCTGCGCACCGGGAATATCCTCCGCGCCTCTCATAAGGAGCCTAGGGGACATGCATCCTTCTCCTGCTGGTTCCGGCTTAAAAGGGAAATACATCGGGGCGTATTTTAACTTTTCTTCGCTCACAGTTTCCATCTCCTTCACGTTATATTTTGGGCGGCAGCGACAGTGTGCTGCCGCCCGTTTAATTACTGTTGTTCTCTGCTATTTTCCTTCTCAGTTAACCCAATACCAGTGGGCATATCTGCATTCACCGTCATTGTATTTCACAATAGTCCCAAGATCCTTGTCTACAGCATTGAATCCAAGATTCTCACAGATAGCAAACCAAGCTGTCAGCTTGTTGAAGTCTCTGCCCAGCTGATTCAGGATCTTGTCTCTCTCCGCCTCATCGGGCGTGGCCAGGCCCTTGTTACCGAGTTCAACGAAAGCATCTCGAACCGGATCTCCTTCAAGGCCAAGGCTGAAGAACTCAAGATAAGCAGGGAAGAGGTCCAGACACATGTTCTTCGGGCTGCCGTTCATATACATGGCGATGTCAAAGTTGGTAGGATCCATCAGCAGTCCCCAGTATGTTGCTTGGTCATAGTTGATGATCTCAGCATCAAGGCCAACATCTTTTAGATTCTGCTGCACGATTTCCGCCATGCTGATATATCTTTCGGACCCATTAGTCATAATGCGGAGTTTTGTGCCCTTCATTCCAAGTTCTTCTATCATGCTCCTTGCAAGATCCGGATTGTATCCGACACTGTAGACATCGTCTTCCGGATCGATAAAGGACTCGTCAAAGTCCAGGCAGGCCTCTGTGTTCGCCCAACGGGGCAGTGTGCTGTATCCGTTGAACAGAATATCGTTTATGTTCTGCCGGTCGATAGCATAGCAAATAGCTTTTCTCTTTTCGACCGTGTTCAGGGGTCCATCGGGAGAGCAGTTGAAATATGCGATATTGCTGGATCCGGACAGTGTGGCCCAGATTTTGTATTTTGCCAGACCTTCGACCAGATCGACATCGTCGGATGTGATGCCGGCATAATCGAGTTTCCCGACCGTCAGCGCATTGACCTTCTGCTGAGCTTCATCGATAACATCAAATTCAATGTTTTTGATAGCAGGAGGCTCCCCCCAGTAATCCGGGTTTGCCGTGACTCTCACATAGCTGTTCGTAACATATTCAGTGACCATGTACGGGCCAGTTCCAATTGACTTCGTTGCCATGGCTTCAATGTCAAAAGATTCTTCGTCATAGATGTACATAAGCATCATTCCAGGGAACTGGCCGACGTCGAATCTGGTGAACCAGAGATCGATGGTGTAGTCGTCAATGATCTTTGTTTTCTCAAAATCAATCGTATCAACGTTGCTGAAATACTGAGGATGCTCATTGGAAACTTTCATGGAGAAGATGACATCCGACGCGGTAAACGGGTTCCCGTTTGTAAACTTCACGCCTTCGCGAAGATGCATGATGTACTCGTTTTCGCCTTCTGCTTCTTCCCATCCAGTACAAAGCAGATATTCAATGTCGCCGCCAGATGTGTAGTCAAAAAGCGTATCCTGGAAAGTACGTGCCACACCTGTGAATCCGAATGCCGTGCAGCTGTAGGGGTACAGTGTTCCTGAATCCTGAGAAACCGCAACATACAGCACTCGATCTTCGTTGTCGACCGCTTCTCCCTCGGTCTCGAACGCCATGGTTCCTTCTTCACCTATAGACTGTGCTTCAATTTCCTGCTTCGGTGCTTCTTCTTCCTTCTTACCGTCATCTTTCGTTTCCGGTGTTGCTGTCTTGCCACCGCAGGCGACCAAGGCCAACAGCATCAGAAGCGCAAGAATCAACGCTAGGACCTTCTTGCCAGTGCTATTCATTCGATTTTCCTCCTTAAGTTAGTATTAATATATCGTTTTGTGCTTGCAACAAGCTACAAAATGACCCGGTTTATATTCCTCAAGCACTTGAGGTCTTGAGCATTCGTCTGATGCGTACGGACATCTTGCCATGAATCGGCACCCCGGCTTGGGATTAATAGGAGATGTAATCTCTCCGGTAAGCTGGATTCGCTGCTTCTTCTTGTGAATATCCGGAATTGGGATGGCAGAAAGCAACGCCCTCGTGTAGGGATGTCTTGTGTCTTCAAACAATTCATCAGGGGGAGCCTTTTCCACCATCTGCCCGAGATACATAACGAGTATATCGTCCGAGATGTAATTGACAACGGAAAGGTCATGCGTTACGAACATGTAGGCAATACCCATTTCCTCCTGTAGATCGTGCAGCAGATTTATAATCTGTGCCTGTATGGACACATCCAGAGCTGAAACGGGTTCGTCGCACACAATGAACTTCGGCTGCAGCGACAGTGCTCGGGCGATCCCTATGCGCTGTCGTCTCCCTCCATCAAGTTCATGGGGATAGGCGTTCTCAAAACGTGAAGCAAGACCGACAATGTCCATCAGGCGTCTGGTCTCTTCCAACATTTCCGTACGAGACATCTTCCGATGCTTTTTCAGGGGCTCCATGATTGCTTCACTGACAGATTTTCTAGGATCCAGTGAAGAAAACGGATCCTGGAAGATAATCTGCATCTCGCTGCGGAGCTGGTGTAACTGTGCCCGCGTCGGGTTGGTGATATCCTGGCCGTCGAAAACGATTTTTCCGCTTGTCGCGTCCAGCAGATGGATGATCGTTCTTCCCAGTGTAGATTTTCCGCATCCCGATTCGCCAACAACTCCGAGTGTTTTCTTCTCTTCCAGGGTGAATGAGATGTCATCTACCGCATGGAGTTCTCCGCCCTTTGTCTTAAAGTATTTTTTCAGGTGACTGACTTCAAGTAGTGCCATTATCCTTCACCTCCGCAAGAAAACATTTTACAGAATGTCCCGGCGTAATCTCTACCACCGGCGGTTCTTTTTCTGAACAGCGATCCATAGCATTTGGGCATCGCTCGCAGAACTTGCATCCCTTTGGCAGGTTGGTAGGATCCGGCATAAGGCCTTTGATCGGTTTCAGTCGTACTCCTCTCTCTCCGATTTTCGGGAGGGAGTTGAAAAGGCCTACGGTGTAGGGGTGGGCCGTACGGTCGAAGATATCTTCCACCGTTCCTCTTTCTACGACCTCTCCGGCATAGATAACGGCCACCGTTTCGCAGAAGTCTGCCACTACTCCGAGATCATGTGTGATCAATACGACCGATGTATCAAGTTTGTTTTTCAGGTCCTGCATCATTTCCAGAACCTGCGCCTGGATCGTAACATCAAGTGCCGTTGTCGGTTCATCGGCGAGCAGCAGTGCCGGATTACAAGCCAGTGCCATAGCAATGACAACCCGCTGTTTCATACCGCCGGAAAACTGATGTGGATATTCCATATATCTTTCCATCGGAATACCTACCAGTTCCAGCATCATATTGGCGCGCTTCTGAGCTTCTCCTGCTCCAAGATGCTTGTTGTGGAGCCGGATTGCCTCAGTGATTTGCGAACCTACTGTTTCAATGGGGTTGAGTGCCGTCATCGGATCCTGAAAGATCATTGCTATCTTATTTCCGCGGATTTTTCTGGCTTCTCTCTCAGATAGTTTGAGCATGTCAATCCCGTCAAAGAGGATCTCTCCGCTGATGACTTTGGCCGGAGGCTCCGGCAGGATCTTCAGAATACTTCTGGCGATTGTCGTCTTACCTGCACCGGTCTCTCCTACCAGTCCGATTGTTTCACCTTTCTTTATCGTCAGACTGATGTTATTGACCGCCTGGACGACTGCATCGTCCGTATGGTATTCCACCGTCAGGTTCCTGATTTCCAGCAGAGTTTCAGCATTAATATCGGCCATATCTTTCACCTCAGTTTCTAAGTCTCGGATCCAGAGCATCTCTCAATCCATCGCCCAGCAGATTGCAGGACAAGACGGTCAGCATTATGCAAATGCCCGGATAGATGGCCAGTGTGGGGTGTTTTGTCATTACAGCGCGTGCGTCCGAAATCATATAGCCCCATTCTGGAATGGGCGGCTGTGCACCGAGACCGATAAAACTTAGAGCTGCGCCGGCCAGGATCGTTGAGCCGATACCCATAGTAATTGACACGATAATTGGTGCCATTGAGTTGGGGATGATATGCTTCACAATGATTTCCGGGCCACTTAGGTCGATGGCGCGTGCAGATTCGACATATTCCTTTTCACGGACGGTCAGAACAGAGGCTCTCATGAGCCTTGCATATCCCGGGACACCGGAAATACCCAGGGCGATAATGGCGTTTCGCAGACTTGGCCCAAGTATAGCCGCCAATGTTATACACAGAAGCATCATGGGGATAGCCTGATATACGTCAAGCAATCGCATGACCAGGCTGTCGACCCACTTTCCATAGAACCCTGCGACCGCTCCGATGATGCATCCGATTACGGCAGAAACCGCAACGGCGACGAATCCCATTTTCAGAGACTGCCGGGATCCGTAGATCAGTCGGCTGAGAACATCGCGTCCTAACTTGTCACATCCCAGAAGATGTTTGGCGCTAGGCTTCGCGTAACTGTCTTTACCGATTTGTGTCTCATAAGAATATGGCGCGATCAACGGTCCAAAAATGGCTACCAATATTAGCAGAATCAGTACTATCATTGCAATAACAGCCAGTTTGTTCTTCCGAAGCTGTCGCCAGACCATGTATAACTTGGATTTCTTCTTCGGTGTTGCTTTTTTCTTCATTTTACATCCCTCCTCTCCATATCACTCGGTGTCCGTCTCTTCGTCTTTGGCTTTTTTCCTTCTGGAACGAACGTACTGCGAACGGATTCTAGGATCAACGAAAGCAAACAGTACATCCACCAGCAACATCACGATGGAGAACATGAATGACATGATCAGCACGCTACTCTGAATTACAGGATAATCGCGGTTATTCAACGCCTGAAGAGTGTACTGACCAAGGCCTGGAATGGAGAAGATGACTTCGGAAATGAGAGCACCGCCGAGCATGGCTCCGAACATACCGCCCGCCACCATGATGATCGGCGTCAGCGCATTCTTCAATGCATGCTTGTATTTGATGTTGCCTTCTGCAACTCCCTTGGCTTTTGCCGTGACAATGTAATCCTGGCGGATAACCTCAAGCATATTGGATCTGGTCTGGCGGGCAATATTGGCCATGAATCCGACTGCGATGCCTAACGCAGGCAAAATCCAGTGCCACAATGTTCCCACGCCTGAGAGCGGGAACCACTGCCGTTTGACCGCAAACTCCTGTACCAGCAGCAATGAAAACCAGAACGGCGGCATGGACACACAGAACAGAGACAGAAACATGACCAGATTATCTGACCATTTGTTCTGATGTGTCGCTGCAAACACTCCGACAGGAAGCCCGATAATCATTGCCATGATCAGACTCAGCACGACCAGTTTCAGCGTGTATGGGAATCTGGTTCGGATCTCAGACATTACCGTCCTCTGTGTCACATATGACGTGCCGAAGTCTCCATGAAGCAGCTGTACAAGATAACGGCCGTACCGTACGAAGAAGGGATCGTTCAATCCCATTTCGTTCCTGAGCTCCTCGACTTTTTCATCCGTCGCGTTGACACCCAGCATCATTCGCGCTGGGTCGCCGGGTGTAACGCTGATCAGAATCTGGACTACCAGCGTTATAGCCAGGAGCACGGGAATCATCATCAACAGACGCTTACCTATGTACTTCAACATACCCGCAATCGACCTCCTTTTTTCAATGGTCTGTCTTTCAATGTCAGGATTTCTCCCAATCTCACACTATGTAGTGCCTTAGGAGGAGCCTCTGATCATATAAGACTCCGCTCCCTCAAGCTTACACTACCCCACTTGTAGATTAAGTTATATTCTGTCTTTTTACAATGTGATATCAGCCCTAATTAATAATTAAATTATATTATTTTTTCGTGTTTACAATACGAAATTATTGACTTTTAAACAAATTCTCTTATAATTAACACTGTATAAAATAGCTGTTTTGTGGTGATTTTGATGAAACTCAGTATGCATATTGTTTCTTCTTCCCTTAATAGCCTGGATCTGGATAATCACATCCGTAGTTCTCCTCGCGGCGAGCTGACCCTTGCAAGCGCTGGATTCTCTCCCGCGCCCAACCGCATCTTCATTTCTGAATCAGATCACAACGCCGTCTGCCGTCATGGTGATGACTATTTTGTGATTCACGGATGCAGCAGAGATCTGGCGTTGGAGCTCCTTCAGAATATATTCGATGCATTCAACGACTGGGAAAGCCTCGCCGTCGATCTTATTCTCCGTTCTGAATGGGTCAAACTCCTGAATTCTGTCAGCACATTCATCAACAAGCCGTTGGTTCTGTTCGACGAGAATCTGTCGGTAGCAGCGATGTCACCGCAGTATTCTTTGGGCAGTGTGAATGACGAATGGGATTATCTTATGACCTTCGGGGTATCATCTGCCGCGACCTATCAGGCAGGCCGGGCAAATCCGAATCTCGTAGATTCTCTTGAACGGGAGAACGGTCTGTTCTTGCAGAGATCCGCAGAAGATCCCTCTACGACATTTCTTACGGCCAGTGTTCTATCCAACAACACCCTCTATTACTATCTCTCGTCTCTGGCTATAGACACCTCTTTCTCAGACAGCGAGGTTCAACTGATCCGCTTCCTTTCCCAGCTGATTGCAAAGCACCTGCCGCTGAACAGGGATGTCCAGAAACTACCCTTTTCAGAACTCATCAATCAGGGGGCCGGTCACATCTTTGAAGACTGCCTGAGGGGATATTTCTCCAAAGACGTGCTCTCACGCCAGTTATCCTATCTCGGATGGGATGTTTCCGACCTATATACCGTGTACGGCATAATATATACAGGATCGAATACAGACGAACAGCTTCAGACCGCAAGACATGCTTTTGTCAGCAGTTCCACGCTCCCCTGTGTACTGATAGACCATATGCTAGTTTTTATTCTTAATGACTCCAAACCCGACAACTCATCTTCCCTTGAGAAACTCAGGTTCCTGTCCCGCCGTTTTCACGGATTCATTGTGTCCAGTCTGCAGTTCCACAGTGTGTTTGATACCTGCTATGGTCTTCGCCAGCTCCAATTTATGAAAGATCGCATCGATTACCAGCAAATGGAATTCAACTTTTACCCCTATGCTCTGGATTACATTCTGCTGTCATCTGACCTGACAAACCTGCTGAGAGCCTGCCATCCGGGAATTGTCAATCTATTTTTCCATGAAAAAGAATCAAAGAGGGTGTTTTTGGAAGCCCTGGCAGCTTATCTCTCCACAGAACGATCGATCACCGAAGCATCACGTTTCCTGCAAATCCATAAAAACACCCTTTCCTATCGTGTCAGCCGTGCCATGGAGATCTCCGGAATCGATGTAAACTCACATTATGACAGGGAATATGCCAAGCTGTCTCTTCGTCTGTTTCTTCTCTCCACCTCCTCGCCCCGATTCTGGCAGATGCCCGCCTATGACAGCAAATTATAAAACAGCGGCACCGGGAACAGACTTCCCGATGCCGCTGTTTTTGTCTCTTTTTCCGCGAATATTCTTCAAGTGCAGGATGATGCCTCTTAATTATCTCTCCCAGCTCTCCTGGAGACACTTCCCGCAGGAATCGCACTTCTTGTTCTTATTGTATTTGCATTGTACAGGCCCGTTGTAGTACATCTCTCTCGTCGTCCCATCAGGCATGTCATAGATACCGCCGAACATGGGTGTGAACAGTGTTGCCAGAAACAGGACCGGCTTATTGACTTCCTTAAAGTTCAGCGGGCAGTGATAGACACCTGCGGGCACACGAATAATAGTCGGCTTGTCAATAACGTACGTCTCCGCTTCTTCGTCCTTGCCAATCGTGAACTCAATATGCGCATCAAAATCAAACACATTGGGGAAAGACGCGCCAAGGAAGACCAGATATTCATCCTTTATGTGGCGATGCTGCACACGGTCCAGGAAAAAGGGCTTAACAAAGATCTGATAGCTCTGGTTAAACTCAGAACCAGGAATCTGGCTCGCGCCGCGGAAATAAGCCTGCGGGTGAACAACAAAATCTTCAGAAGCACCTTCCGCCACGACCTCGTTATCCTCCTGAGGGAACTCGAAGACAAGTTTCCCAAATTTGCTGCCCGCTTTTTCCTCCGGTGTCAGGATGTACTTCTTTTCCTTATACGGATCCTGCAGTTTCAGAAAATCGAATTTTTTCTCTTCATCTGCCATTGCTCATAGTTCCTTTCTCTTTCTGTTTCCCTTCTGACAATGACGCCGAGGACGCCACTGGCACAGTCCCCGGCGTCAAGTCGATTACTGCTTACGAAACCGCGGTTCTCAGCCCTGCTTTGCCTTCTCGTTGTCTTCTTTCATCAGTTCGTCGAATCTCGGGAAGCACTTGCCGCAGATGATGCAGACCTTGTCCTCGTTGTACTTGCAGCGGCGGACATTGTCACCCATATAATCATAGTTGTACTTTCTGCTGAAGTACGGCTTCTTGGCTGCATCCTCTGGTGCCTTGGATCGGGTAATTGTTCCCCATACGCCGTCCTGGAAGGCCGCCTGGAACAGAATCGGCTTCTTCAGACTGCGGAACTTGATCGGGCAGTGCCAAACATTGGCCGGGAACCGAATCACACAGGGTCTGTCAATGTGATAGCTTTCCATATGATCCGGATCATCACCGATCATGATGTCGACGGAGGCATCAAATTCAGTGGGGTCCAAGGGGTTGGCGCCCATGAAGAACAGATACTCATCCTTGCCCTGGTGGAAATGCGGCTCTTCCATATCGTTGGCACCCGTGAATACCTGCCAGCCGATATGATACTGTGCATCCTCCATGTAGGTCTGTCCTCTCAGATAGACCTTGGGGTTCGGCATCCAATTGCCCCAGTCGGTGACTTCCTTCGGAAAAGCCAGAACGCTTTTGGCGATGTCGCGTGACAGTTCGGGTTTCGGAACCTTCAGCGTCGTTGCGTCAGAGTAGTAAATGGGAGTATAGCCGGGGACCCTGACACAATCCTCCCAGTACGGTGCCTTGCTTTCATCATAAGCGCCGGTATCGGTATACAGCTCCACTCCGTCCTCGTTCACTACGGTCCAGGGAACGGATTTCCTTTCGCCCTCGTGGGGCTTGCGGTGGGCTTCTCCTTCAATGAACTCGATCAGTTCTCCGTCCGTGGTCTGGACCTTCTTGAGATAGCCGGGTTTGCCCGTAAACATGGCCGCCTGGAACAGGATGGGCTTGTCCACCCGGACAAACTTCAAAGGACCGTGCCAGTAATCCTTGGGAACACGGATAGCCGTCGGCTCCGTGATGACGATCTTCTCCATCTTGTCCAGCGAGGGACCCATGTAGAAATGGATCTCCGCATCAAAGGAACTGAACACATCCGGAAGCTGGGCTCCGAGGAAGAACATCGTTTCCTCCTCACGGTGGCAGATCGGTTCGTCCTCCAGCACCACAGGCCCTTTGATGACCTGGAACCCGGCCGTCAGATTGCTGCCGGGAATAGCTTTTTCGCCGTGCAAATATGCCTGCGGACTGTTGCTCCATTCACCGAAAGAAGCGTCTTCCGGCTCGAACACGTGAATCATATTCTCATACTTTTTTGCCATACTTCTTCCTTTCCGGCAGATGCCTTGTTTTTGTTCGGAAACCGGGAACCCGGATTCGGGTTCCCGGTCAAAAACTAATGTCTGCGGATTACTTGAAGGTGATCTGACCGTAATCGCAGTTGCCTGCCAGCATGTAAACGACGTTGGCAACGTCGGAATCCCAGCCACGGAGGGCCAGGGACTCGTTAACGGGAATCCACATGCAGGCGTCAGCAAACATGACCATAGCTTCAGACAGCAGTTCAGCGCGCTTCGCTTCATCGAACTCGTGGACGCAGGCATGCGCAACCTCGGAGAAGGCATCGTGCTCCGGTCCGGTCCAATCCAGCGGCACAAAGTCAGGATAGTTGGCGATAACGTCGGAGGCAAGCATGCTCGGGCTGGAGGCGAAGTAGAAGCCGATATCGAATCCGCTCGCATCCATCAGAGCGCTGAAGTAGGTCGCCTGATCCAGAGGCGTGATGGTGGCATCCACACCGATCTGATTGAGGCTGTTCTTCAGGATC
>JAEEGL012051769.1_pt1 | contig 14262 bp, 7 predicted proteins | sample 9134231 | NCBI WGS metagenome assembly JAEEGL01 (sample SAMN16246548, study PRJNA631951) | gut metagenome | biome: gut microbiome; feature: rumen; material: fiber-attached | host: Bos | place: Iran: Karaj | collected 2018-10 | reverse complement strand
CTCGCCCACCAGGCCTTCCGGATAACCCTTGCCGTCCCAGCGCTCGTGGTGGTAGCGGGCCACATTGTAGGCCACATCCACGAAGTGCTTTTCCTCCACATCCTTCAAAATGATGTTGACGAAATCGCCGCTCTTTGCGGAGTGGGTCTTCATGATGGCGTACTCTTCCGGCGTCAGCCGGCCGGGCTTCAGCAGAATCGAGTTCTCAATGGTGATCTTACCGAGATCGTGCATTGGAGCCGACCGGATGATGTCTGCGGCCTGCTCTTCCGTCAGCTTGTACTTGCCTTCCCGCTGGATCTCTGCCACCAGATACTTGATGATATCACTGGTCCGCTTGACATGGCCGCCGGTGTTGTTGTCCCGGTTCTCCACCATGTTCGCAAGACCCAGTACCACGCGGGTCTGAATGTCACGGATGTGCGCTGTCTTGATTTCAATCTCACTGTTCAGGGTTTCGGAGTAATCCTGCATGACCTTCAGGACCTTCTGGTCCTCCGTCACATCCCGGATATCGAAGAGATAGCCCTGAACCTTGCCGTCCTTGCGGATGGAGAACTCCGTGATCTCCACCTGGCACACCATATCCCCGGAATTGAAGTTCCGGTAGTTGGTGATGTTGTTCCGGAAGTCACGGATCAGAGGATAGATGATCCGAGCCGAGCGGCTGTTCTCATCCAGGGAAGCATCCACAATCTGAGCCTTTAATTCCGGCAGGAATTCAAATGCCTTGTCATTGGCGCTCAGGAAATTACCTGTCAGGTCAAAGGCCACATAGCCCCTGGTTCCATGGTACTTCTGCTGCTCCGAAATAAGGCAGGAAATATCGTGGGTATGGGCGTGGTCGTAGTTGGCCGCGATCATGATATCTGCCAGCACATACAGGAAGGGCAAGAGGGAAAAATCGATGTCGATGATGGACTCGATGCCGTACATGATAACGCCCACAGAGACCGTGAAGGTATAGAGCCACAGGGTCCGTCGAGAATAGGTTCCCTTCCGCACCAGGGCTGCCACCATCAATCCGATGATAGCCATTGCTGCCACCCCCAGGAAGACCCAGTGAATAATCTTCAGGGGGCCGCTGCCCATCTTTGTGGCAATGCTGTCTCCGGTGTCAATGAGGATCATCTCACTGTAGTAGAGGGCGTTGTGAACGCACATCCACACCATCATCAGATGGCCAAATGCCGCCCCGTAGGCCAGGACCTTGGCCCAGCGCTTTGGGGTAAGCCCCATGAAGCGCATGATACAGAAGATCATCACCACCAGCATGATGGTGCTGTCCAGGTAGATATAGCAGAACAGGAGCTTGGCTCCCTCTGCCGTCTGTACCTGGGTCTTCAGCCAGTATCCCAGCAGGATCAGGGGGATGATCACCACGATGGACCAATAGTGGATGTCAATATTCTCATAATTCTTCTGAGCCATGTAGATGATGATCACCGCCGACATGATCAGAAGTACGCAATACAGATAAGTTATCATTCTTGCTGCATCTCCACGGGGTTCGTGATCCCCTGATTGATCTCGAAGTAAAGGTCATTCCCCTGACCGGGCATAGTTGCAATCCTCATGCTGGAATTCATCAGTCCCAGCAGTCCGCTCACCAGACTCATGCTGACATCAGCCATCTGGAAAATACGGTTTGCCTCGTTCTCGGGGCCGTCATACTTCTGCTCCAGTGCTTCCACAGCCTCCGGCGGGATCAGGTCTCCATTATCCTTCACGGAAACCAACAGATGGATGGTGTCCGGATTCACGATCTTGCCGAAGATGGCCAGACGAACAGAGTCGCTTTTCGTGAACTTGGTGGAATTGATCAGGATGTTGGTCAGGATCTGCTTAAGCCGCACGTCATCGCCAAACAGACCATCCGGAACTACATCGGATACCTCACACTTCAGTTCCGCTCCCCTCTCTCGGAAGACAGGCGTGACGCTCTTCTCAACGTCAGCCAGCATTTCCTTCAGGGAATAATTCCGGGGTAACAGTGTCAGATCTCCGCTCTCGATCCGGGCGAAATCCAGCATGTTGTCCACCAGGAACAGCACCTTTTCTCCGGAGGATCTCATCTTTTCGGACCGTTCCCGGACACCCTCGTCCGTAGCAGCCTCCAGATTCTGACGGTTCTCATCCAGCATCTCTACCAGAGGATCCCGAAGCTCCTGGGTCATGTTTGCCAGGAAGGCACTCTTTACACGGTTCTCGGAACGGGCCTTCTCCATCTGTCCCAGGGTATCGGACAGCTCCCGCTTCTCCTGGTTGATGTTCTCAATGGTGAACAGCACCTTATCAACAGGCTGACCTTCCTTCCGGTCCATGGCGATCCAGCGGATCCGGGTCCAGCCCCAGGTCTTGCTCTCATACTCTGCAGAGAGGGTGTTCCGGCGCTCCATACGGATGGGAAGGGTAGCGGTACGACCAAAGTCCACCATCATATCCTTGTAACCGGGTTGAGCGTCCGTCTCAAAAAGGTTGCGGAACTGCTCGTCTGCGCCCCAGTCCTTGGGACGGCGCTTCTCGTATTCCTCCGGCACGTTGACGGGGGTGACGGTATTGTTCTCCAGATCCACGATGTAGATGATGCTGTAGATCTCGGACATACAGGAAATACCGGACTTCCGCAGCTCCATCTCATTGGTGGCACGACGGTATGCGAAATAGGTTGCCAGGTAGGAGATGAAGGCCACCAGCCAGACAACGAACAGGATCACCAGGGACAGGAACCAGAATCCATCGGTGAAGCGCTTGTGGAGCTGGTAATGAAACTCGTACTTCTCTACGTTCAGATCCCCGGCATAGTAGAGGATCATACCAACGGAGGTCTCGGAATTGGGCTCCAGGGGTGCCTCATGAAGATCCACGTTGGGATAGTAAATAAAGTAATCTCCAACCGTCAGAGGGATCAACAGATCCGACCCGTCGACGATGTAATCCAGCTGCAGATCGCTGAGGGTATAGCTGGCCAGATTCAGGGTCTGGACCTTTTCCATGGGGGTATCCGCCGCCTGGTGGATCTCCACGGTGCCGTTCCAGAACTGGTTCAGATAGCAGTCGCCCTGAACATAGTAGGTCACGGACCAGTCGATCATCTTGTAGGGCGAAGTGTTCTTGATGTCCGTATCAAAGATGTTTCCGTAGATGGCCAGCTCTCTCTTCAGCCAGGAGGAGGTGCTGTCTCCCCGGAAATGGACATCCGCACTGCCGTATTCTCCCTGTACATTTCCTTCCTGAACATAGACCTTCCGGTTGAAGGAAGAATTGGAAGACAACTGTGCGATAACACAGATGATGATCAGCAATTCCAGGACCACCAGACAGGAACGAAACTGACTTCTCGAATCGGTATTCATGTGTCGTTATTCCCCTTTCTCAGTCTCATTTCTCGCCGCAAAACGATCGGCGATCTCGATCACTTCCTCACGGGAACGAAGGAATGCATCCGCAACCAGCGGATCGAAGTGAATACCCGCATCCTCCTTGATGATCTTGAAAGCTTCATCGTAACTGAAAGCATCCTTATAGCACCGCTTGGAGATCAGTGCATCGAATACATCCGCGACTGCCATGATCCGGGCGGACAACGGAATCTCCTCTCCCGCAAGACCCTCCGGGTAACCGGTGCCGTTCCACTTCTCGTGGTGGGATCCGGTAACGTTCTTGGCCTCTTCCAGGTAATCCGCATCCGGCAGAGTGGAAATGGCCTGCTCGATCACCTTCCGGCCCTCCATGGCGTGGGTCTTCATAATGGCAAATTCTTCATCCGTCAGCCGCCCCGGCTTGTTGAGGATACTGTCGGGAATGGCGATCTTACCGATATCATGCAGAGGGGCGGAACGGACCGCATCCTTGATGAACTGATCCGTCACCTGGTCTGCGTAATAGCCCAGAGCCTGCATCTTCTTCGCGGTGACTTCCACATAAGCTGCAGTCTTTCGCACGTGGTCGCCGGTGGATTCGTCACGGTTCTCCACCATGTCCGCCAGGACCATGACCAGGCCACTCTCCATTGCCTCAATCTGTTCCGTCCGGCGCTTGTTCTCCTCGAAGAAGCGGGTGCTCTCGGCGATGGCACGGAGCAGGGAACGGTACAGTTTTTCAATCTCGTCGTTAGTGCTGATGTCCAGTTTTGCCAGTCTCTGTACATTGGCCTTCCGGCTCTCCTCATCGGAATAGTCGAAATCGTTGGTGACGCGGTAGATGGCCTTGATGGGCATTACCAGAGAGTATCTTGCCACCCAGATACCGAAGCCGATGATCAGCATCAGGAATCCGATGAAGATGCACATGAGTCTGGTGAGGAATTCACCCTCATAGGCGGCCAGGCCGCTCATCTCCATGTCGCAGGCTGCGTAGCAGACGCACTCGCCGGTGGAATCGTGAACAGGCTCATATACCGTCAGGAGCCATCCGTAAGTGTCATCGGAAATAATGGGATCCACCCGCTTTCCGCTGAGGAGGGCGGGCATATAGTCCATGAAAGAGGAATCGAAGGGAACAACTTCACCCAGTTCGCCGCCTTCCATTTCGTCCGTGTCCACATCGAAGACCACATGACAGCCGTCGGTCATGATCTTGTAAACATAGACATAGCGAACATCCGGGGTATCTGCCCAGATATTGGTAAGCAGTCGCTCCGTCTCCCGGTAGCTGTCGAAATCACTGCCCTCCGCCAGATAGAGGTCCACGTCGTCGCCCTCCACCACGGAGGCTGCCAGTGCTGCCACGCCCTGGGCCAGGTAGGTGTGCTGCTCAATGGAATAGTTATGGAAAAGGATGAGACAGATGGTGGTGCAGATAACGGTGAGCAGACAGGTGATCCACAGCAATGCGGAGATCACACGACGCTCGATGGTCATCTTGAAATCATCCAGTTTGTCCCTGCGCTCCAGGATCTCCTGATCCGGCTCCTGCATCCAGTAAGTGAGGACAAATCTGGGCCAGAGCTTCTTGGGGATCAGATAGAGCAATGCCCGGACAAAGACCACGGTCATCAGTTTGTCCAGAAGGTCAAAGACAAAGTTGGTGATGTAGTAACTTCCGAATTCGTTCAGTCCATGATTCAACAGGAACTCGATCATAGGGGCGGTGTGCTCCGTGACGTCAAAGCCATAGAGATACCAGGAGATCAGGCCGCCGATACCGCCGCCCACCAGTGCAAGGGAGAAGATATAAGCGGGAAGCCAATGGGTATGCTTCAACTTGCCGGACCGATACATGGTCACGGTGATGACCGCAATAAGAATATTCAGAGGTCCGTAGAACACGGAGGACGCATCCACATAAAAGTTCAGCAGATTGGTCAGCAGCGCCACGGAGATACCCGGGATGAAACCGCCCAGGATGGATGCGGTGATGGTACCCGGAGTATCAAAATAGAAGGGCAGCTGGCTGGTGGCCGAGATGTTCTTTCCGCCCATGTTCATGAGAAGGCACATGAAGCACACTAAAATAGGCAGAAAAATCTGTCTCCGGCCGGGCTTCTTGGTCTTCTTCTGCTTTTTCTCTTTCTCCTTGACCGCCGAGGACAGGGTCGCTGCCCGCTCGGCTTCCTCGATGGGATTGAGTAAGGATTCTCCCAAATTAACAGTCATCATTCTCTCCTTTTGAGTTCAGGATTTAGGTGAAACTTACCTTGCCTACATCAGGGCATTGTCGATGGCTTCCACCAGTTTGAACTGATCTGCCGGTTTCAGCAGATAACCCGAAGGTTTCAGTTTGATCACTGACTCAATGTGATTCTTATCGTTGACACCGGTGAGGAAGATCACCGGGATATCGCAGATCTCGTCGTCGGCCCGGATCATCTCCAGGGTCTGCTGTCCGTTGACCACAGGCATCTCATAGTCCAGCACGATGACATCCGGACGGTCCTTTCCGATGGAGGTGAGTGCCTTCATACCGGAATTTGCCAGTGTGACCCGGTAGCGGGTATCCAGCATGGACTTCAGAGTCCGCAGGGTCATGGCATTGTCATCCACCACCAGCACATGCTTGCGGTAATCTACGGCAGAATGGGTTTCCGGGTCTCCCATGAGCTGGGCCGGTGTGGTATCCAGCCGACGGCAGATGGCCAGCATCACATCCTCCTTGGACAGGGGCCGCAGCAGGTTCTCGAAATGGCTGGCCTTAAAGTAGGTGACAAAGTTCCGATACTCGCTGGCGGTTCCGATGGTGAGGACCGGCAGTTTGGGATACTTCTCCGTTATGATCTGGAAGATGGAAGTATCCACATCATAGATACCCTCAATGAGGACCACCACACACTCCGGCTCCACAACCTTGAGCATGGAAGGCACATTCTGGGTAGTCTCCGTGCAGAGGGTTACCCGGAACATCTGGCGCAGGTACTCGTTCAGATCCCTCAGATTGTCGTTGGTCACACCGATCAGCAGAACTTTTCTCATTCAAATCTTCTCCTAAGTCAGTTTATTTCACATTTGCTATCATCTGGTCCATGATCTGGTTTGCCAGATCCTCGTCCAGATTCTTGACGGCTGCATTCAGCTTCGGTACCAGTTGATCCACTTCCGGTCCGAAGGAAAATTCTTTCATCTTGGACATGATATCGTCCGCGCTGTCCACGTCCAGATCTTCCAGAGCGGGACGCAGCAGGTCGATCATTGCCCCAAGGAGCTCCGCATCACCGGACTCCGCCTCGGGAGCATCCTCTCCCTCTGCCTGATCATATCCCAGGCCGAAGACTCCGCTGAGCTTCACCTCGTAGGAGCGCCATTCCTTCACGAAAGTGTCGTGCATGGAGTGGATCAGCTTCAAATTTCCGTCCTTGGCAGCAAATTCCAGCATCTTCGCCATACCGGCCAAAGGTACGATACCGATGGTGGCTGCAGCACTCTTCATGCCGTGGACATGGATGCGATAGGCAGTAAGAGGATTGTCCTCATCGCTTCCGCCTTCTCCCAGCTTCACGGCAGACACATTGCCTACCTTTGGAAGCATGGCCTCATACAGTTCCTGCAGGCGATCTGCCTGAAGACCGATGATCTCGTAGAAGGAGGTGACGCCCTCCCGGAGCATATCCATCTCCGGCAGGTGGAGCCATGCATAGCTCCAGTCCAGACCTTCCACATCCGGCAGGTCGTCGGGAACAGGGTTGTGACCTCGCTGGTCTCCGGACTTGGCCTGCTGTTTTTCCTCCTCGGTCAGAGGTCTCAACAGTTCTGCAGGAAGGGCCTCCCGCAGGGCCTCCATCAACTTATCCGAAGCGATGGGCTTGGTCAGGAATCCGTCGAAGCCCCGGTCCATATACTCTTCCCGGGCGCCGGTGACGGCGTTGGCTGTCAGGATGTAGATGGGGATTCCTCGGAGGAGATCCATATCCTTCATGCGACGCATGGTCTCGATGCCATCCATTCCCGGCATCATGTGATCCATGAAGATCATGTGGAACTTCTCCCGCCCCACGATGGCCAGGGACTCCTCGCCGCTGGCGGCCTCGGTTACCTGAATACCGGTAGCCCGGATCAGGCTGCGGAAGACTTTCCGGTTCATGGAATTATCATCCACCACCAGAACCTTGGCATCCGGAGCCTTAAACAGTTCATCCTCCGTGATAACACCGGAGGCGGTGACGGCATTCTCGTAATCTCCCATGGGAGAAGGATCAATGATCTCCTGAAGGATATCGAAGTAGAACTTGGAGCCCTTGCCGTAGATACTGGACACTTCCAGCTTACTGTTCATCATGTGCAGTAGCTGCACCGTGATGTTCATGCCCAGGCCTGTGCCTTCCACCTTACGGTTCCGGCCTTCCTCGATGCGCTGGTATTCTTCGAAGAGCTTGGGAAGATCCTCTTCCTTGATACCGATACCGGTGTCTTCCACCTCCACATGAAGGTTGCAGTGCTCACCGATGCGCTCGCCCCGCATTCGGAGCCAGACGGTACCGGAGACAGTGTATTTGACCGCATTGGTCAGTATGTTTGTGATGACCTGACGAAGGCGAACATCGTCGCCAAATAAGGTTTTCGGAAGCTTCCGGTCCACTTCCACCACCAGTCTCAGGTCCTTTGCTTGGGCTCTCTGGCTGATCATATTGACCAGATCGCGCACCAGAGTTGCCAGGTCATATTCCACCGGAACGATCTCCATCTTGCCGGATTCGATCTTGGAGGAGTCCAGGATATCGTTGATGAGGGACAGCAGGGTCTGCCCTGCGGTGTAGATATCCGTTGCGTAGCCTTTGATATCCGGATCCGTGGTCTCCCGCAGGATCATCTCATCCATGCCCAGCACGGCGTTGATGGGGGTTCGGATCTCGTGGGACATCTGAGCCAGGAAGCGGGACTTGGCCTGGTTGGCGTACTCTGCGTCCTCTTTTGCTTCCCGTATCTGATCGTACTGGCGGTTGATGATGGCCATGTTGCCCATGCGGGCGATCATCCAGGTCAGGAATGCGATCATGACGGTAATGGTGGCCACCAGGAAGATCTTGTAGTAGGTGTACTCGTAAAGCCTTGCGTCCTTCTGGATCAGGAAGACCTTCTCACGGAAGGTGACAGTACCGGTATCATCCAGGACCTTTACCCGCAAGATGTAGTTGCCGAAGGGAATGTTGGCATAATACAGGGTCTCCATCTCCGACTGGCGCATGATGTGAGGCTGTCGATCCACGCCCTCCAGCTGCACACTCACCAGAGGATCCGACACGGTGTAGTTCAGCACCGCGGGAGTGATCTGCACCTGTCCTCTTCCGGAGGGGATCACGTACACACCATTGGTATTGCGGATGGATTCGTCATCCTTGGTGACGCTGCGGACCACGATCTGATAGTGGCTGTCGAAGGTATCGTAATTGCCGGTATCCAGGATCCGTACGCCATCGGTGCAGCACAGATAGAGCTGGTTTCCGATGAGACCGTTCCAGGCGTTGGCAGTCAGTGTCGTATTGAGACCACGCTTTTTGTTCAACAGGGAGTAAGCATAGCCTTCCTTGTCATCCAGAAGGTCCGCCTCCTCCACCACATAGACGCCGGCGCTGGAGGAAATGAATGCCTGACCCTTATCCGAGATGTAGACATCGTAGTTGTTGGTGTAGGGGAAGTTGGCCAGCTTCCGCACTTTCTGTCCGTCCCGGTGATAATAGAGACCGTTGCTGGCCACGAAGATCCGGCCGCCGGTGCAGGGCACGATCTTCATGATGACCTGGGACTGCAGACCCTTGTCCTGACCCCAATGCTCGGTCACCTCATCGCCGGAGATCACGTATACGCCGCCGCCGTCGGTTCCAACCCAGATGCGGCCGTCTCTTTCTTCCTCGGCACACAGGATCTTGGGAACCGTCATGCCATCCTCTTCGCCGATGGTGTCAACCACTTCATCTCCCACGATAAAGCTGAGGCCGTCGGAAGAAGCTGCCATGATCCGGCCGTCGGACAGTTCCTGAGCAAAGCGGAACCGGCTTCCCAGGACATTGCTGTTGGTATTGTTAAAGTACCGCACATCCCCGCTGCGGGCCATGCGGACCAGGCCTTCCGCCGCATAGGTGCTGAACCACAGGTTTCCCTCGGAATCCTGCATGATATGGCGCACCCGCATACCCTGAAGCCGTGTGATCCGGTCATCGTTCACCAGATTCTTGGACAGGAGGCTGTAAGCCACAACTCCGTTGTCCGTTCCGATGTAGATCACATCATCCGCTTCCAACACGGCATTTACCGCACTGCCCTCCACGCCGATGCGCTGGAAGAGATCCGTGAAGGGATTCTGGGAAAGCTTCATCACGCCCTGCTTGGAGGAAGTGAACCAGAGATTTCCCTGCTTGTCGATGAGGATATCGGAAAGGGCTGAATCAAACTCCTCAAAGGTAAGATTCTGCACCACACCGCCGGTGGTTACAAAACCGATACCGTTGTCGCAGGTCAGATAAAGTCCGTTGCTCTTGGGGACCAGCAACATGTCCGTGACACAGGTCAGGTCCGGGAACCGGAGATTTCGGGTCCGGATCAGGGAACCGTCATCCGTCAGTCGCAGGTACTCCAGGGTGTTTCCCATGGTTCCCACCAGGAAGAAGTTCTCTTTGTAGTAGATGGCGCGGGAGTAGGAATTGTACAGATCATCACACTTCTTGGAAGCGATGATCTCCCCGTCCTTCAGGATGAAGAACAGGCCGCTCTCCGTCACACCGCAGAACATGCCGTCTTCCGCCTCGGCCAGGCCGCTGACATAGGTGATGTCCTTCAGGTCGCTGTAGACTTCGATCTCCACCTCCGGAACATCGCCCCATTCGTCTTCGAAGATACCCTGTCTGGCGCTCAGGCGGCAGATGTAGGTGGAGGTGCTGATGTAGAAATCGCCGTACTCATCCTGCAGAATGCCACGGATGGAGTTGGAGCACAGTCCGTCTGCGGTGGTGAAAAAACGGATCTGGCCCAGGTCCGGGTTGTAACAGACCAATCCGTTATCGTTGGTGCCGATCCAAAGACGACCCTTCAGGTCCGTGTACAGAACCATGGCATTGGTGATGCGCTCGTCCAGGATGATCTTTTCAAAAGTGGTGCCATTATAACGATAGAGACCGGAATAGGTTCCGACCCAGATATAGCCGTCGCCGGCCTGGGCGATGGAATTGATCTCAGCGGAAGTAAGACCTTCCTCCACACCGTAGATGGAGCGGGCATAGTCCACATCGAAGCTTCCTGCATATGCTTTTTCGGAAGGGATCAGGGCACAGACTGCCGCCGACAGGATCAGGGCGGGAATGATGCCGAGGAGGAAGCGATGGTGCTTGTCATCGAAATCTTCTCCGTTAGCCGACTCTTCCTCGGAGATCAGATGGATACCGAACTTCTGGAAAGCAAAGAGAATGAGCCATAATATGCCCAGTGTATAGACTTTGTCGGGAATGGTGACGATCATCTCACCGAGGATACAACAGAACAGAGAAATCTGGATGGAACCGCTCACCATCTCCACCAGGGCATCGCCCCAGGCATTTCCGGTCATACCGCCCCGGATGAACATGTTGAGAGGGGTCTCCACCACCGTCATCACAAGTCCCGCAAGGACACCGGTGCCCACGATGGTAAAGGATTCGATCCTCTCCCTGTCATGCAGGAACAGACCCACCACAATACCTCCGGCGAAGTTCACAATGCTGTAAGCCCACTCGCCGGTGGTCCAGATAAAGCCCAGACAATTACCGAAGATGCCGGTGATACCGCCGGCAAGAGGTCCAAGGATGATAGAGACGAGGAAGGTACCGAAGGAGTCAAGAAAAAAAGGGATCGAGTAATGCATGGACAGACTACGCCCCATGACATTGATCACGGCCCCCACAAAGATTAACGCATAGCTCCTTTTGCTAAGCGGAAACAGATATTTTTTCATTCTCCCTCACCCAGCGAAAAAAACCGCAAAAAGACTCTTTATATTATATAACATAATCAGTAAAAAGTCACTATTTTAGGCGTTTTTTCAAACAATTGATCCTTTGCGCAAACGTTTTCGTGCCGTATGTTTACATGTGTGTATACGGTGCGGTTTTTCAGGATGGAAAAAGACGCAAAAAGACCGCCCCCAAAGGGACGGTCCTGTGTTTCAAACCTTATAATTTGCTGAGAAGAGCCTCCAACGCCGCCAGTTCATCGGGATCCATCTGGCTCTGAGATTTTCCAACACCCTTCACCTGCCGGCCCGTAGGCTCCTTGGGTGTAAAGGGATCCGCGGATGCGGTGGGCATCAGGCTCTCCACTGCCGCCAGATCCGCATCCAGGAAAGCATCCTCATGCAGCAATGACATGTCGATGATAGAGGCCGGTGTGTAATACTTCTGGAAATCCTCCGGAAGCACAAAGATGTCTTCCAGAACCTCATCTCCGAACTTCTTACGACGGCGGATCATGTAGCCCTTGTAGTGGCCGTAGGTGGCTTTGTCGTCCACGATCATGGCATAGATGGAGCCTTCGTTGGCTTCCGCGGAGACATCAGGTTTGCAGATATAGGTCGTGGATTTCACCATGCAGTCGCTCTCTCCCATAAAAAAGTTTCCACCGCACCCCGTACTCTTCAATCGATCAAAGAAGAAACGACGATGCGGTTTCCATGACTATCTTACCACAGTTCTACTGAAATGAAAAGCAATCATAACGGATGGAATTTCCCTTGTAAGTAAAGTCCGGCTTGACTCCCGCAGCATAAGGTCCCTTGGCCGGGCGCTTGATGACGATCCGTCCCGGGCGCAGCCCTCTTGCCGCTGCCAGGAGCTCTTCTTCGTCGTCCGCCGGAGCCTCCAGTTGCTGCAGCAATTGGAATTTCTTCTTGATGAGTCCTGTCTTTTTCCGGGCCGGGAACATGGGATCCAGATAGATCACATCCAGGTGCTCTCCCGCTTCCGCCATGGCTTTCATGGCCGCGATGCTGTCTCCCTCCCGAAAGGTCATCCGGCCTACGATCTCCGCCAGCTCCGGGATTTCCTTTGCCCGTTCCAGGCCGTCCTGAAGCAGTGCCGCAATGATGGGATTCTGCTCGAAGAGGGTTACGTGGTAGCCCACAGCCGCCAGGATCATGGAGTCCTCTCCGAAGCCTGCGGTGGCGTCTATTGCCAGGGGATTCTCCGGCAGGTTCTTCAGTTTGGCCGCCTTGGCCAGAGGTTCATGCTGCCACATCTGCCCCTTTACCCGGGGGATCATCTTTGTCAGATCCGCCTGCAGGGACAGGTCTCCCTGCCGCAGACTGATCCCCTGGTCTCCGACGGAGAGATAGAGGGTCTCCGGAGTGATGTGGGCGGGATCTGTGACCATCTCCGTATGCAAATGCTCCGACAGGGCCGAAGCCCTGCCGGAGTACTGACTTGATTCCGAAAAAACTATGATATTATTCATCGATGATCGTGCCCTGTACGGTTTCTGCCGTCTCTTCCGCATCGGGGGTTTCAGCGGGCTCTGAGCCTGCCTCCTCTGCCTCTGCGGGAGCTGCCTCGGGCTCCTTGTTTGTCTTACTTGCTTCCGCAGCTTCCTTTGCCGCTTCCGCCATGGCCTTCACCCGAACCTTCAGTTCCTCGGCCGCTGCTGTGACTTCGTCCACAGCCTTCTTCAGAGTATCCTCTGCTACCGGCTGAGTCTTCTGCGCGCTAGTCTGTGCGGAACTCACTGCATCGTTCACGGCCTTGGAGATCTTGCTTCCCCATGCGCCCAGCTTCTCGCCCAGCTGGCTGCCGAACTCACCGATGCTCTCGGCGGTCCTGGTGCCGATGTCGTTCAGCTTTGCTACCCACTTGTGCTGCTCTTCCTGCTTCCACTGCTCATAATCCACATCGGGCAGAGCATCGTAGGCGGTGTTGTCCTTGGCGGGATAGATCCGCGCCTCCATAGCCTCCACCGTGATCAGGATGCGGTAAGGGCCTGCAGCCTGGGTAGTGAAAGGAATCTCGAATACCCGTACCAGCTCATCTCCGTCCCGCTTACACAGAACAGGCAGGAAACGGTTCTTTCCGCTGCGGTCCAAAGGATAGGTGAAGGAATTCTCCTCGTCCTCTCCCGGATACACGGTTACGGTGCTGGCTGCATAGTCGTGTCCGCTGTAATTGTTGCTGATGGCGAAGCGGAACACGTACTCGGTGTCGGAATCCAGGCTCTTCTCTGCGAAGATCCGGGTCTTGTCGAACCCGTCACCGATCTCAAAACATTCTACATTAGCGCCTCCCAGAGTGACGATCTGGCGGGAGCCTTCGTTGCTCTCACATGCCGGATCCAACCGGAAATCTCTTGCGCTGAACTCAATGATCTGACTCATATCTTTATCCTCCGAAAATCTGCGGTTCAAGCTCATCGGAGGGTTGTCCGCAAGACGAATGCAATCCTCTGCGACCTCCGTAGCTCTGCCGCTGCGAAGCAGTCCCTTAGCCCTCTTGGGATAAGTTCTGCCGATTACATTACCACTTGCGTCCGTTACTAAAATGTTTTTTTCCATGGGTGTCCTCCCCTGTAACGATACGATTATGTGATGCGACCTTCCGGGCCGCCCGGGCAAAATCCGTTTTTTCTTATGGGTGTCGTCCCCTGCGCTTTTATCTTCACACGAAATCGTTTCAAAATCAAATAAAGAATTTATTAATTTTCCGACAACTTAATCCATTGACCGTCCGCGAGCCAGCTTGATCTGTTTGTCCAGGTCTTCCGTCTCGGAATACCGGGAATAACCTGCGGCGTAGTAAATAGTGCAGGGAACCCCGTTCACTTCCCGGATCCTGGATACGTTCTGCTGAAGTTCCTTCAGGAACTGATCCGCATCTTCTTTCCG
>JAEEGL010471196.1_pt1 | contig 14262 bp, 12 predicted proteins | sample 9134231 | NCBI WGS metagenome assembly JAEEGL01 (sample SAMN16246548, study PRJNA631951) | gut metagenome | biome: gut microbiome; feature: rumen; material: fiber-attached | host: Bos | place: Iran: Karaj | collected 2018-10 | reverse complement strand
TAATAAGATTAAAGAATTATCAGATAAATTAAATTCATTATCACAAGAAGAAATAGTAAAATTATCTAATGGAGAAGAATTAGTTATTAATCTAGATAAAGAATATACTCTAAATAATGAAATGGTTGATATAAGAATTAATTCTAAAGAAGGATTTAATGCTGCGAACTATTTGGGAAACTTCATCATACTTGACACAACTTTAACAAAAGAATTAATAAATGAAGGAATTGCAAGAGAATTAATTAGTAAAGTTCAACAAATGAGAAAGAATAAAGACTTTGATATTGTTGATAGAATTAATCTTTATTACGAGAAAAATGATGAATTTAAAGAATCAATAAAAGATTTTATAGATATGATTAAAAATGAAACATTATCTCTTGAAATAATAGAAAAGAAGAATAATGGAGAAGTTGTTGATCTAAATGGAATTGAAGTAAAAATCGATGTTGAACAAGTAAAAAAAGCTACAAAATAGCTTTTTTTAATTTATTTTAAAAAAACTTTTTACTTTTTAATTTTTATGTTATACTTATGTAGAATAAGGGAGTGTGTGATATGACTATTAATGGTACAATTGATGCTAAAATAAATCAGGAATTCTTTGATTATATGTTGTCTATTCTTAATACTAATTTGACTAGTAATCCTAAGTTTATGGAAGCATTTACTAGAGAATTAAAATATGTTGTATATAAGACTCATTCCGATGATTTTAATATTTATACATCACCAAATGGAGATTCAGTAACTATTATGAGTACTAAACCTATGGCAGATTGTGCTATTAAAGATTTTAATGGAGCTAATAGTTCGTTTATTAATATAGTTATTCGCTTAAATGGTGATGATTTATATGATGAATATTCTCAAGGTGTTATTTTTGATAGAAAAAAAGTAGAAGAGAGTGGAATTAGAACACTTGCACACTATGAAACAAAACTTGAAACAACATACTTCTTAAGTTGTTATACAAAGGATGGAATAGAGTTCTCAAATAGTTCTTTCAGTGATAATTATCCATTAAAAGTAAAAACAAAAGAAGTTGATTTAAGAGATCAAGTTTTATCTTCATTTCATAAACCAGTTTTTATGGAAAATTCTTTACCTAAAGCACCAATACATATCTTAAAAGCAAAAGCAAGAAATACATATAGAAAAAAAGATAATTTATCTGTAATACATACAAATATGGCTACAATGACTGCAAATGGATATGAAGATGTTTTATGTTCTTTACATGCAGTTCATCCTCTTTATCCTGATTTATTAAGAGGAAGTAGTTTGATTGCAAAATCGATTGAACAAGATGGTAAATTCATCTTTATAGCAGATGAAACTTATGCTAAAACAGTAGAAGAAGGGTTTGCAAAAGCAAGAAAAGAGGCTTTACAAAACTTAGAACAATCAAAAGAAAGCATAAATGAAACAGTTTACAAAGGTTTGATAAATAATATTTAAAGCTATTACAAAAGTAATAGTTTTTTTATAAAAAAAATGCTTTTTTTCATTGCCTTGTGTATCTAAAAATGGTATGATATTCTTAGAGTAAAAATAGTGTGATATAGCGGAAGATGGTGAAATTATGTTAGTTTCTTTGATTAAAAAGGAAAGAATATATTCAGTTACATTGCCTTTGTCTGTAAATGGAACTTATTGGGTTTGTGATAGAGACAAGAATGGTAATGAAAGAAAATTAGTAAGTATAGAAGAACAAAATGGGCAATGGTTACTTAAAAGCAATAATGATAATAAAGTTATCGAAGAAGATAGAATTATAAATGAAGTAGTTTTGACTGACTATAGTTTTCATTATATTCAAATTGAAAAAGAAGAAATAGCTTTACTATATTGCTGTCCAGTTTATGATGAAAATAATATTCAAATAGAAGTTAAAAATGCTTGTGATATTTTAATTGGTAAAAGTCAATTATGTAAAATTATTTTTAACTTACCAACAGTATCTGAAGAACATGCTAAATTAACTTTCAATAATGGTAACTGGGCTATCACTGATTTAAATAGTAAATTTGGAACATATGTTAACAATGAAAGGGTAATTGGAACAAAGAAACTTGATCATGGTGATATTATATTTATCACTGGATTAAAGATAGTTGTTTTAGGGAATCTTTTAATAACAAATAATCCATTTGATAGAGCAAAATATAGTGGTGATATATTTGGGCTTTATGAAAAACCAAAAACTCAAATTGAACCAACTGATGAAGATAAAAATAATGAACTTGAAGTATATGAAGAAAATGATTATTTCTTTAGATCTCCAAGATTTAGAACAGTAATAGAAAAAGAAGAAATGGTAATTGATTCTCCTCCTGGAAAACAACAAGAGGACGATACACCAGCAATTCTTACTATTGGACCACAAATTACAATGGGAATGAGTTCAATGTTAAGTTTAATGAATACACTTGAAACTATTCAAAGTGGAGATAAAACTTGGCAACAATGTCTTCCTACACTTGTTATGGGATTTGGAATGCTTGCAAGTATGTTCTTGTGGCCAACATTAACAAAAAGACATCAGAAGAAAAAGAAAGAAAAATACGAAAAAGAAAGACAAGAGAAGTATGGAGCATATGTAGCAGAAAAAAGAAATGAAATTGACTTAATAATGAAAAAACAAAAACAAATCTTAATTGAAAACTACATACCTCTTGAAGAATGCGAAAAAATTATTTTAACTAAGAATAGACAATTATGGGAAAGAAAAGTAGATCATTCAGATTTCCTTGATTTAAGATTAGGAATGGGAAATAGACCAGTTGAACTTGATATTAAATATCCTGAAGAACATTTCTCTATGGAAACTGATGATTTAAAAGAAATTACAAATACATTAGTTAACAAATCAAAAGAGTTAGAGAATGTTCCAATTAATTTGTCATTAACAGAAAAGTATATTCTCGGTGTTGTTGGTAAAAATACTGAAACTAGAGAATTTGTTAAACAATTATTGTTACAAATAATTGCATTCCATAGTTATGAAGATGTTAAATTAGTTTTCTTTGTAGATGAAAAGACAAAAGAAGAATGGAATTTTGCTAAAATACTTCCACATGTTTGGAGTAATGATAAACAAGTAAGATTCTTTGCTACAGATTACGAAGAAATGTGTGAATTAAGTGGAGTACTTGAAAGAGTTCTTGAACCAAGAATAGTAGATGATAAAGCAGATTATAAGTCATTTCCTCCATATTTCATAATTATTACTGATAACTTTAAAGTAGCTAAAAATGTTCCTATTATTAATAATGCGTTAAAGTTAAGACATAATGTTGGAATGAATGTAATCGTATTAAATGAAAACTTATCAACACTTCCAAATGAATGTACAACATTCTTAAGTATTAATGGAAGAAATGGTGCAGTATTTGAAAGTGAATTAACAAGTGATAAACAAAAAGAATTTACAATAGATAATTATACTCAAGGAAACTTTACTTCTTGTTGTAAGAAAGTTGCAAATATTCCAATTAAATTTACTCAAGATGATTACAACTTACCAAATGTAGTAGATTTCCTTGAAATGTATGGTGTTGGTAAAGTTGAACAATTAAACTCAATTTATAGATGGAAGATGAGTAATCCAACTTCTTCATTACAAGTTCCTGTTGGAATTGACTCACATGGTATGTTATTTAAAATAGATATACATGAAAAAGCACATGGACCACATGGATTAATAGCAGGTATGACAGGTTCAGGTAAATCAGAATTTATCATATCTTATGTATTATCATTATCAGTTAACTACCATCCTAATGATGTATCATTTATATTAATAGACTATAAAGGTGGAGGACTAGCTGGAGCCTTCAAAAATGAAGACACAGGAGTAAAACTTCCTCACCTTGCTGGAACTATTACAAACCTTGATACATTAGAAATGAATAGATCACTTGTATCTATTCAATCAGAGTTAAGAAGAAGACAAGCAGTATTTAATGAAGCAAGACAAGCATTAAATGAAGGTACTATTGACATATATAAATATCAAAAGTTCTATAAAGAAGGTGCAGTTACTGAACCAGTATCTCACTTACTTATCATTTCCGATGAGTTTGCCGAATTAAAAGCTCAACAACCAGAGTTCATGGATAACTTGATAAGTGCTGCTCGTATTGGACGTTCACTAGGAGTTCACTTAATTCTTGCAACACAAAAGCCAAGTGGAGTAGTTAATGACCAAATCTGGTCAAACGCAAGATTTAGGGTCTGCTTAAAAGTTCAAGAAAAATCAGATTCTAATGATATGATTAAAGTTCCTGATGCAGCAATGATTAAACAAACTGGTAGATTCTTCTTACAAGTTGGTTATAATGAATATTTTGCTTTAGGACAATCAGCGTGGTCTGGAGCACCTTACTTCCCAACTGAAAAAGTTAAGAAGAAAGTTGATACAGCAATGAACTTTGTTAACAATGTTGGATATGTTGTTAAAGAGTCTGATGAAATAAGAAAAGATAAAGCAGCAGCTCAAGGAGAACAATTAACAAACATTGTTAAATACTTATCAGATATAGCTAAAAAAGAAAATATTTCTATTAAGCAATTATGGTTAGATAAGATTCCTGCAGTTATTTATTTAGATAAATTAACTCAAAAATATAATTATAATCATCAAAAATTTAATATTAATCCAGTAATTGGAGAATTTGATGATCCATTTAACCAAAGACAAGGAATTTTAACACTTCCATTATCAACAGTAGGAAATACAATTGTTTATGGATCTGCTGGTAGTGGTAAAGAAATGATGCTTAATGCAATAATATATAATACTATTACTAATCATACTTCAGATGAAGTAAACTTCTATATATTAGAGTTTGGAGCAGAATCATTAAGAATATTTAGTAAAGCTCCTCATGTTGGAGATATCTTATTTATTAATGATACAGAAAAAATAAATAACTTATTTAAGATGCTAAAAGCTGAAGTAGAAAAGAGAAAGAAATTATTCTCAGATTATAGTGGAGATTATCAAACATATATTAAATCTAGTGGTAAAACAATTCCTGAATTTGTAGTTATTATCAATAACTATGAAGCATTTAATGAAGTATATCAAAATTATGAAGATATAATATTACAACTTACTCGTGAAGGTACTAAATATGGAATCGTATTTATCTTCACAACAAGTGCAAGTAATATGATTCGTTATAGATTAGCTCAAAACTTTGGACAAAAGTTAGCTCTAAGACTTAATGATGAAAGTGATTATTCTTCAATACTTGGAAATGTAAGAGGAACAAAACCATCAGATATAGTAGGTAGAGGTTTGATTAATCTAGGAGGAATTTATGAATTCCAAACAGCTTCAATATGCGAAGAAGAAAAATTAAATGATACTATTAGAGCAACATGTGAAGAATTAAAGAAAACTAATTCATTTAAAGCTAAATCAGTACCAATTCTTCCTGAAAAAGTTACATTTAATTATGTTAGAGAAGCATTTGAAGGTATTAATAAATTACCTGTTGGTATTGAAAAACAAAGTTTGGATGTATCTACAGTTGATTTAAGAAAAGGTTATGTTACTTTATTAACATCACTTGATGTAACAATATTAAAACCAATTACTAATATGTTAGGAACAGAAATTAACATGTTAAATGAAATAAGATTTATTGGTATTGATACAGAAGATCTATTAGAAAATGATAGATTAACAAGATGTCAAATGTTTGGAAGTAATTATGACGAAGAGTTAGTAAAACTTAATGAAGAAATTACAAAAGTACAACAAGCTTATAAAGATAGCAATTATGATAAAAACTCAATTGCAAATGTACCAAGTACAGTTATATTCATAGCTGGATTTGATAAGTTTATGGCTAAATTAAGTCCAGAGAATAAGAAGTTATTTGGTAAGATGATGGAAGCTGGAAAAGAACTTGAAAAGTATAGTTTCTTGTTGATCGACTCAGTTGACAAGTTCAAGAAAGTGGAATATGATGATTGGTATAGAGCTACAGTAAACAATACAAGAGGAATTTGGATTGGTGATGGAATTGCTAACCAATTCTCAATCAAACTTACTAAGACAACTAAAGACTTATATGAAGAAATTGGTAACAGATTTGGTTATGTTGTTGAAAGAGGTAATGCTGTACTAATTAAATTATTAGAAGAAGGAGATGGAAATGATGAATAAAGTATTTATTATTGTTGAAGTCCCTTTAATAGAAGAAAAATATGAGGTATATATACCTATTGGAAAAAAGATTTACAAGGTTGCTCAGATACTTTCAAAAGCAGTATCTGAGTTATCTGGTGGTCATTATCCAATTAAGGAAGAACCAATGTTATATAGTAAAATGACTGGAAAACCTTACAATATAAATATGACTGTAAAAGATACAGACATAAGAAATGGAACAGAAATAATATTAATATAAGGATGTGATTTTATGGCTGATGCTGTTGGAATTATTAATCTAGAAGCAGGGCAAGATGCAGCTAATAGTTTAAAAAGTGCTGCCTCAAATGTTTTGGTGGCAAAAGAAACTGGACTTAGTGTGTTAAATCCATTAACACAAGTAACTCCAGATTTAGGGAGTCATTTTATAAATGAATTATTAGCAAGTCTTACAGATATTTATAATTTTTTAAATGATACTTTGTATTCTTCTGCTGATTCTTATTTTCAACCTGAAGATGGTGGTGACGATGATCAAGGTGGAGGAGGAGGTCCATCTGGTAGTGGAAGTGGTAGTGATACTTCTGGTGGTGACGATGATGATGATGACGATACAGGAACAGAGACACCTGTAACAACTCCAGAAACAACTCCTACAACTAAACCACAAGAAACAACTCCAGAAACAACTCCAGAAACTCAGCCAATAGAATTAGTTCAATTAGAAGAAATAGATACATCTGCACTAGAACAATTATCTTTAGATGATTTATATGGTGTTATTGATGAAGTATCACAACTTGCATCTATCGGTGGTAAAACATTGGATGAAGTATTACAAAGTGATGAATACTCAGATAAGATTAAAGAAATCTTATTAAGCTCACCATATGTATCACAAGAATTTAAAGATATAATTACAGATTTAGATAGTAGTGTAGTAAGAGTATTACTTGAATACATTTTAAATGGTAATAGTCCTGAAATATTTGATTTAAATACTTTAAATTTAGGAATAGTATATTCAATATTAGAAGAAACTGCTCAAGAATATGGAATTTTAATAAACGAATTAATTTCTAATCCAAAATATACTAGTATATTAAAGGATAAATTATCATCATTTGGAAATGTAATTGATTTAATAAAAGGATGGGAAGATTTATCTAATGAAGATTTCCAAGTACAATTAAGAGCATTCTATTATGGAGATGTTTCAGAAGAATTCCCTGATGAAGATGTTTCAGTTACAAGAGCTTATGTAGATTATTTAGCTGAAGCATGTGATGTATATTATGAAGATTTATTAAATGATTCTTCATATGCAGAAACTTTAAAAGAAGGAGCAATCCAATTTGGTAAATCATTATCATTCTTCCAAGCTACATCTTTCTTCTCTGATGAAGGTATTAGAGAAAATGTTAGTGGAATGTTTGATGGTTCAAATTATAAAGCATATGGAATGACTGAAGAATCAGTAGAATCATTTAGAAAAGAAATAGATTCTCTAGCTCAAGCAAATAACACAACTGCAGAAAAATTATTATCAAATTCTCAATATGCTGATGCTGTTAAAGATTCATTATTAAGTAGTGATTCTGCATCAGGTGTTGGAATGATATATAAAGATCAAGATGCAAGTGTTTCTCAAAATGTTGCAAAAAATTTATATAATACATCTTTTGAAAAGAGCAAAGAGCAAATAGAGTTAGATGAGATATTATCAGGGAGGGTTAATAAATAATGACAAAAATAGTAGTAGATATTAATGCATTAGCAAACTACAGTACTCAAATGGGAGATTTTGCTGTAGAGTTTGATAATATTACAAAAAATATGAGATCAATAGTAAGCGCATTAGAGAATGGATGGCAAGGAGCAGATGCAACTAATTTTATTAGTAATGCTACAACATATATTAATAATCTTAGTACAGTAAGACAAGCTCTTGCTAATTCATCTGATACAGTTGTAAAACAAGTTAGAGCTTACAATCAAAGAATTTCAGATGCTTATACTAGATTAGGGGGAAATGAAAATGAGTAATATAACAGTAGAGAGTCAAACAATAGTAGAACTACTTGAATCATTTAAAAAAGAAATGACTAATCTAGATAACTTAATGAGCAAGATTAATACTAAAACAGATGATATAAGTAAGAGTTGGGAAGGTACAGTAAGTGACACAGTTCTTACTTCAATTAGAAATTTTAAAACTACATTTGATAACATAAGTACACAAAACACAAAATATGTTGAATTTATGAATAGTGTAATTGAAAAATATACAGATGAAGATTATAGTGAAAAATCTTTTGTAGATGAAAACAAATATGCATTTACATCAGATTTAAACGGAAAAGGTGAATAAAGAATAATTGAAAGGAGGGTTCTTTTATGGCAACAATGAACCCATTATCCGCAACTCTTACAAAATTTAAAGAGTCATATGCTAGTATTTCTGGAATAAGTACTGATGGAATTACAAGTCAATTAACAACTGCTAGTAATACTGTTGATAGTGCAATTTCTGGATTTAAATCAGCAGCAAATGATTCTGTAGTAACATCTATAGTTGAAGGAGCAACTCTTGCTAAAGAGGGAATTGAAAGAGTTAAAGGACATGTAGAAACAGATATTTCGACTTTAAAAGCAAATGCTGCTCAATTAATGGATATAATTAAAATAATAGAAGATTTAATTACAGCAGGAGAAGCATTAACTGGAAGAACTACAGAAACAGAAAAAGATGCTGATGGAAATGACGTTGAAGTAGTTAAAGAAAACGATCAAGCAACTATAGACAAATATAATTCAGAAATAGATCATTACAATCAGCAAGGTGAAAATCAGTTAAATGCTATGGCAACTGCAATAAATGGTGTTTCATTTGGTGTATCAGGAAATATGAAAGTTGGAGGAACTTTAGGAGCTTCTATTGGATATATTGATAATTATGAATTCAATTTTGAAGCATATCAAGATCCAACTCCAGTAACTACTGAAGATGAAGATGATGATACTGTTGTTCCAGCTGGAGATGATGAAACGCCAGAAGATACAACACCAGAGGACACAACACCAGAAGATACAACGCCAGAAGATACAACACCAGAGGACACAACACCAGAAGATACAACGCCAGAAGATACAACACCAGAAGATGAGAATGCTCCAAAAAAACTTGATAGTTTTGCAGGAGCAAATGAACATGATACTCTTGATATGTCTCAGCATAAAGGTAAAAGCAACGAGATTGCTATACCTAGAACTATGAGAGAATTAAAAGATGCAATGCATGCTGGACAACCAATAATTATCGAAGAAGGATCTGTATTATTATACGATTATGGTGGACTTGGTTCAGACACGTATGATGCTACAGGTGGAAGAGTATATTTAGTTTATTGCAATGATGGTAATTATAGACAAGTTGATGAAAATGGAAACTTTGTAAATGGAACTGGAAAATATATTATTCCAAGTAGAATATATGAAGCTGGAGATAATTCAACAAATACTGGAGTTGGAACTCCTTGGACTAATGATAGCGGACTTGCTTATAGTGGAGAGCCAAGAGAAAAAAGTGTTCCAACAGCAGATGAAAATACTCCAACGACAAATGACATACGTAAAACAAAAGCAGGAGATTCCTATGTGGGAGTTGATGCAACAGGAAGCAATATTCATAATGGAGAAAGCACAATTGTTGCTGAACCAACTAGTATGATTGAATTAAAGAACGCAATGGCTAATGGACAACCAATAAAATTGGATGGTGTGGATTTCACTTATGATGATGGATCTTGCATTTTCTATTATGAATCTGATAATGCACCAAAATATTTAGTTCAAGATACTGATGGAAATTATTATGCACTTAATGAAAAAGGTGAAAGAATTGATAGAGTTAAAATAGATCCAAATAGAATTGCTGAAGCAGGAGATGATTCTAAAGCTAAATCTAAATGGCGTATTCCTGTACCATGGCTTAATGAAACTGGATTTAGTAATAGAAGAAAATAAATTTATGATTTTAAAGGAGGCAACTTATGAATGAAGTAGGAGAAAAATATTTACCACTTGGTAGTGTAGTAATATTAAAAGGTGCTACAAAGAAAATAATGATTACTGGATTTGCATGTGTATCTTCTGAAACTGGAGATAAAGAATATGACTATAGTGGTTGTATGTATCCAGAAGGATTTTTCAATTATTCAGAAGTTTGTGTCTTTGATCATGACAAAATAGAAAAGGTTGTTTTTAAAGGTTATCACGATGAAGAAGCTGTTAAGTTTCATGAAGTACTTAATAAGCGAGATAACTAAATTAAAATAATGCTAATAAATATGTAAAATTACTAAATTTTTTTACAAATAAATTGACAAATATTAAAAAATATACTACGATTAATACATAAGAATAGTGAGGCTTAGTTCTACCTATTTATATATTCGAGGAGGTGAAATATAAATGACGTTAAAAGCAAGCCCAGAAGAAATTAGAACTGCAGGAAAGAATTTAGTTGGAAATGCAGAAAGTTACATAACTAGTGTAAAGAATCTTTACAAAACAGTTGAGGAGTTAAGCACTTCATGGCAAGGTGAAGATAATGTTAAGTTCGCTAATACTGTAAATAGTTATAGAGAAAACATTAATGCATTAGGACAAGTAATAGGAAACTATGGTGTTTTCCTACAAGAAACAGCTAATAGTTTAGAAAAACTACAAGCTGAAATTGCTCAACAAGCAAGTAACTTATAATTTGATTATTAAAAGGAGGAATATTAAATGGATGGAATGCAAGTAAACTCAGTTGAATTGCGTAATGGAGCTTCTTCTTTAAGAGAAAATGTTAATAATATGCAAGCTACTCTTGATGAAGCAACACAAACAATCAATGGTACAGCAGCTTCTTGGGAAAGTGCAGCAGCTGAAAATTTAAGATCAAGATATGAAAGTTTATCTGCTAAATTTTCTGATTTCTACACTGCAATCAATAATTATGCTACATTCTTAGATAATACTGCAGCAGCTTATGAAAGTGCTGATAAGAAAATCGAAGAAAGAGCTAATGAATTACTTAACCAAGGATATAATGCTTAGTTATTATATAAATTAAGAGCTATGCTCTTTTTTTTTGCTCTTTTTAGTTGTATAATTAATTATGATGATAGGAGAGATATATGGACAAATTCTTAGATAAATTAACAGATATTGGAATAGATTCGGGGTTTAAATTAATTGGATTCTTTCTAATACTTATAATTGGTTTTAAAATAGTAAAAATATTTTTAAAATTAATTAAAAAGGGACGAGGTTTTAATAAACTTGAAAAAAGTGTTCAATCTTTTATTATAAGTTTTATTAACATTTCACTTAAATGTTTAGTTTTTATTACTGCTTTAGCTCATATTGGAGTACCAATGACTTCGATGATTACTCTTTTTGGTACTGCATCACTTGCTGTAGGACTTGCCCTTCAAGGAGGCCTTACAAATATGGTTGGAGGATTAATGATATTAATTTTTAAGCCATTTAAAGTTGGTGATTGGATTGAGAGTAATGACGTAAGTGGATCAGTTGATAATATATCAATTTTTTATACAGAAATATCAACACTTGATCAAACTAAAGTAGTACTTCCAAATGGAAATTTAGCAAACTCTAATATTAAAAACTTTACTACTAATGAAAAAAGAAAATTATGTGTTAATTTTTCAGTTAGTTATGATAGTGATATAGATAAAGTAAAAAAAGTATTAAAAGAAGTTATTGATAAAGAAGAAATGATTTTAAAAGATGAAGAAATCTTTATTAGACTTACGGAACACTCTGATAGTGCTCTTATATTCACAGTACGTGTATGGACTGAAAATAAGAACTTTTGGCCTGTTAAATTCAATTTGTTAGAAAATGTTAAAAAAGCATTTGATAAAAACAAGATATCAATTCCATTTCCACAAATTGATGTTCATATGGATAAGTAGGAGGTATATATGAATAAAAAAGGATTTACATTAATAGAAATATTAGCAGTTATAGTTATTATAGGAATAGTAGCAACAATTGGTATTGTTTCAATATCTAGTAGTGTTTTAAAGTCAAGAGATGCTTCTGTTGTTGATCTTGCAAAAGTACATGCGGATGCTGCAAGAACAATGAGAGCAAGAGATGACTTCTTTTATGAACCAAAAAGTGGAGAAGCAATTATAATACCATATTCTCAAGTAACTGGAGCAGAAATTGAAAATAAAGATGTTACTGGTTATGGATCAATAATTGATTATTATTGTTATATCGGTGTAGTAAATGATAATAATAAATTTAAATATTATATTACTCAAGTAGATGATTCATATCATATATTAGATAGAGTTGAATATAATTTAATAGATGAAGATAAAATATTACAAGGGTCAAATGAATTATCCGAAAATAATGTTAAAGCATTAAAAGCCCCTTTAACTGGATTCAGTATTAAATATGGTAATACTGATTATAATATTAAAGGAGTAAGAATTAAATATACTGCAACATCACAAGAAGGAAATAATGTTTCTTTATATGGTTATTATACTAGTGATAATAGTTATGTCTCTACAAATGCACATATAAAGGGTAATATCAGTCTATATGATACGTTTAAATCATCAGGAGCTAGTACTTTATTATATAAATCAAAAACTTATACAGTAGTTAATTCAGAAATAATGTATATAATTTTAACTAGTAATTGATGTCTAAATTTGTATATAATTTTTACTAAATTTAACGAACAAAAAAAGAGGACTTTACACTTAAAAAAAGTTTTCTTTTTTTATTGAAAAATAAAGGAAAAATTAAAAAAACCAAAAAATCCATTTTTCTAAAAAACGAATTTTTTCAAAAAAAATAAAAAATGCAAAATTGATAAATCTCTTGAAAAATAAGGAAATTAGTAAAAAATCGCATAAGATTTTTTTTGAAAAAATTAAAAAAATCACTTTACACATTTTTTTAAAATTTAATTTTCTTATTTTATAAGGGTTTTGAAAAAAACTTGATTTTTAGTAATTGACTTCTTTATATTATGATATAAAATTAAGTTATCAATAGAGACAATATGAAGAGGTAATTAATTATGGATAACGCAGAAATATTTGAAAATTTAAAAGTAGTTAAAAGAAGTGGTAAGAAGGTTGACTTCGATGGCACTAAAATAGCTATTGCAATAAAAAAGGGTTTTGATAACATTGTTGTATATGACGAAGATGTAGAAATTGGAAACTACACTGAAAAAGATATGCAAAAAGTATTTCAAGCAGTAATGAATAGAATTGCTAAAGAATATAAAAATGAAGAAAAGATCAAAATTGAAGATATTCAAGATATGATTGAAGATGAAATGAATAAAAAAGGATATACTGAAGTTGCTCAATCATTTAAAGAATATCGTGAAAGACGTGCTCAATCTCGTGAAATGTTCTTCGATGATAAGAAAAAACATAAATTCTTAAAAACACTAGAAGGGCTTGGACTTAAGAGTGCACATGAAGATGATACTAAAAGAGAAAATGCAAACGTTGATGGAGATACAGCAATGGGAACTATGTTACAGTATGGTTCTACTGTATCAAAAGAATTTGCTAAATCTTATTTAATGAAAAAAAGATTTGCAGATGCTCATGATGATGGAGATATTCATATTCATGATTTAGACTTCATGCCAATGGGAACTACAACATGTATGCAAATAGATATTGCTAAATTATTTAAGAATGGTTTCTCAACAGGACATGGTCATTTAAGAGCACCTAAAGATATTATGAGTTATACTGCACTTGCAGCTATTGCAATACAATCTAACCAAAACGATCAACATGGTGGTCAATCAATTCCAGCATTTGATTATTATATGGCACCAGGGGTATTATTAACATTTAAAAAACAATTAAAACAAACATTATCTGATTTATTAGATTATTCAGGATTTGAATCATGTGTTAATATGACAATTCTAGTAAGAGAGATAGATAAATTAGATACAATTGGAGTAGATGTATCATATTTTGAAAAGTTTATTAAAGAAAATGAAGTATTAGAAAGAC
>JAEEGL017071117.1_pt1 | contig 14263 bp, 11 predicted proteins | sample 9134231 | NCBI WGS metagenome assembly JAEEGL01 (sample SAMN16246548, study PRJNA631951) | gut metagenome | biome: gut microbiome; feature: rumen; material: fiber-attached | host: Bos | place: Iran: Karaj | collected 2018-10 | reverse complement strand
TGGGGAAAACTGCATCTTCGACGCCTTTTCGGTCGTTCGCGGCGGCACCAAAATGGGGAACGGAAACCACCTCTTCGAAGGGGCGGTGGTCGGGGGGCATCCGCAGTGCCTGGGACTCGAGCATTCGAACGGCCGCGCGGTAATCGGCGACAACAACCTGATCCGCGAGCATTGCACCGTTCACCGTTCGATGCGCGACGACGGGGTGACCGAGATCGGCAGCGGCAATATGCTGATGGTCAACGTTCACGTGGCGCATGACTGCCGGATCGGCAGTCATGTCCTGATCTCGAACAACACCATGATGGCCGGGCACGTCTCGATCGACGACCGGGCGGTCGTCTCGGGCGCGGTCGGGATCCACCAGTTCTGCCGGATCGGAACGATGGCGATGGTCGGCGGACAGGCGCATATTGTGAAAGATGTCCCTCCCTACATGCTGGTCGACGGGAAGAGTACCGAGATTACCGGCCTGAACCGGGTCGGCCTTGCGCGCAACGGGGTCAGCGCCGACGATGTCAAGCTTCTCAAGGACATTTATAAGATCCTCTACCGCCGCGGCCTCTCCTGGAAGGAGATCCTTCGGCTCCTGAGCGAAGAGTACGACTTCGGCGCCGGAGCGGACGTCGTCCGGTTCCTCAACACGACAAAACGGGGAATTCTTCGGGCGCGCCGGATGCGCGGCGGGCCGGAGTCCGGTTCAAACTCCGAATCGGCAGAAAACGGAGAACAGGACGGTACGGCGGACTGCTGAAAAATCGTCCGCCCCGCCCCCGCCGGGGGGGTTTTAGGATGGTGAAAACCTGTTATAATACTCTTCGATAATCTACATATCAGAGCCCGGTCCGCGCCTTCTGTTTCCTCTGGGCCGTGCCGGGACCGAATACCGTATGCATCCCGCGGCCGGACGGCCGCGGCAAGAAAGCGAGGGTTATTATGGCTCATAAAAAGGGACAGGGGTCCAGCCGAAACGGCCGTGACTCCAATGGACAGCGCCGCGGCGTTAAGGTTTTCGGCGGACAGGCCGTTCGTCCGGGCAACATCATTCTGCGTCAATGCGGTACCCGCTGGCGTCCGGGGAAGGGTGTCGGTCTCGGAACCGATTACACCATCTTCGCCCTGGAAGAAGGTTACGTGAAGTTCGACCAGAACGGCCGCCGCGTCAATGTCGTGGCCGAAAATCCGAACGCCGTGACCGGCTGAACCGCCTGACGGTTTATCCGATTTGCATTGAAGCGGAAGAGACTCACCGTTCTTTTCCGCTTTTTTGTTTGCCTTGAAGAACTCGTTCCGGGGGCGCCATGTTTGTAGACGAAGTTGAAATTGAAGTCCTTTCCGGCAAGGGCGGAAACGGCTGCATCAGTTTTCGCCGGGAAAAGTACGTTCCGCGCGGCGGGCCCGACGGCGGCGACGGCGGCCGCGGGGGGGATGTGATCCTGCGCGCCAACCGCGACGTGCTCAGCCTCTTTCACCTGACAAAACAGAAGGTCTGGAAGGCGAAGAACGGTCAGCAGGGGAGCGGCGCGCAGCGGCACGGCGCCTCGGCCGAACCGCTCGTCATTGACGTGCCGGTCGGCACGATGGTCTTCGAGCGGAACCACGAGGTTCTTCTGAAAGACCTGCGGACCGACGGCGATCAGTTTACGGTCGTTCGCGGAGGTTTCGGCGGGAAAGGGAACACCCGGTTCAAGACGGCGACCAACCGCGCGCCGCGGATTGCCGAGCCGGGCGGGGAAGGGGAGAGCCGTCTCCTGCGGCTCGAACTGCGGATGATCGCCGACGTCGGTCTGGTCGGCAAACCGAACGCCGGGAAGAGCACACTCCTTTCGCGCGTTTCGCGCGCCCGGCCGGCGATCGACTCGTACCCGTTCACGACGACCAACCCGCATCTGGGGCTGGTCCAGGCCGAAGGGGGCGTCTTTGTGATGGCCGACATTCCCGGCCTGATCGAAGGGGCGCACAAAGGGGCGGGGCTCGGACACGATTTCCTCCGCCATATTCAGCGCGCGGGGATTATCGTCCACCTGATCGAACCGCTTCCGGCCGACGGGACCGATCCGATCGGCAATTACCGGACGATCCGCGGCGAACTCGAACGGTTCGACCCGGAACTCTGCCGGCGGGAAGAGATTCTGGTTGTCACGAAAGCCGATCTTCCCGAGGCGCGGGAGGTCGCCGCGCGGTGCCGCGATGAGCTGAAAAAAGAGCCGGTCGTCATTTCGGCGGTGACCGGCGAAGGGCTGAACATTTTAACACGCCGTATCTGCGAGGTGCTCCGTCCGAAACCGGCGTGGTAGGACTGCAGCGCAGGGGCGCCGCGAAGGCGCCCTTTTTTTGTGTTACTCTTCGGTTGCGGCGCGGTCCATCTTGCCGGAGACGAACCCTTCGAGATCGAGCGAGACGGCGGCGAATCCCAGACCGAGAAACTCTTCGAGAACCGCTTCTCTGACGCCGCCGGCCAGAACGCGGCCGATCTCCCCGGCGGGGACTTCGATCCGCGCGGTTACGGGGGAGTCGGCCCGGACGCGGCAGACCTTAAATCCCTTGGCGTGTAAAAAGGCTTCGGCGGCCTCCACCCGGCGCAGAAGCCGGGGAGTCGGCGTCAGCCCGTAGAGGAGGCGGGTGGCCAGACAGGGGGTCGAGGGCCGGCCGGCGTTCGAAAGGCCGAGTTCGCACGCAAGCCGGCGAACCTGATCTTTCGTGATTCCCAGTTCCGCCAGCGGGGAGCGGACTCCCAGTTCCCCGGCGGCGCGTTCACCCGGGCGCCAATGAGTCCGGTCGTCCGCGTTTTCGCCGTCCAGAAGGACGCGGCGGGGCCCGCCGGCCTTCTCCCGCTCGGCGAGGAGCTCCTGTATTGCGGTAAAACGGTACTTCTTGCAGTGATAGCAGCGGTCACGCGCGTTCGTCTGAAACGCCGGCAGATCGAGTTCGCCGGACGCGTCGAGTTCGATCAGTTCAATTCCGATTTCGCGCGCGACGCCGCGGGCGTTTTCGATATCGTCCTGCGATGAGGTCGGCGAAACCGCGAAGATTCCGACGGGGGGGGCGGCGCTGTATTTCTCTGCGGCCAGAACGGCGGCTTTGGCCAGAAGGGACGAGTCGACCCCTCCCGAAAAGGCGACGGCCAGAGGGGAGAGCCGGCCGAGACAGTCTAAAAGGGTTTCAATGGCGGTGAATGGATCTCTCCTTATGTTGAAGGAATGTCACATACCCGGAATGTATTCGCTTTCGGGGGTGACCGACTCGCAGTAGCGGGCGATCAGATCGGCGGCGGCGTCGAGATCTTTGAGCGAGATCATTTCGGTCGGCGTGTGCATGTAGCGGTTCGGGATCGAAATGAGCGCGGTCGCCACGCCGCTGCGGCTGACCTGGATCACGTTGGCGTCGGTTCCGGTCGGCCGCCCCTCGGCGGAGATCTGAACCGGAATTCCGCCGGCGCCGGCGATCGCGCGCAGCTCGTTAAAGAGGCGCGTGTTCAGATTCGGACCTTTCGCCAGGACCGCGCCGGCGCCCAGGAGGATGTCGCCGTTCTGCTTTTTGTCGATCGTCGGGCAGTCGGTGGCGTGGGTCACGTCGACCGCTATCCCGACCGTCGGGTCGATTCCGAACGCGCTCGTTTTGGCGCCCCTCAGACCGACCTCTTCCTGAACCGTCGAGACGGCGCAGACGCCGACCTTCAATTTTGACGAATCGATCCGCGCCAGCGCTTCCATGACCGTCCAGACGCCGGCCTTGTCGTCGGTCGCCACGGCGGTGATCCGCCCGTCGAGCATTTCGCGATAGGCCAGTTCGACCGTCGCGCAGTCGCCGACTCCGACCAGCTCTTCGGCGGCTTCCTTGTCGGGGGCGCCGATATCGATCCAGAGATCCTGAAGTTTCATCGGCCGTTTGCGGTCATCCTCGCTGAGCAGGTGGATCGGCTTCTTCCCGATGACTCCCGGGACGGGGCCTTTCTTCCCGTAGACGACGACGCGCTGACCGGTCACGACCTGCGGATCCCAGCCGCCGAGCTGAAGGAAGTAGAGGAATCCGTCCGAATCGATGTAGTTGATGATAAAGCCGATCTGGTCGCAATGTCCGGCGAGCATGATCTTGAAGGGGGAATCGGGGTTTTTGCACGCCATCACGTTCCCGTGAACGTCCGTTCGGACCGCGTCGGCAAACGGGGCGATGTAGCCGCGCACGACCTCCTGGATCGGCTCTTCAAAACCGGAGGGGCTCGGTGTGTTAAAAAGATTACGGAGGAATTCTTTCGATTGAGGCTGCACGTGTTCTCCTTGTTCTTTGCGGTTAGGCCGGATCGCCGAGAATTTCCCTGATCCGGTCCTGGTCGAGTTCTTCCTCGGCGACGAGCGCGTCGGTCAGCTGTTCGAGGAGATCCCGCTTTTCGGTGAGGATCGCCTCGGCGGCCTCTTCCGCCTCGTGGAGGATGCTCATCACTTCTTCGTCGATCAGGCGGGCGGTCGCCTCGCTGTATTCGCGCGATTCGGCGATTTCCCGGCCGAGGAAGGGATTCGAATAGTCGGCCCGGTACGAGACGGGGCCGAGCTTTTTGCTCATCCCCCAGTGGACGACCATCCGCCGCGCGAGACGGGTCGCCTCTTTCAGGTCGTTTTCCGCGCCGGTCGAGCTCTGTTTGTAAATCAGCAGCTCGGCGGCGCGCCCGGCGAGGAATTCGGCCAGCTTGGCGCGGACCTCGGTCTCGGTCACGCTCAGCTGGTCCTCTTCGGGCATGATATACGTCGCGCCGAGCGACATTCCGCGCGGGACGATCGTCACCTTGTGTACGCGGGTCTTTGTCGGGCTGAACCAGTCGATGATCGTATGCCCCGCCTCGTGGTAGGCGGTCTTCCGCTTGTTTTCGGGAGTGAGGACCTCTTCGCGCGGGAGACCCATCACCACCTTGGCGTGCGCGAACTCGAAGTCGGACATGTCGACCTGCGTCTTGAAGTTGCGCGTCGCCCAGAGGGCCGCCTCGTTGACCAGGTTCTGAATGTCCGCGCCGGTAAAGCCGACGGTCGATGCGGCGAGCTTGTCGCGGTCGATGTCGTCCCCCAGCGGAATCTTTTTCAGGTAGATTTCGAAGATTTCTTTCCGCCCTTTCAGGGAGGGGCGGTCGACGGTGATATGACGGTCGAACCGGCCGGGACGCATCAGGGCCGGGTCGAGGACATCGGGACGGTTTGTGGCGGCCATGACCATCACCGACTCGGAAGGGACGAAACCGTCCATCTCGCTCAGAATCTGGTTCAGGGTCTGTTCCCGCTCGTCGTGACCGCCCCCCAGACCGGTGCCGCGCTGCCGGCCGACCGCATCGATTTCGTCGATGAAGAGAATGCTCGGCGCCTTGGCGCGCGCCTCGCTGAAGAGTTCGCGGACGCGCGTTGCGCCGACTCCGACGAACATCTGCATGAATTCCGAGCCGTTGATCGAAAGGAAATTCACCCCCGCTTCGCCGGCCACCGCGCGCGCCAGGAGGGTCTTGCCGGTGCCGGGAGGGCCGAACAGAAGCGAGCCTTTCGGCACGCGTGCCCCCATCCGGTCGTACCGCTCGGGATCTTTCAGGTAGTCGACGATCTCTTCAAGTTCCTTTTTGACGTTGTCCAGTCCGGCGACATCGGCGAAGGTGATCCGTTTCCCCTGATTCGGATCGTAGGAGCGCATCGGGCTTTTCATGAAACCGCCGACGCCCCCGCCCATCATCTGTTCGTTCGTCCGCCGCATCATCTTCCAGAAGATGAGCAGAAGCAGGCCGCTCAGCAGGACCGAGGTGATCATGTAAAGCCCGGTATTGTCGAGCGGCGAGTTCGAACTGAACGAACGGACCTTCTGGCGGATCGCGTCATCGACATTCGGGTCGGCCAGGGCGGTGGCGGGAATCTCGCAGCGGAACTTCCTGTAAATCGACGTTCCGGTGCTGGCCCCTTTCTTCTGATCGAAGACGACGAAGGTCACATCATGCCCGTCGACGGAGAAGGTGGAGTCCCCCCGTCTCGACGCGGGAACCTGGACAAGACTCCACTCCCCTTTCTTTTCCTTGGCGCCGGAATTCTGAAAGATCTCTTCGGGGAGAAGCTTTCCCGGATCGGCGGCAATGTCGGGAACGCTGACGAACGTGCCGCTCAGCATATTCCCTTTCATCGTGACCGTGTCGATGTTCCCCTTGTCGAGCTGCTCGTAGAAGCCGTTCCATGTGATCAGGGTCGTGCCTGACTCTTTCCGGGAGGAGAAGAACATCCAGACCGCGCCGGCCAGCAGGAGAAAGACCAGCAGAGGGGATATCCTTCCGCGGGGGGGACGGGGAACCTCATGCGGCTGGCCGTCGGGTGAGGATTTCTTCCCCTTGAAGGGTGGAAGGGGAGGCCGTCCCGGACCGGACCGGTTCGGACGGGACGGCTTTTCGGCGTCCGGGTCGGAACCGCTCTTGAATCGGTCGGGAATCTGCTTGTAGGTTTCATCATCGAGATGAAAACGGTCGCCTGTGCCGGAACCGCTCTTTTCGGAACGGTTTTCTTCGGAGGAAGGGGCATTTTCCTCGGTCGGGCCGGGCGCGGAATCGGGGTCGTTTTCTTTCATTCGCGTTCTTTTGCTGGTGTCTTTTCTCGTGGGAGAGACAAGAGGGAGGTGTTTACGGAACCTGTCCCTCGATTATATCAGTTTTTCAGAAAAAAGGAATAATACCAAAGGGGCGAGTGCCCTTGACGCTCCTTTTCTTTTACTTTAAAATCCCCCGGTTTTTTCCAGCCGCCATTAACCCTGTCATTCCAGACCGATGAACCGAACGTTCCGCCCGGCAATCTTGCTGATTCTTGTCCTGATTCTTTCGGGGAAAACTCCTCTCAAGGCTCAGGCCGCCGGAGGACCCCTTCCTCCCGCGCCCGATTTTTCGGCCGGACAGGTGATTTCGTCCGTGCCGTATCCGGGCGGCGGCTACCCGATCGATGCCGGCATGGGGCAGGGAATCCCGATCCAGGGGCAGATTATTCAGGGGGCGCCGGTTCAGGGACAGATCATCGGAGGCGATCCGTTTCCCGCCGGGATTGATTCCGGTTCCCTCTCGTCGGCGGTGATTCCGTTCGACTCGCCGATCCTTTCGCAGTTCGGTTTTGACGGCGGCCAGGCGTACGGGCCGAACAACCCGCCCCCGGTCGCCGACCTCTCGCTCCGGAACAGGCGCGACAACGGCGTGGTGAAAGCGCAGGAGGTCCCCGCCCCGTCGGTCCTCCTGGATGCGCTCAGCCGCCAGCTTGAGGAGTGGTCTCCCCAGCGCGCGCTGATTGACGAACTGAGTCCCGCCACCGTCCTGAAAATGACGGTCCCCTACGGCGTTGATACACAGTTCCTCTGCCGAACCGGCTCGAATCAGACCACGCCGAAGAACGGCCAGGTGCAGGTTCAGGCGCAGACCGCGCCGGCCTACGCCGTGGGGATTCTCTGCTGGAATCTGCCGATCGGCCTGAGACAGATCTTCAATCCCGCCCAGGGGATCCTCGTCCCCCGAATCGGGTTCGGCTACCAGCAGACGCGCGGCGAGCTTCTGGCGTCCCTGGCGATGGCGAACGTCTCGAATACCTACCAGATCAAGGTCGGCGACGAGACGAAAACCGTGCACGACCTGATGGAATCGGAAATGAAACAGATGACCCTTCAGGAAGACCTTTCGATGATGGCGGTCGGTCTGGCGTTCTATCTCGAGGATATCGGCTGCGTCTGGCAGGACGCGACGGGCGCTTCGGTCACGCTTTCGGCCCTCGCCGAGTCGGAGCTCGCCCGACCGGTCTACTGGAACCGGAGCGAGTCGGTTAACCGTCTTCTCGGGCTTTCGTACCTTTCGGAACGGTTCCACCGCGAGCTGAAAGAGGGGAAGGACATTCCGGGACTTCAGGACCTGACCGACCGGATCGACGAGAACCTAAAGACGGTCCATCGCCGTACCCTCGAAGGGCTTAACGATGCCGGACTGCGCGAGACACGGTTCCTTTCGGGGAAGAAGATCAGCTCCGCGGCGGACATGCTCCTGGTCAACGGACATCTCCTCCGCTGGCATCTGGTCAGTTCGGCGCGCCTGCCGGTCAATTCACAGTCGCTCCGCAAGTCGGTCTATCACCTGGCGCTCACGCTGGCGCAGTTTTACAATCCGCGGACCGAACCTTTGCGCCAATATTCCCCCCGCGAGATCGAGGCGATCAGCGTTACGCTCCACGCGCTGCGCCTCTATGTGAAAAAATATACAAAAGAGCCGGAAACTACCGAACCGGATACCGATACGGTTTCAGAGTGAACCGGGACTCATCTTTCCCCTTTTCGATTCGGACTTCGACCGCGCCGCAGCTGCCGGTACAGAGAACCGCAAGATTCGGATCCCACGTCTGCCACTCTTTGAGCGTTTCGGCGGAAAGGCGTCCGGCGGTTTCGCTCACCGCGGCGTAGTCCGGTGTGAGCCGTCTCAAAAGCGGTTCGGTGGAGCGGGAACGGCCGCCGTGATGCGGAATGGTGATCAGGTCGCAGTGAGCCTGAGGCGTTTTCAGGAAGCCGGGAAGTTCCGGCGAGTCGAGGTCGCCGGTCAGCAGGACGCGCCGGCCGAGATGGTCCAGGCTCAGCGTCAGGCTCGAGGCGTTTGTGCCGTCGGAGGCCGTTCCTTTTCCCGGATGGAGCACCGTCAGCTCTTCGAACCCGTAGGGGGCCAGATTGTCCCCCGCGCCGGTATCGCGGATCGGGATATTCCTCTCTTCGAGCGCTTCCCGCAGACGGGTAAGGGAGGGAGTCTCCTTTCGGAAGAAATTCGACGGAGTCATGACGAGCCCGATGCGGACCGTGTCCAGAAGCTCTTCCAGGCCGTTGTAATGGTCGGCGTCGGCATGGGAGAGGAGGACCAGGTCAATCGAAGAGCGGCCCCGGGCGAAGAGGGCCGAGGCGGTTGCCCGGCCGGCACGCGCGCCGTCCCCCATCGTGCCGCAGTCATACAGAACCGTTCCCTGCGGAAAGAAGATCAGGGCGGCGCCCCCGTGTCCGACCGACAGGATTTCGAGATCGACACGCCGGTGCATGTGTGTGACTGCGGAACCGATCCCGGCCGCCGCCGCGCCGACAGCGAGCCAGACGCATGCCAGGAGGAGAATCCCTTTCGGGCGGGGGCGGTGTTTCGGAAAGAGGGTCCAGAAGATGAGGGGGAGATAGAACCCGAGCGACCACCAGAGCGCCGGGCCGGGGATCCGGAACCAGGCGAAGGGAACCTGCCGCGCCGTGTCCAGAAACCAGGCCAGGAGCGAAAACGCCCTGTCGGCGAGCCACGCGGCCCCGCCGCCGAGAAGGGGGACCTGTCCGGCGGCCAGCAGGAAAAGCCCCAGAATGAGGGCCAGCTCGAACGGAATCCAAATGACCGGATTGATCAGAAACGAAAGGGGCGTGCAGAGGTGAATGTGTGTCAGAATGACCGGAAGAAGGATCAGCTGAATCAAAAACGACGCGGCCATGATCCGGAAGAATCCGCCGCCGAGGCGTTCGCCCAGCCGCAGAAGGAGCGCCGCCAGCGGCCGGGACCTGTATTGCAGATGGAGAAGGTGAAGCCGGATACGAATCCGCTGCCGGAGGGTGACCGGCCTGTTCGGTCTGTTGTCCGGCAGAAAAATCCAGAGGAAAACGCCGGTCGCCAGGAACGAAAAATGGACTCCCGGCAGAAAGAGGTTCGCCGGGCTGATCAGCAGGATCACCAGTGCCGAAACGACGAAAGAATGGAGGAACGACGTTTTTCGGCGGAAGAGGATCGACAGGCACAGGATCCAAAAAAGAACCGCCGCGCGGATGGCCGGAGCCCGCGCCCCCGCCAGAAGGACATACGCCAGGACCGCTCCCGCGGCGAGAAGGGCGCGGGCGGTGTTGGGAAGGCGCAGGGCCCGTATCGCCAGGAAGAGAAAGAGCGCCGCGATCGAAACGTGCAGGCCGGAAACCGAAATCAGATGCGAAGTCCCCGTCTGCCGGAAAATTTCGAGCGTCTCATCGTCCAGATCGCTCTGAAGGCCCAGGATGACCGCCGAGGCGATCGCGCCGTTTTGCGGGGAAAGACGCCGCATAAAAACGCCGCGCGCCGCCAGACGGACCCGCTCGGCCCCGGCACGGATTGTATAGCGCGGCATTCCGGCGGTCCGCTGAGTCGTTCGGACGGACGCGCCGCTGACCATGGTCAGAATGCGGCGCGCGCGGGCGCGCGCCGCGCGGTCGATTTCGCCCGGATTTTCCGGTCCGCGGATATGCGCGATCTTCCCGGTCACGTTGACCGCTTCTCCGATCCGGAAACCGGTCAGGTCCCCTTTGCCGCGGACGCTGACCGCGCCGCTGCACCGGGTCCATCGTCCCATGTTCCGGAATCGAACCGCCTTGATCTCGAAAAGGGTTATCCCGCCCGACTCGTCGAACGCGCTTTCGTAAAAGACCGGCGTGGTCCGAACGACCCCTTCGATTTCGGCGGGCATGCTCCCTGCGGGAATCTTCAGCCCGATCTCGTCTTTCGGGTAATACGACCAGGTGATCTGATGCCAAAGCCCGTAGAAGGAAAAGACGCCGAGCATGACGCCGCAAAAGAGGACCGCTTTCCGGTGCCGGGGAATGATGTCATGCATGCGCGCCGCGGTCCCTGCGGCAAAGAGGAAAAAAGCGCAAAGAAAAAGGCTCCCCCAGAAGAGGATCGGGGGAGCCAGTATCGCATTCAGGAGAATGCCGGCGGCCGCGGCGATGAGGGCGCCCGGAAGCGGACCGGTATAGGAAACCGATTCGGAAGAGGACGGAGAAGCGATGCGGCTTGTGGAGTCGGCTGCCGGCACGGATTCTATTCCTCTTCGAGTTTCTCCATGATTTCATCGGGGATATTGACGTTCGAGGAGACCGTCTGAATATCCTCATGCTCGTCGAGCGCGTCGAGCAGACGCATTACCGCACGCGCGGCGGTCACGTCGGTGATATCGGCCGTATCGCGCGGCACCATCGTGATTTCGGAACTTTCCGGATGGAGGCCGCCTGCCTCGATCGCCTCGGCCACCGTGTCGTACACGTCGGGCGAACAGGTGACCTGGAATCCCTCTCCCTGTTCTTCGATGTCGTCGGCTCCCGCCTCAAGGACGATCTCCATCAGTTTCTCTTCGTCGATCTGATCCTTCGGGATGAAGAAGACGCCTTTTTTATCGAAGTTCCAGCCGACACACCCGGTCGCGCCGAGTTTCCCGCCGTGAACTTCAAAGATCTTGCGGATTTCCGGAGCGGTCCGGTTCCGGTTGTCCGTCAGACTCGCCGCCATCACCGCCACGCCGTTCGGTCCGTAGCCTTCATAGAGGAGTTCTTCGAATTCGACCGGTTCCCCTTCGCCGGTTCCCCGCTTGATCGCGCGGGCGATGTTGTCTTTCGGCAGCGAGACGGCTTTCGCCTCTTCGATGGCGGTACGCAGGCGAATGTTGTTCGCCGGGTCTCCCCCGCCGTGTTTCGCCGCGACGATGATCGCCTTGGCGAGTTTGCTCCAAAGCTTGCCCCGTTTGGCGTCGACCAGCGCTTTCTTGTGTTTAATGCCTGCCCAGTGGGAATGCCCTGACATAAAAAACTCCTTGGTATCTGTTTATGTGTTGGTTCGAATTCTATTTCTTCTTGCCGCCGCTCTTCTTCCCGGCGTTCCCCTTGGCAAAGAGAGTTCTCTGGACCGGGGCTTTCGCCGCCGGTTTGGGAGCGGGCTTCTTCGCCTTGACCGGCGATTTCGCCGCAGCGGACTTCTTTACCTTGACCGGGGCCTTGGCTTCGGCGGGCTTCTTCGCCTTGACCGGCGCTTTGGCTTCGGCGGGCTTCTTCGCCTTGACCGGCGCCTTGGCCTCGGCGGGCTTCTTCGCCCTGACCGGGGCCTTGGCTTCGGCGGGTTTTTGCCCCTTTGCCTTCTTCTCTTCCTTCCTCTTCGGTGCGGCGGCCTCTTCGTGCGCGAAGGCGCCGTCCGTCTCTTCGGCGTTTTCGAGCGGGATCTCCTCTTCGAGCGAGTCGTCGGCGCTGATATCCTCTTCTTCGACGTCGTCCATGTCGGCATCGAAACTCATTTTCATCGGGGAGTTCCGACGCAGGCTCACCAGTTCGCGGTTGATCCGGAACGGGTCGAAATCGTCGGTGTCGACCAGGGGAACAAAGGTCCGCTGCGCCGATTCGGGATCGACCGCCTTGAGGATTCTCATCGCGCGCGCCGACTGCGTCTCGTCCATCAGCATCGCCCCGAGTTCGTGGAGCATCCTGGCGAAGACGAGCGTGTCGCTTTTCGAAAAGACGCGTTCCAGCCCGATCGGCACTTCCTGATTCTCGGCGTTGACGTCGACCAGGTCGAGCAGACGCAGGACGCGCAGCGCCCCTTCGTCGAGGGGAACGGCGCTCCTGCGGAAGACCGCGGCAACGGTGTAACTTTTCATAAAGGGAGTGACGTAGCGGATCGTTCCCAGGTAGTCGCGGAACGCCTCTTCCCCCTTTTCGCGCCACTCCTCAAGATCGAATTTATACGTCGCCTGAAAGATGACCTGGAGGGTTTGGCGGAGCCGCTCGCAGCTGTTGCGCGCATTGCTGAGCGTGGGAACCAGATCGCACAGCTCGCTTGCGGTCGAGACGCGCAGCTCGTTCCAGTCGATGAACGAGTTTTCGATCGTTTCAAACGCCTCCAAGGCGACGGCGGCCGGACGGTTTTCGAGAAGGGCCGAGTAGATCAGCTGGACAAGGACCTCCCGGTCATCGGGCAGAGAGATGACGCCCGAACGAAACTCCTTCTGCAAGTGCTGATACAGATTCTTGTATGTGCTGCGCGGCGAAGATCCCATAAAAATTTCCTGTTGTGAGAATCAAATTTGATTAAACACTGCGGATATCCGGTTCGCTCACGTCGGAGTCCGTCCCGGCGGGGCCGGCGCCCATGGCGGATTCGCGGCGTTCCCTTTCAAGAATTTCCGTAACAAGCGCCAGGTTTTTTGTCCCCTCGTCCACCTCGAAAAGGAGTTTCGGCGTGTAACGTGTCTCGATCCTTCGGGCGCATTTCTGCTGGAGATACCCCGCGGCGCTGCGGAGTCCCGAAAGGGCGAGCTTCTCTTTGACCGGGTCGTTCCCCAGAACGGTGAAAAAGACCTTGGCCGAACGCATATCCTGCGCCACCTCAACCGAGGTGATTGTCGCCTGGCTGACGCGGGGGTCTTTCAGGTCGGAAAGAAGCGACATGGCGACCACCTCTTTTATCGCGGCGGCGGCTTTCAGCGTTCTTCTCGATGCCATGGCAAACCTCCTGTTTATTCAGTCAAAAGGGGCGCGGCGCGCGTCCCTGTCAGAGGGAGCGCGCGACCTCTTCAATCTTGTAGGCTTCGAAGTAGTCGCCCTCTTTGATGTCGTTAAAGCCTTTGAGCTTGATCCCGCACTCGTAGCCTTCGCGCACTTCGCGCGCGTCGTCCTTTTCACGGCGCAGGGTTTCAAGAACATATTCGCCGATGATCCGGCTGTCGCGGATCAGACGGATCCGGCAGTCGCGTTCGATCGTTCCGGAAAGAACGCGGCATCCGGCGATCGTCCCCAGACGGCTGATGACGAAGGTCTGCTGCACAAACGCGCGGCCGAGCTCTTTGACCTGTTCGACCGGTTTGAGCATCCCTTCCAGCGCCGCCTTGATGTCTTCGGACAGCTTGTAGATGATGTCGTAGCGGCGGATCTGGACCTTTTTCTTTTCGGCGGTGGTCCGGGCCAGCTCGTCGGGAACGACGTTGAACCCGACGATGATCGCGTCGGAGGCGTCGGCCAGCAGGACGTCGGCTTCGGTGATTCCGCCGACCGAGGCCTGGAGAATCTTGATTTTGACCTCGGGATGGTCGAGTTTCGAGAGCTCTTTGCGGATCGCCTCAATCGAGCCGCGCACATCGGTCCGAATGATGATGTTGAGCGTCTGCTGGGTCTTGGAGTCGAGACGCGCCTTGAGGCTTTCGAGCGTGACGTGCGCCTCGCCGCCGCTCAGCTCGCGCTGATGAATGATCTGTGTCCGCTCTTCGGCGATCTGACGGGCGACGGAGATGTCGTCGAGAACAACGAAACTGCTCCCCGCCCCCGGTGCCACATCGAGTCCGAGAACGCTGACCGGCGTACTCGGCGGCGCTTCGGTCAGTTCCCGCGTTGGGTCGAGCGTATCGAACATCGCGCGGACCTTTCCGTAGGCGTTCCCGCAGAGGACGATATCGCCGTCGTGCAGTGTCCCGTTCTGAACCAGAAGGGTGCAGAGAACCCCCTG
>JAEEGL015927814.1_pt1 | contig 14263 bp, 12 predicted proteins | sample 9134231 | NCBI WGS metagenome assembly JAEEGL01 (sample SAMN16246548, study PRJNA631951) | gut metagenome | biome: gut microbiome; feature: rumen; material: fiber-attached | host: Bos | place: Iran: Karaj | collected 2018-10 | reverse complement strand
TCAATGCATGTCATAGGTATGGCAGCATCAAAAGGAGAGTTGTCTTTAGAGAACACGTATTTCAGATTCTTCATTGGGGCAATAGGAAACCTAGGCGTAAGTTGCTTTGTCTTGATATTAGGCTATTTTGGTGTAAAGTTCAGTTGGAAAAAGTTTGTGTATATCTCATTGCTTACTACTGTTTATGCTTGCCTTGCAGCTTTCTGCAACAGCGGATTTACAGCAAGTAGGGATTGTATCATGGCTCTAACCACAGTTCCAAGGTACTTCAACTGGTATATCACATGTTACATCATCCTTATGATGCTGTCTGGATATTTGAATTCTTTCATAAACAGTCTAAGCAAACAGAGTTTCCAAAAACTACTTATTATACTTTTTGTGGTGATGAGTTTTCTGCCTATGATTGTATCTGCAACCGAAACGGTACAACTGAGGTCAGGTCAATGCCTTACTTATTTTTTATATGTATATTTCATTGGTAGATATTTGAGATTGTACCACGACAAGAACTATGCTGCTTGGAAATGCTTGACATTGGTAGTGTTAATGGTGCTTCTGATGTGGGCTAAGAGTGTGTTATCACTAAGGATAGCCGTTCTTGATGCAATTCCTCTAATGAGCAACTACAGCCCAACTGTTCTTATTGCTGCTGTTGCTACATTGTATTTCTTTAAGGGTTTCAATTTCAAATCTCGCATAATAAATTATTTTTCTGCCTCTGTTCTTGCTGTATATCTTCTTGATTGGATTCGACCAACCATCGATAGATTTATTCAAGTCTATCAACATAATCAGTGTTCTGATTTTGCGACATACGTATTCATTGAAGTCTTCACGATTTTTGTTTTTGCATTGGTAATCGACAAAATCAGGATACATGTATTTTACAAACCAGAAGAATATATTGAGAATAAGTTAGTAAAAGTATGTGAGACAATATGGACTTGCATGAAGAATCGCATGGGCGTGCATTGAATGTAAAGAATGCAAAGAATGGTAAAAGTTAGCATAATAATTCCAATTTATAATGTAGAACAATACATTGAGCGTTGTGCTCGCACATTGTTCGAACAGACATTGCAAGATATAGAATATATTTTCGTCAATGACTGTACTCCAGACAATAGTGTGGAGATTCTCTTGCGAGTTTTGGAAGAGTATCCTGACCGTAAGCCGATGGTAAAGATTATCAACCATGAGCAGAATCAAGGGGTGTCGTGTTCTCGTATTGATGGGATGAAAGCTGCAACCGGGAAGTACATTATTCATTGCGATACCGATGACTGGCTCGACTTGGATCTATACGAGAAGATGTACAAGAAAGCTGAGGCTGAAAATGCGGATATTACTGTTTGCGATTTTGTCAGTGAGTACAGTAATGGCCAAAGTTCTATGCGTATATCTTGCTCTGTCAACGGGACTCCTAAGCAATTGCTTGCAAATATGCATAATGAGTCGTTCTATTGCATGCTTTGGCGTTCACTGATAAGACGTGATTTGATAGAGAGGTACGATCTCTATCCTGTTCCTCATGTAGATTTATGGGAGGATGTGTATGTTACTCTTCGTGCTTATTATTATGCTAATAAGGTTGTAAAGATAGAAGATGCCGTATATCATTACTTTGTAAACAACCACTCTCTGACTGCTAAAAGTGCGAATCCCAGGCACTACCAGAATATGCGGGAAACAATTAGACTGCTTGAGGATTTCTTCTCCGAAAAAAAAGAGTTTGACTCAACACGGCTTCTATTTTTCTGGAAATTGTTAGCTAAAAGTACCTTATTGACCACCTCGGGTTTTGATCCTAAGCGTTGGCAACAAGAGTATAAAGAGGTACATCCTTATATACTTTCGATAAAATCTATTCCGTGCAATACACGCTATCTTTATAAATTGACTTCCATTAGCACGCTGCCAATCCAATTAGTTATGTGGATTAAGAAACTTATAAAATGAATCCTAAAGTTACAGTCATAATACCTGTCTATAAGGCGGAGAAAGATATTTCTAGATGTTGTAAGGCACTCTTTGAGCAGACGCTGGATAGCATAGAATATATTTTTGTGGATGACTGCACTCCAGACAAATCTGTAGCGGTCATTGAAAAGACATTGGCAGTATACCCTAACCGTAAGTCTGCCGTGAAGATGCTTCATCAGCCCAAGAATATGGGTGTGTCGGCATGCCGACAGTTGGGATTAGACAACGCTTTTGGTGAATATGTCATACATTGCGATAGTGATGACTGGCCAGATTTAGATATGTATGAAACGCTCTATAACACAGCCATTAAAGAAGGTGCTGAAGTAGTTTGCTGTGATTATAAAGTTGAATATGATAGTAAATCCATTGTTGTCAGATTTCCAGACCAATACATCGGTCGTCCGTCTTTGAATACAGATCCCATAGAGGGAGCTGTATGGAATAAACTGATTAGCAAAAAACTAATTGACAGTTGTGGCGCAGAGTTCTATCAAGGCATTAATCTTGGTGAGGATTTTGGTTTTGTGACTCCCTGTCGTGTGATGTCACGAAAGAATGTGGTGGTTCACAAACCCATGTACCATTACAATCAGTTGAATCAGAACAGCTTAACCCATAACTATTCAAAAGAATACTTTATACAGGTGGTTGATTTAGCTGAAAGGACAGAAACATATTTCATAAGACATGGGTTGGCTAAGGAATACGAAAGAGAATTGTGTTATATGAAATTCAAGTCCAAGATGTATTTCCTGGTGTTCTCTGATGTTAGAGATGTCAAACTCTGGAAAAGCTTGTTTCCAGAATGTCACAAGTATATTTCCTTGTACAATGTGCCGGTTTATTTGAAATTTTCAGCATGGCTAATTTCGAAAGGCTTCTCGCGATTTGGGAGTGTGATACTTTCGTTAAAATCATTAATATCTGGTCATTAATATGCTGTATGTTGTATATCCTGATGTGGAGATATGGAATTATATGCTCCGCGACTACATGACAGACTGCGAAGATGTTTGTATAAGGGCATTGAACCACAATTGCTACAAATGGCAGCTGGTTATGAGGAAACTGTTCAACAACAGCCAATTGCCAACAGTCTTTCTGTTTCATCAGCGTATAAGGAATGAGTTGAGGGCATTGAAGGAGGGAGACTCTGTTTTACTATGTGATTATGCAGATCCTGTGATAACAAAGGCAATCAGTTCATTGGTGCCGAATACAGTACAAAAACACTTTTGGATTTGGAATCCAGTAACAGACAATGATCGTGCCTTCTATTCTCATGGCTTTGAAGTTATGAAGGCACTTGGCTATGATATGGCAACATTTGATGAGCGTGATGCACAGCAACATGGCATGCGGCTTTATAATCAATTCTTTCGGAAAGAAAATGTTGGTAATAACGAATGTGAAGAATGCTATGATTTCTATTTTGTGGGATTCGCAAAAAACAGAGAACAGGATCTCCTGAGACTAAAAGAACAGTTAAAAGACTTTCGGGTTCTGTTTAAGATAGTGCATAGTTATGAAGAAACTATAACGTATGACGAAAGTGTGAGGAATATATTAAATTCTAAGTGTATCGTTGAGTATGTTCAGCATAATCAGACAGGTATGACACTACGCCCGCTGGAAGCTTTATTCTATAATAAGAAGCTTATTACAAATAACCAGAATACTGTCAATTATGATTTCTACTATCCTGAAAACGTTTTCATATTGGGAAAAGACAATATTGAAGATTTGAGTACTTTCCTGAATTCGCCATGTCGTGCTTTGCCAAATGAGTTGAAAAACAAGTATAGTGTGAAATATTGGCTAAATCATTTTGTGGAAAAACAATGACAATACAAGATATATATCAATACATTTATCTTTTGTTGGCTACTTTTTTGTTGTATTTTTGGATAGGACGGAAAGAACTTGCTCTATCTGATAATTATGAAAGGACGCCTATTTCGCCAATATGTGTTGCAATGGTAGTACTGTTGTCACTATTTATTGGATTTAGACCGGTGGACGTGGGTAGTGATACGACACAGTATATTCAGCATTATTTTTTTGCAAGAGGTAAGGAGTTTCATTTTAATGCAGATGTTGATAATCTTGTTTTTGACAACTTTTTTGCGTTTTTAGGTAGTTGCAACTATGACATTAAAGTATTATTTACTATAATGTCATTATTATATTTTTCTGGTATTTATGTTGCATGTAGGAAACTATTTCCCCAGAATCAGGAAATCGCTTTCTTTTCTTGTCTTGTGGCTTTCTCTACATTTTCGTATGGCACAGATGGTATTAAAGCAGGAGCTGGGGCATCAGTATTCCTCGTGGCTCTTGCATATCGTGAAAAAAAATGGTTGTCAATACTTCTGTCAGTTTTATCAATAGGAATACATCATTCAATGATGGTTGTAGTTTATGCGTATATTATATCATATTTCTACAAAAAAACGGAGGCGTATTTCTACGTGTGGCTGTTTGCCCTGTTTATTGCTGTGGTTCATATTAGCATCTTTCAGGATTTTTTTGTCGGCTATCTGGATGAGAAAGATAAGAAATATTTTTTGAGAGACTATTTTGTGACGGGATTTCGACCTGATTTCATTATCTATAGTGCGATGCCTGTGCTTGTTGGATACATTATGCTCTTTAAGAGGAATATATATGATGAGATTTATGAGTTGTGGTTAAGAATGTATCTTGCAACCAATTCTGCTTGGATGCTTTGTATGTATGCCAGTTACACAAACCGTATAGCTTATCTGAGTTGGTTTATGTACCCAATTGTATTGCTATATCCATACTTTTCTATTTATTGGCGCGAAGACCAATTGGAAGAAGGGACAAAGGTTGTTAAATGTCATTTGTGGTTTACTATATTTATGGTTGTTTTTTATTATGGCTTTTTGCGATAAAATGCGCTTAACGTATGAATGGCACTTTTTTGATCTCTCTCGACTATGAGCTGATGTGGGGTATGTTTGATGTGGTAACCAAAAGCGGATATGGTAAGACTAACATCGAAAATGTGCCTATCGTTATTGATAGGATGCTTTCATTGTTCCAGAAGTATGATGTTCATGCGACTATAGCAGCAGTTGGTATGCTGATGTATAAGAACAAAGAGGATTTGCTTAATGATATTCCTTCTTTGACACCATCGTATGATAATCTTAATTGTTCAGTATACAATGGAGTTATTGATGACATTATGGAGAATGAACAGTTGCAGTTCTTCCAGCCTGAGGTTGTGGAAAAAATAAGAAAAGTAAAGACTGTTGAGGTAGGAACTCACACATATAGTCACTACTATTGTTGGGAAAAAGGACAAACAATTGAACAGTTTGAGGCGGACATAAAAAAAGCGTACGAAGTGGCTGCTCGTAAAGATATAGAACTTAAAAGTATCATATTCCCACGCAATCAAGTTTCACCTGATTATCTAAAAGTTTGTGCAAAGTATGGAATTACTGCATATCGCGGAAATGCGCTGAAATATTTTGACGAGCCGAAGTCAATATTTGATTTGGTAAAAAACCGGATGTGTCGCATGATAGACGCATACTTTAATATAGGAGGAATGACAACGGTTCCATACGGTGACATCGATATCACCGAATGTCCTGTCAACTTGAGGGCCAGCCGTTTGTTGCGCCCATTTTCACAAAAACTGGCGTTCCTTGAAGGTTTACGTTTGCGTCGGATGAAACAGGAGATGCTTCACGCAGCTAAGAATGGTGAAATGTACCATATCTGGTGGCATCCACATAATTTCGGTGCGAATTTGGAGAAGAATCTCGCTTTCTTAGAGGAGCTGCTAAAATATTACAAAGCCTGCCATGAAAAGTATGGTATGCAATCTTATACCATGAATGAAATGGTTAAGTATTTGACTGATAGCATTAAAGATGAACACAACTAATCCAACTTTGGCTGTTTTTACACCAGCCTATAATAGATCTCATACCATCGAGCGTACTTATAAAAGTCTTTGTCGTCAGACATCCCATGATTTCTTATGGGTGATTGTTGATGATGGTTCTAAAGATGGAACTCGAAATCTATGCGAGTCTTGGCTTAGGTCTGATAGCATGGAATTAAAAGGTGAGAATGAGGTGATAGGTTATTCCAAAGATGCAGAGTGGCTGAAAATACACTATATTTGGAAAGAGAATGGAGGAATGCATACAGCCCATAATGTAGCGTACGAACATATTGACACAGAACTGGCTGTGTGTATTGACTCTGATGACTGGATGCCAGACAATGCAGTGGAAGTTATCGTTAACCGTTGGAAACGTGATGGGGCAGAAAAGTTTGCAGGCATGATAGGGTTGGATATATTCGAAGATGGATACGTAATAGGTCCTCCTGTCCCGAAAGAATGGAAGTCGTGCAAAACGTATGAATTGGGAAAGCTATGTCATGTGTTTGCTGATCAGAAGTATGTTTATCGTTCAGATGTTATTAAGAAATATCTACCATATCCGGTATATCCAGGAGAACGGTTTGGACAGGTGAACTGGCTATATCAGGTTATTGATAATGATTATGATATGCTCTGCTCAAATGATATTTATTGTGTGGTTGAGTATCAGACAGAGGGGTTGTCTCTTGATGTGTTACAACAATATAGGCAGTCACCCAACACAAGATTGAATGAATGTAACAAATTGATGATAGCTGTTCCATATCTGAAGGAGAATTTGAAACGCGCTATTCAATACAATGCTTGCGCAATTATACTAAAGAAGTGGAGTCTGATGTTTAAATCTTCCAAACCCTGGCTAACAGTCCTTTCAATTCCATTGGGAATAGTATATTACATCTATATGAGCAAAAAGAAAAGAAAACCTGTTGATATGAATGCCTCAAAGCTAATACATAGTAGGGTATTAAATCAGTTATGATAATTCTTATCGTTGGCAAGAACAGTTATATAGGCAACCATATCGACGAGTGGTTGAAGAAATACGGACATCAAGTTACACAACTTGACGTGCTTACAGACGAATGGAAAACGTATGACTATTCGCTATACGATGCTATTGTACACGTGGCTGGCATTGTGCATCAGCCGAAATGTAATGACTGGGAGTTGTACAAAAGGGTGAATGCTGATATGCCTGTTGCCATAGCAACAATGGCTAAAGAGCAGGGCGTGAAGCAATATGTGTTTTTTAGTACGATGGGGGTGTATGGCATTGGAAAGAAACTTCATACTAATGTCATTGATAAAGACACTCCTTTGCGAGCAGATAGCATGTATGGGAAAAGCAAGTTGATGGCAGAAGAAGGTTTGATGAAACTGCAAGACAATAATTTCAATATTGTTTGCGTCCGACCGCCAAGTGTCTATGGAAGAGATTGCAGAGGAGGGTATATTACAGGTTTTTCCTCGATAGTCCGGAAATTGCCAGTGATTCCACGTGCTTACGAGAATGTGAAACAGAGTTTTATCTATATTGATAATCTTTGTGAATTGGTGAGACTTGTTATAGAAAAGAACCTCTTTGGAGTGTTTTGCCCTCAAGACGACAAGGCTGTAAGTGCCAATGAGTTACTTCAGGTAATCGCTGATGGCATTGGCAAGAAATATCGTTCGTCATGGCAATTGGGTCAAGGATTAAAGCTATTCCGTTTTATTCCACTTGTCAAAAAAGCGTATGGAGGGATTGAGTATTCAAGAGGACTTTCTACTATAGCGGGATTGGAATATGTGGTTGTTCCTTTTGAAGAGGGTATGAGAAGAACAGTAGCACCAAAAGACAAATTATAAATGATGAGAAAGAAAATCTGTTTTGATTAAGATATGAGCGATATAAAGAATACGTTTTTGAAGGAGCTTTCGCTCTTGAAGGAGTCGGAAGACCATATAGAGTTCAAGGAGGCTAAGAATAACTTCGACTATAACGGAGGGTCGCATAAAGACCCAAAGGATAGGCGACACTGTATTCTTGGCTATGTGGCTGCTTTGGCGAATGAGAAGGGTGGTAGGCTTGTGTTTGGTATGATGGACAAACGCCCTCACGATGTGGTTGGCTCTACCTTCGAGGAAGGTAATCTGGGTGCATTAGAGGATGCCATCTATGAAAAAATGGGGATTCGTGTGCGGATAGATGAGGCATTTGAACCCTCGAAGGATGATGCGGACAGGAAACGTGTCATCATTTTTAACGTGCCATCGCGCCCCATAGGAAAGATGCTGAAGTTTGAAGGTGTTCCGCTGATGCGCACGGGTGAGAGTCTGCGGGAAATGTCGGATAGTGAAATGCTAAAGATCCTGACGGAACAAGAGCCTGATTACTCAGCAAAGATTTGTGAGGGCTTGACAATGGCAGACTTGGATCCGAAGGCCATTGAGGTGATGAAGCAGAAATATGCGGAGAAGAACGAGAATCCGGGATTTGAGTCGGTGTCAAACGAACAGGCCTTGAGAGACTTGGACTTGCTTGTTGAAGGAAAGCTGAACTATGCTGCACTGGTGCTGCTGGGCAAGTCGAAGGCTATCAGGAAGTATTTGCCGCAGAATAATGTTGTGATTGAATACAGGAATGACCCTGCCAGTATCCAATATGATGACCGTATAGAGATTCAGCAACCGTTGTTCTTGGCTATTGATGAGATATGGGCTTACATCAATCAGCCCACGCTGAATCCGCAGGTGCATATCAGTGAGAATGCCTACATATTTGACATCAAACTGTTTAACAAGGATACTATCAGAGAGGCTGTGCTGAATGCCATTACACACAGGTCGATGATTGTGCAGAATGATGTAGTGATTAAGCAAAGTCCAGGCGAGCTTACTATCACGAATGCAGGAGGCTTTCCAATTGGTGTTAACAAGAGCAATGTGCTAACCGTCAACAGTACACCAAGAAGTAAACGGCTGGCAGAGGTGCTACAGAAGACGGGGCTGGTGGAGAAGTCTGGTCAGGGTGTGGACAAGATGTTCACGAACTGCATTATGGAAGCGAAACCGCTACCAGACTTCTCGGCAACGGATGATTATCAGGTGAGCCTGAAGTTCAGGACAGAGATTAGGGATGTTCCTTTCTTGGTGTATATAAGACAGGAACAGCAGAAACGTCCCGTTCATCATAAGTTGAATGTGTTCCAACTGATGGCTATCTATAAGGTCTGTTTTGGCGACGGGCCGGAGGTGAAGCAAGATGTCGTTAATGGACTGGTTGAGGAAGGGCTTTTGTTGAAAGCGAAGAGCGGAAAGGTGTTGATGGCGAAAGGGTATAAAAAGCTAGTATCTGAGATTAGTCATAATAGTCCTGTAAATAGTCCTGTAAATAGTCCTGTAAATAGTCCTGTAAATAGTCCTGTAAATAGTCTTACGGGCAGTTTAAAGGAGGTTTATCATATCATATTTAATAATCCTGGCATCAAGATAAAGCAGTTGGCCAGTATTAGGAAGAGGTCTGAATCGACTATAAAGATGCAAGTGGCGAAATTGAAAAAGAGGGGATGTATAGAATACCGTGGGTCGGATAAGACTGGCGGGTATTATACAAGAGATTATAGGACTCTTTGATTCGTTCTGTAATAAGAGATTGATGAGAAAGAAAATCTGTTTTGTAGTTGCTATTCCCGGAACAGCGGAGTCGTTCCTTCGTGATCATATAAAGGCACTGAGGGAGGAGTATGATGTGTATCTGATGGGAAATATCACAGACGAGAAGGATGTGGCGATGCTTGATCTGACGGGATGGTATCAGATTGACATAAACCGCAATATTTCTGTATTGCATGACTTGAAAGCGTTATGGCAGGCTTACCGGTATTTTAGGAAAATGCCGTTTGATGCCATACACTCAGTGACACCAAAGGCTGGGCTGATAGCTGCTATAGCCGGTTGGCTGGCTGGTATCAAGCATCGGACGCATATCTTTACGGGGCAGGTATGGGCTACCAGGAAAGGCGTAATGCGAACGACGCTTAAAATGCTAGACAAAGTTATTGCAAGGCTTGACAATCATATCATGGTTGATAGTAAATCGCAAAGGACGTTCCTCGTTAAAGAGGGGGTGTTGCGCGAGGGACAGGCAGAGGTGTTTAGGAATGGTTCCATCTGTGGCGTGAACTACGAACGTTTTGCGCCCGATGCGAGGGCAAGAAAAGATATCCGGACAGAAATTGGCATTAAAGAGGGAGCACTTTGCTATATCTTCCTTGGACGTTTGAATCATGACAAAGGGATAGGGGAACTATATGAGGCATTTAATCGGTTGGCAAAAGAGACGACAGATGTGTTCTTGTTGCTGGTAGGCTGGGATGAAGAGAACTATTTGAATAAACTACCCAACTATATTCATATTAAAGAAAGTGAGAATTTCCATTATTACGGATCCACACCAATGCCCGAGAAAGTATTGAATGCGGGTGACGTTTTCGTATTGCCGACTTATAGAGAGGGGTTCGGAACTAGTGTGCTGGAGGCGGCATGTGTTGGTCTTCCTTGCATCTGTTCGGATGCCTACGGCGTAATGGATGCCTACATAGAGAATGAGACGGGGCTGAAATGCAAAGTGGGGGATGCTGACTCGCTTTATCATTGCATGAGAAAAATGTATGATGACAGAGAGTTGGTGAAAAGAATGGGGGAGAAAAGCAGAGCGCGCGCGTTGAGGGATTTTGACGTTAAGGACATCACGGCCTGCTGGCTAGATTTCTATGAAAGCATCTTGGGTCGATAACGAAGGACGAAGACGAAAACGAAAGCGGCCTCTCTCTGGCCCTCCCTGATGCCTCTCCCTGGCCCTCCCCTGAAGGGAAGGGGATGAAAAACGAGGGGTGCGAAAAGTAACTATGCCGGAGGCATTAGGGAAAAATGTGAGAAAACTGCCAAGAAAGTGTGGAAAAATGTGAAAGAATAAGCAAAAAAGCTTGGAAAAATGTGAGAAAAGCGGTAACTTTGCAGCCGTAACAAAGTGATATTCAATGCTGAAAAGAATGGGCGTTTAAGCTCTACCACAAGGAAACGGGTCTGCTCATCGCATCGCTCGATGATGAGGCACAGGAAGACATCAGGGTTAACAAGAACTTTAATTCATACAAGGGGGCCATCTATGAGAATGTCGTGGGTGACATGCTGGTGAAACAGGGCTACCGCCTATACTACTATAGCAACGAGAAATCGACCATAGAAATGGACTTCTTCGTCCGTGACCGTGAGTCGCTTATTCCTGTGGAGGTAAAAGCCAATGATAACGCTACACGGTCGCTCAACAAATTGATAGACGACAAGGAACATTTCCATGACATACGCTATGGAATCAAGTTGTGTCACAAGAACATAGGGTATAACGGCAGATTCTATACTTTTCCTTACTTCCTCACATTCTTGCTACGTCGATTTTTGGTAACGAAGGACGGCCTCTCCCTGGCCCTCCCCTGAAGGGATGAAAAACGAAAACGAAGACGAAAAAGGAAAAGGATGACGGAGTTGCGGGTATATGGCTGGGGGGCTTTAGGATGCATTCCATTTCAGGTTTATGTGGGGCTGTTGCTCGTCTTTGTCGTAGGACTGGTACTATTGTTATGGCGAAAGGGGATCAGAGAAGGGCTTCGCTATAGTGCCATGCTGCTGTTGGCAGAGTGGGTGCTGGTGGTATTAGCGATGACGGTAGTGTGTCGAGAGACTCGGGCCGAGAGGGGATTGAGCCTTATTCCTTTAGTGAGCTATTTTGACTACGGCACGAACAGCTATCTCATGGAGAAGGCGGCTATCAACATACTGAACGTGGTGCTGTTCATTCCTGTAGGTTTACTGTTAGGCTGTGCCTTTCGGCAGATGACATGGAGGAGGGCACTGGCTATCGGGGCAGGGATGTCGGCAACCATAGAAGTGCTGCAGCTGATATTCAAGAGAGGACTGTGCGAGACGGATGATGTGATACACAATGTCGTGGGCTGCATGATAGGGTATGGTGTCGTTGCTGTATGGAGGCAGATAGCTAAAAAATGCAAAACGGAATGATTTTTCCATTTTATGATTTCCATTTTATGGAAAAATTTGGTAGCTTTGCCGACGATTAATAGACATTGATATGGCCAAAGAGAATTTTTTGATTGATAATCCTTTTGTTACCACCGGATATGCTGGTGCAGAATATTTCTGTGACAGGGAGAAAGAGACAGAGGATATTATCCGCTATCTTACCAACGGCAACAACATAGCATTAATATCACCACGCAGGTACGGAAAGAGCGACTTGCTGCGGCATTGTTTTGCACAAAAGGAAATTGCAGAGAAATACTATACGTTTATTGTTGACATCTATTCCACCAAGAGTGTGTCCGAAATGGTTAGCAAACTGGGCGGTGCCATCTTGGAAACCTTGAAACCAAAGGGCAAGAAGGCATGGGAGAGGTTTCTTGCCATGCTGTCATCGGTGCGATCGGGAATATCTTTCGACATTAACGGACAACCGTCATGGACGATAGGTGTCGGTGACATTCATTCACCAACGGCAACGCTGGATGAGATTTTCACCTATTTACAAAATGCAGACCGCCGTTGTCTGGTTGCCATTGACGAGTTTCAGCAGATAACCAAGTACGGAGATCCTAATATAGAGGCTGCGATACGCACACATGTTCAGTATTGCCGCAATGCCTATTTTGTGTTTTCCGGTTCCAGAAGACAACTGATGGGTTCCATCTTTACTTCTCCAGCAAGGCCGTTCTACCAAAGCGTCACGCTGTACCACCTAAACCGTCTTCCCTTAGACAAGTATTCTGAATTCTGTATCTCTCATTTTGAAAAACGCGGAAAAAAACTGAATACTGATGTCGTGAGCCATCTGTATGAACAATTTGACGGCGTAACTTACTATATGCAGAGAGTAATGAACGAGATGTATAGCCGTACAGCGGAGGGTTCGACGTGCGTCAAGGAGGATGTTGGAAAAGCTGTTGATGAAATCATTGCTGTTTCATCACCTATTTATGAGGACTTAATGTATCAGCTGCCCGAAAAGCAGAGCCGCGTATTGATTGCAGTAGCCAAAGAGGGCAACGCCAGGAACGTGACAAGCGGTAGTTTTACCAAAAGACATGGCCTCTCATCGCCCAACTCCGTGAAATCGGCTATCCCTGCACTGATTGAAAAAGGACTGCTCACCCAGGACAAAGAGGTTTATAAGGTCTATGACCTGTTTTTCGCCATCTGGCTGTTGAGGAATTTCTAAAATATGGGAGTCAGGACACGAGAACAACAAATTTGCATTGGTAATGAAAATATTTGGCTAAAAATTTGCATTGGTAATGAAAATTTTGTGGCTTTACCGACAATGAATAGATACGAGAATAAGACATGATGAAGAATAAGAAATACCCAATAGGGATTCAGACGTTTGCTGAGATAATCCGAGGCAAATATGTCTATGTAGATAAGACGGATGTGGCTTGGCAGTTGGCAAACCATGCCAAATATATCTTCATGAGCCGGCCACGCCGCTTCGGCAAGTCTTTGCTCACTTCTACATTGGAGTCGTATTTCAAAGGGGAGCGTGAATTGTTCGAGGGGCTGAAAATCATGGAATTGGAGCATGAGTGGGTACAGTATCCTGTGATACGGCTGGACATCAGTACAGCTAAAGGACAACTGACGGCTGAAGCCTTACAGGCCAGGCTGATGCTCCTTTTGAAAGACTATGCAGAGAAGTATGGTCAAGACAAGGATGAGGTGACCCCCGGAGGGCTGCTTGAAGGACTTATACGCAGAGCCTATCGTAAGACCGGGAAGCAGGTTGTGGTGTTGGTAGACGAATATGATGCCCCCTTGCTGGATGTACTGCATGAGGCGGTGCAACTGAAGGAGATACGCCGTGTGATGCAAGAGTTCTACGTCCCCTTGAAAGCAAATGAGGCAATGGTGAAGTTCTGCTTCATCACGGGCATCACGAAATTTTCGCAGCTGAGTATCTTCTCCACCATCAACAACCTGAAAAACATTTCGTTAAGGTCGGACTTTTCTACCATCTGTGGCTTTACAGAGCATGAAGTCAAGACGGTATTCACAGACGACATTAAGCGTATGGCTGCCAAATACGACTATACTCCCGATGAGATGTTCCTGAAAATCAAAGAGAGATATGACGGCTATCATTTTTCTGCCGTGTCAGAAGACATCTATAATCCGTTTAGCCTGCTCAATGCCTTTGACGATGATGAACTGACAAATAGCTGGTTCGCTTCCGGAACACCAACGTTTCTGATTCACCAAATGCAGCATTTCCGTACTGATATTATGGCT